>Ga0307516_10003154_pt1 | contig 21457 bp, 28 predicted proteins | sample 19_EM_MG_FD_203310 | JGI IMG/M metagenome (GOLD analysis project Ga0307516, IMG submission 203310) | Populus trichocarpa ectomycorrhiza microbial communities from riparian zone in the Pacific Northwest, United States - 19_EM | ecosystem: Host-associated > Plants > Roots > Unclassified | place... | reverse complement strand
GGACGTTAAAGCGTATGACTGAGCATGGTCTGGACCGATGCCGGTGAACTTAAGGAGGCCGGTGTTGCAGTCGTACGTCGCGGCCATCCGGCACTTGGATGATTGAATTCAAAAGATGACAGTGCATTTATTCGCAGGGAGAATTGAGCGTAGGGAGACCAGTTCCCTTTCGGTCGTGTGCATTGTTGTTCGTCCTGATTATTTGAATGTATCCGCCTTCCATGCAACAGGAGCCGAGAGCGGGCGCGGGTCGATGGGAAACTACAGGCAATCCCCAGCACGGGGAACGGAATGTAGACGAAAACCCTTCTAACGTGGCGGTTATAAGTACGCTCATTAGCGTGGTGGTAGGCGCCCTCCTCGCCATGGGTTGAACCTGGGGCATCCCTACCAGGGCAATACAAGTCTCTCTATGAGCTTGAGGCGAAATCCGTCCTATACCAGGTCATCCATCATGGTCGGGAAAGGTTCCCACCTCCCAAATGGCGGCCGCAGAACTTTGCAGCAGGGAGGGAGCGCCACCAGAAAGGAAGCAGTTGCAGGGCTAGCTAACCTTACTAACCAAGTACACACCAAGGTCCGAATCACCCCTTGATACGCTGATACATACCCGAGGGCGGCCGCGTATAGACATTGCCCCCGCCACTTACCTGTTTTGAGGACTTAGAATGACTTCCTTAAATCTCTTCCCTGGTGGGACCCGCCTCACCCTATTCTCCCGTCTCCCCAGTCCCGCCGAAGTTCACCATGACCGGATGGATCCCCCGACCAAGGCTGCTCTCACAGTTTCTGCGCTTCCTTGCACTTCCGCGACCATCACCCCACGGTCTCACGGATACCACGGCCCTCGCGGCTGCGCATGACTTCGATGTCGATGACCAAACTGGTTTCATGCCACCGCAACCCCCGCTTACCCGCCTCCCGGGCGAGTGGGAGACGTGGGAAGCGACCTTGGACTCCGCGTTGACGAAGAGGCTGAAGTTATATGACGGTCCTACTACTACCGACGATGACCGTGCAGAGGCCGCCGCTTGGAGAGAGGATGTGTATAAGGTTGGTAGCATCCCCGCCACCGCTTGAATTACGTCGATCGAAGTCAATGGCTGATCGAGTTCTTCATTTCGCTGTAGCTTCCGGTGTTATCGACTGATAACCTCAAAACTTCCGAAGTATCGTTGAGGCGAGCTCACCATGTCCTCGTCTGGCTTATGGTATTTTACATCCATACCCAACAAGAAGACGTCCAACCAATCATCCCCCGAGGCATCACCATACCCTTGCTGCGTGTTTGCCAGCAACTCCTCCTCCCCCCGATCGTCACCTACTCCGACAATGTCTTGTATAATTGGGCCTTTAAACACCCCCAAGCACCTGCTTTGGAACGGAAGGGTATGGGGGCCCTCTTATTCCGTCGCCCTGCTTCCTCCACTGCACTGCCCGCATTGGACAACATCAGGTGTTTGGAGACATTCACTGGAACATCCGATGAGGAAGAATTCTACCTTTCCTCTGTCCGTATCGAGTTACGCGGAGTTGAAGCTCTGAAACTCATGCAAGAGATCATGGACCAAGCTCTCGTCGGCAATGACGCCGCTCTACGACGGATAACTTCCTACCTCCAGAAGTTGTCCGTCGTGATCAGGGACCTCTCCAAACTCCTCGCAGACGTCCGACAAGGGTGCGACCCGGAATTCTTTTTTCACCAGATCCGACCCTGGTTTAGGGGTCAGGACTCCGGTCCACCCGGAATCAAGTGGGTCTTCGAGGGGATCGACGAAGACCCTACCTTTGTCCAACCAACCGAGCTCTCTGGCCCGTCAGCCGGCCAGAGCGCTCTCATCTCCACACTAGACATTTTCCTCGGGGTCTCTCATGGAAAGGACCCCACCGCTGAACCCGAACAGTGGTTGAGGAGGATGAGGACGTACTACATGCCTCGCCGCCACCGAGACTTCCTTCGTCATCTCGAAAACACCCCCCGTCCTCTCAAAACACTCGTCGAAGCCAACAAACGTCACCCGGGGTTATTAGATGCGTTCAACGCTTCCGTAGAGTCTTTGAAGGGGTTCAGAGACACCCACGTCAGGATCGTGGCCATTTACGTTGTGGGCCCAGCAAGGAGGGTTGCGGAACAGCTTGGCCAGACCATAGAGGGTGGGGTGAAGGGAACAAGCGGGACGGATTCGATGGGGTTCGTGAAAAGTACGAGAAACAACACCGCGGTCTCAAAACTCTCGCAGTAGAGGGTTTCTAACTTGTCCCCCACGACCATAGGGGAGGGATCCTTGTGACTGTAATTCTTGATTTGAGTAGGGAAACCTTGTATTCGTAACAATTCCAAACAGTTTTTTTTCACAGTCCCCTTATGGCAAAACCACGCTCTGCAAACCAAGCTTTGTCGTTCGGGCCGGCGTTTAAGGGTATAAAGTGCCCCAATCAATGGTTTGATTATCCAGTGAACAGAAAAAAGGTGGCGATGGGGAAAGCACACGGCGGAAGAAAGTCAGAGTCAGGCGGAGCCGTGGTCCTTACGCTATCGCTTATTCGCAAAGAAATGATGCGAGTGTTGCGGTCGTGGGAAATTGACAACTGCCACGTTAGCCGCCTCCTCTGTACAGGTGGCAACTTTTGTTTCTGACCTCAACACACCCGCTACTTATCTGCTGGCACTATATTCCCACACCCTCTGGGTCGAGCAAAGTAATCCACCTCCGCTGTCACCCATCTCGTGTCTAACGAACGCTCAAGAGTTTAGATTTCGCCTCCAGCCACGTTGATAACCCGAAACAAGGCTTGTGACGCACAACATGTCCACCACAGAGCAACAGAGCAAAGCACCTCTGGAGATGGTCAACATGATCGCTTTCCTCCGAGGTACCAAGTCCGGAATTAAGAACAGGACCGGTGTTCTCAATGGCAAACGTATAGATTATTTCAAAGGTACGTCTTACCCGCTCAGCCTTGACCACACCGCCACACTGTGATGTCTGACCATTGTTTGTTCTGCTCCTGCCGTATGTTCATAGGCAAGGCTGCTGTGAAAGCGCTGCTGTCACCTGCCTACGGTTCCCTCAAGAACGTACCAAAGATCACGTCGGAGGCTGAAGCCATAGCCACCCTCCAACAAACCCTTCCATTCGCCTTCTACCTCCGAGTAGATCGCCAACAAGCCCAAGGCTCGTCAAAACAACTTAATTTCTCCCAGCAACAAATGTTCGCCGCAGACGGTCACTTCGCATGGTTTTACGAGGGTTCGCAATGGACAACGTACGTTGGTGGTGTCGCTATGGTCGCTATCATGCTGGCCGGTGTCATGTTCCCTCTCTGGCCCTCGACGCTGAGATTGGGAGTATGGTACCTCAGCATTCTGGTCCTGGCTTTAATCGGTGTTTTCTTTGGCATCGCTATCGTGCGATTAATATTTTACATCATCACTGTGGTGGCAACCCCGCCTGGTATTTGGATCTTCCCTCAACTGTTTGCTGACGTCGGTTTCGTGAGTATCGTTTCTCTCATACCTCCGAACCCGGTGACTCAATACAGTTGGGCTAGGTCGACTCGTTCATCCCGCTATACGAGTGGGATCTCCCAAAGAAGAAGAGAGCAAAGAAGGCAAAGTCTTCAGAGAAGGGGAAGGGAAAAGAAAAGGAGAGGGGTTCAGGAACTGATCAGCCTCGAGGCGCATACATCGAGGAGGTTGACGATTCGGAGAGCTCGAGACCGGTTAGCCGTAACGCGACGGTGGCAGACGTCGCGGACGAGTCCACATAATCCTCTTTGTCTTGTACCACCGTGTTTATACCTTTTTGGCGGTGGGATATGCAGCGAACAAAGATGCCAAAAGCGAGAGTCCGAAGATGAGTAGGAGTGCGTGTATTATACGGCAAATAAGTTCTAAAACGGTAGCTTGGGGGCTTTGACACCCCTTGGTGGCATGAGTGGGTTGGGCTTGCGACGGTGGTACCACTGGATAAACGTCCTGTGAGTCTCGACGCATGGAACCAGCAAGGACAGTGCGTACCTCCTTGTATCGGGTGATACGTTTGTTCATGTCCCGCATGAGAATCTTTGTCCTCTTCTCCCTCTGGGCCTGAACCCTCTCCCACTTGTGCCCCTTAAACATACGTTTCCTGCCCGCATACATTTTGAGGGCAGCGAGACCTTCCATCCGCTTGACTTTGATCCTGGGAGCGACCTTCTTCGGAAGCACGTCCTCCTCTAAAGAAGAGACTTTCTTCTCTTCCTTCTCCTCTACGGGGGGTTTAGAATCCTTCCAGATGACGTCCGCCTGCCACCATTCGGTAGACACGGGTTTTGACGGGGCGGCCGGCAGGCCATCCACGTTCAGAGTGACGGCGGACTTGGGCCGGAAAGGTAAGAGGTGGGTGAGATTGGAGGCTTTCGCGGACTTGACTAAGTCGGCCTGCTGGCGTAGAGAATATTTTGGAGGTGCCCACCGTCCGGTCAGGGCACTTTTGTGGGGGGTGAAGGGATTTAGAAGCTGTATCGGAGTTTCCGACGCTGAAGCGCCGTCCTTGAGTTTGCTGGTAAAGGCGGAAAGCTCCTTGAGTCGGAAGGCCTTGACAGTCCGGAAAGACATTCTCTCGCGTGTTGACACGCCTTGACCACGAACTGGATGCGAGGGTCGGAAGTGAAAGCAGACTAATGATCGCGGAAGTGATTCAACCAGCCACCACCCACAGACATGCTCGCTCGGCATGCCGCCTCTCGTCCTGCAGCTCTAGTACGACAGCATGTAGCGCGGACCGTGGCTGCAAAGTCAAACGGTCTGGGGCGACGCAACATCTCGCGGTTATCCCAGTCGTCCTCCAGAATTTCGACCGTCTTTGGGGTACTCCTCGCCGTTGGTATTACGACGACCAGCTATGGCCTGTGCGTTCATCTCCCTCCACTTCTCGAGGATAATGTACCTACCCTATTGAGCGACCCTACGACTATGCTTCGTGAAGATACCAATTCTACTCTACCTTCACCGTTTGGCCAAAGGAGATCAGGAGTGACCTGCGTGCTGGGATAAAGGCCAAACATTATAAGGACTTCGATTTGAGCGAGAGGTATATACGCAGGTATGACTTGATGCAGCAGTCGATGATTTATGATACTGAAAGAATCTCGTTAGGGCTTGGGAGACGGCCCAAACCCTACCAATCGCCGTCTACGGTCCAGACCCCCACTTGAAACTCACCGGTATTTTAATAACCTTAGCAGAGGTTGTGGAATTGAATGGAAAACCTCATGAGGCGTGCGAGCTCATGGGCAATTATCTCGACAACCTCGCCCCCATGGATGAAGAAGCAACGTATAGCGAGTGGTCCGGGGTCGAGCGGATGCGACTTGCTGCGATGGCTCATAAACTCGGTCTCATGGCCGAGAGCTATTCACGACCGCAGAAGGAACAGGAGAAGTGGCTTAAGTGGGCTGTTGAACGGACTCTGAAGGATATTCGGCACGTTCATGAGGGTTCTGATCGTTCAACGCCGGGACCGGGCGCCACCCAGCCGCTACACGAACTGGAGTTACCAGGCTGGGTTGCTCGATCTGACCTCGTTGTTTTCCTCGAATCGTTAGGCGAATTCCACGCAAGAACAAATAAGGCGAGGTATCTTTTCTTACCGGTACAAACATGCACGCGGAAGTTCTGACGTTTCATGCGCTAGCCTCGCGATTGTACTCAACAACAAAGTGTTGGCCCTACTCCAAGCGGATTTTGGTGACCGAACCAAGCTCAAGAACATGTGCCGTGCCGCTCAGGTGTTATCCAATCAATCCGAACTGTACAGCCGGCCTTCCCTGCCCAGAGAAGAGAAAGTACCGCCAGAAGTGTTGTTACAGGAAGCAGAGTCCTCGGCCCTTTCGGCTCTCAAGATCATCGAATTTGCCCAGGACAACCCAGACCCTAACCAGGATACTTCTGCGTGCGAGGCAACGTTTGGTGTGGCGATGGCGAACCTCGCAACGATCAACGCTGTGAGCGAACCTTCTGTCATCCCATTTGTGCGCGCATTGAGTATCTGCTTAGATCAAGGGCAACACCACTATGGCACAACAACTTTATGAAACTGCCTTGAAGCACGCAGTAAAAACAGGGGACAAGGATCAGATCAGAAACATACGTGGACTTTTGCTGGAGGTCGAGAAGGCGAAGGACAGGGGAACAAAGCAATAGATTTTTGTACGTGTAGATCTTCCTAGGCATTCCCCGCTCGTCCGATTCGTGCGCCCCACTGATCGACTCTCCGCCCTGGACACCCGTCGCCGGGGCATTTGGAGGAACACATTCTGGGGCTGTCTACTGACGGAAAAGGTCCGGATACAGTTCGTACTGTTGAAATTTCCCAACCTCTGGGTAAATAGCCAAAGAATGAACTGGGGCCGAGTGAGTGGCACATTCACCGAAGATCCGGACGCAGGATACAGGAAGGAAAACACCTGCAACGCTGGAATATTCTGCCGCATCAAGTCGGACCCTCGGGTAACGCGGAGTGGTCTGCAGACGTTTGAAAGATGTGCGTCGTTCCCCGACCTTTTCCCTTTAGTGGATCCCGTAGCCAGATGTTCGGGAACAATCTACCGATCCAGCCAGCGGTTGTTCTATGGCTAATCCATGCACGCGCAAGAAAGAGAAGACGGTAATTTTCACGAAGATAAACGGTGCCAGGATTGGGTGACCGTCCATCCGCGACTCTAGAAATATCCGCATCCGTTGCAAGAGGGCAACATTGCCAGGAGCAATTCGGATTGCGGTGTGCTCCAGCGGAGCTCCGCTCGATCGCGTGCGGCACATGGATATGGCGCCCGTCACGATTATATCTACCAATGGTAACGGTCAGCCGGTTTTGCGCACACGACCACTTTTCCTCATGAAGTTTGCACGGTAACCACCCAGCTAACCCTCTCAAATACTACGTTCTGACCTTGCCCCGACCAAAAGATACCTTCAGGATACGCAGGTCAGTTTGCACCCACAGACACACGTTCTACTCTGACCCCTGATACCATTGCCTTTTTTTCAGGTGCCGGAATGGAAGAAAGCGTACATGTACGAAACCCCGTCGATCTCCCTTCCGCTGAACAACCGTGACCTTTGAACGTTTCCCGGGTGGCCAGTGACTACCAGGGCCTCAAGGAACACATCGCCGTAGTAAGTAGGCGGCAGGAGACCGAAGATCGAAGATATCGGAGCTCTCTTTACCTGGGGACCCCCGGCCCAAGCCATGTGCTACGGCTCAGCGGCATAGGTGGGCTGTTCCGTTTACTTTCTGTGGCACAGACCTATTCACGAGAGGACCTTTGACCCAACAGGGCGCGACAACAGAAGGAGTGCGCTTCGACCTAGTTCGATATATAGCCTAACGGTTCCTCACCCGGCGAGACAACTACACATGAATGTGAGGGCGGCCAAAGAGGTAGAGAAACGAGAACCTACCGGACTACCTTCCATTCACCAGCCCCAGGACATGGTGGCTGCCTTCACACCCATCTCCTGTCTATCGATCAGCGTCACTTCACAATCAAAGACGTTGTCTGATCCGACCCAGGAGGTATACCCAAAAGTCAACGAGGTAGAGCTAGACTTTCTCTTGAAACTCGACTTGCAGCTGGAGAAGGTCGAAGGTTTCTATATGGATCGCGAGAAGGAGGTGAAAACGAGGTACGAGGCCTGATAACGTACCTGGGCGCCAGATACCTGTGTCTGAAATCCTACGCTAGGCTTGTAGAACTCGGACGACAACTCCAAGAACTCAGGGACCATCGAAAGTCCTCCCAGGTACTCTACCCCGCGTTGTGTGAATTTACCCCGGGACTTAACCTTCGATCAGCAATCAAAGGTGGAGGTCCGGTTTCTAGGACTCCCGCTCAGCTGCATTACGTTAAACAACCGACCGGATACACCCCCCACCGAGCGTCAGCCCGAGAGTAGGTCCGTCGGCGAGTACCAAAGAGCCAGGAAGCAGCTAATGAAGGCTGTACTCGAACACTACAAGTAAGGCGCTTTCGGCTTGATCGGGTGACTGGCTGTTTTGACCGTATGTACGCAGGAAACTGGATGCGCTCCAGAACTACAGGGTACTTTGAACCTAGTTCGCCAGAGGGTCCACTACTGACAACGTCGCCCAGAACCTGAACTTGATGGGCTTTCAGAAAGTGTTGAAGAAGTGGGAGAAAGTGACACACATGGCTATCCGGAACGCCTACCTCAAAGAAAAGGTAACGGTCACGGAGCTTCTTTCCTGGATCAACTATTAAAAGACTGCAAGATCGAACCTAGCGCATTCTCAGACAGGGCGGCCCTCACGCAGCTCATCAGGGACACCGAGGATATGTACGCGGTCCACTTTGGTGAGAGTGGAGTTTCCGACCCCCGCACTACGACTGACGTGGGGACGGGAACATAGCCCATGGTGACAAAAAGAGAGCGCATGGACTCCTTCGTGCTGGCTGGAAACAGAAGACTCACTATTTCGCCATGTTCCGATCCGGTGTGTATCTGGGTCTCGCTGTACCTGCCCTGGCAGGTGGGGTGTACGAAAGTACGGTTCTGTTCCTCGGGGTTCCAGTCGTCGACTGAGGATTGTTCAGCCTTTCAGAAGTCAACCAGAGACGATCTCCAGGGTTGGGATGCGCTCCTCCTCGTTTATGCCACACTCTTCGTCCCGGTGGTTTTCTCCCTCATGGTTGGCACCAACATTCTCGTTTGGACCAAACTCCGGATTAACCACACTTTCATCTTTGGTGAGTGTTGTACCACCTCGAAACCAGCCAGTCGCCAACCTCGTGGGTCGTAGGGTTGGACATCAAGTCCAAAATTGACTATCAGCAATATACTGAGGTGCGCCCTCCCCCTACTTCACGGACGCCCTTATTGATGATTCACGATCAGATACCCGCAATTCTGCTATCAACTTTATGCTGTTCATTCTGGTTATCATACTCTCGAATTGGTTCGAACACTATAGCACCCACAACTTGGCCATTGATCTGGCTCGGGTTCAATACCTTCGTTTTGTGCAACCCCCTCCCAGTATATCACCGATCGTCGAGGGCATGGTTGTTTAAAAATTTCATGAGATTGATCATTTCTGGGGTGAAAAGGGTTGAGGTACGTGGTCGGCATGCATTACTTGTGGTTGCATAGGCTCATCCCGTCACCCTCAGTTCGTTGATTTCTGGATGGGGTTCGTTAACTCCCCTAACCGACCTCCCATTCGTTTTGCCCGCGCTGACTCGCTTGTTTTACAGGGACCAGTTCTGCAGTCTCAGCTTCTCGTTAACTAATTTATATTTCATCGGCTGTATCTACAGCTCTGGGTTTAGTGCACCGAACTGGGACCGCCGTTGCAACACCAAGGGCCCGGAATGGGTGATTCATTTCCTGCTGGCTGGTCTCCCATGCTTCTGTCGTCTGGCCCAGAGCCTTCGACGTTGGTACGATTCTAGGTTGGGCGCACATTTAATCAACGTGAGTAACCCTTACCTCTTCGGTGCGAAAATCCGGTTGACACCGGCCTCAAAGGGCGGAAAATACGCCAGCGGTATACTCATGTACTGGTTCTATTATCTCTGGAGACACCACGGAAACTCCAGAGGGACGACCTTCGCGTTTTACATTGTCACTGCGACGATCTACTCCATATATGCTTGCAGCTGGGTGTGTTTCACGTTTGTGTTTGCTTCCGGGTTCTCACCTGGACGTTACGAAGGATTTCCTAGTGGACTGGTCTACTTTAAGGATCAACGCCAAGTACCCCCTACTTCGCGATGAGGTTTTGTGTGTGGATCACCTCCCCGTGAGTGAATCTTAGGATGACTTGACATCACGGAGCATCTAACCATACTGTGACAGATGTACTACTTCGCTATCGTACGTTGGCGTTCAAACCGAGCCGTCAATACCATCAAATGACCGGCTGACTTCGAACAGATCTCGAACTTATTGACCCGCTTCGCCTGGATCATCTACTTACCCCACCGAGGGCCGGCGTTTGAACTCAGGGCATTCATCGTGGCCATGATTGAGATGCTTCGGAGATGGCAGTGGAATTTCCGTAAGCCCCTCACTGTCCATCGTACTCATTTCGCCGCTGAGCCTGATGGGCCCACCCAGTCCGTCTCGAAAACGAACACCTCGGAAACATCGACGAGTATCGCGCCACACGTGACGTACCACTGCCATACGCATCCGAGCCATCTGACCACGAAACGGATTGGGAAGATTGGGATCGGCCGCCTCGGAAGGGGTGGTTTGGACAGTTTTTTTCATGGTGATGGGCCGCATATCGAACGTATAATCTTTGCAACAGAACGTGTCTCTCGTGTTGTATCGCCGTCTACGCTGGGTACCGTCATCACTTCATACCGGTAGCAAGCAATTCGAGCTCCCTTGCGATCAAGGAATTGGGACAATTCTTCTGGAGTTGCCTTGGAAACAAGCCTGGTTAGTGGGTTACGCCAATGCACAGGTACCGGAACCGTACTCCATCTTTGCCTTGGCTCCACGTTCCTTGCACTCCTTGCCTGCCGCTCGCCAGTCACCACAATCCACGTATAGATCAACCCGCTTGTTCGAATCACATCGGGGGATGAATGTGGCAGCCTCTTTCAGGTGACCCTTTTCGATCAGGTGCCTCACGAATACCTCGTATCCGATAGGGCTTCGCTTTGATTTTGCGAAGGCCTCCAGACCTTCGAAGTCCCGGATAGAGGTCAACGCGTACAGTTTGATGTTCCAAAAACTGGAGTCGTGGTCAGCTGTGACCAAAAGACATCAGGGCATTCGCGCACCGCTTATCCGGTACCTTGAAGGCGTCCTTCACATTGTCCGCCTTCTTCGACATACCGTTGGTTAGGCACGTCCGGATGGTCTCGTTAACACTGAGACCAAAGAAATTGATCCTCCCTTCCGCGTCTTTCTCAAGCTGCTGTTGTAACGCGAGCAACTTCGCATTCTCGTCCATCATCTCACCGACCACCGACGAACGTTAGCTGTTCGGCTACACCACTCAAAACAGATTGTGGTGTTACCTTGGCTTCAAAAGTACGATCCTTGTCCTCCGAAAAAAACTTTTGTGCAGCCTTGATGGCAGTAATCTTCGCATTTTGATCCATCATCCCAGCCGCTTCCTCGAGTAAGAGAGTCGCGCTCTCGACTCGACGGTCATCGGAGTAATAGAACTCTCTTAGCATTTCCCGGTCCTGCTCTCTCGCGTATACTTGCAGCAGTCGAGTGGCCGCGGCAAGGCGCTCTCCGCCATCCTCGAGAAGTCGGAAGAAGTTGCCCAGTGACAGTCGTTTATGCAAGTGGAGCAAGACGTGGTATACTTGCGGTCCGATTAACGACCGTCAGGTGAGAACAAGAAGTCCGCTCACCAAGGTCCGTGTCCCCGCTGTCCACAGCTTTGATCAGCGCGAGCCTGTCCTCCTTCATATTCAGAAGTAAGGGGACCTGATCAGATGCATGCTGTTCGTAGTCTAGCAGCTACAGGAACACAGCCTGTCAGGATATCGTGGCACAGGGAACACCGGGGCCTGGGCACCTTAGTGGCTAGATCCAGTCTTCCGACCTCCCATGCTTTCTTTGCGATATCCGCGTAGCTGACTGAACCACGGCCAAGTTTGGAGAATTTCTCGACGATCGACTGACAAACTTCGTCGTCTCCTTGCAACTCCGCGTCTTTTCCCGTACCGGTTGCGCTTGGTTTCGACCTTGTGATCTTGACACAAGCCCAGTGCTTCAGGACAGCATCTGGTTTCAAAGAAAGATACGTGGATATCCGGAGTGCCAACAAGTGTAGGTTCCGTGAAGTCAGGCGGTTCACAAGACGCAAAGGAGAGGTGTAGTTGTACCTGAGAAGAATGAGAACGATGCTAGCGGGATCACTCATGCACCCACTGTGCATATGTAATAGGAATGCCAATGTCCCAGACTCGAACTGCGTTGAGGACTTTCAAAGCTTGTCCCATGTTCACAAAGTCGCTCGGGTTGTGCAAGTCCAAGAAAGACCGTCCAAACTTTGCGGCCTGAACGGGATCACGGGTCGGTGAGTGTATAAGAGTTGAGTCACGGGACGCACATTCAAGAGGCGACGCTGCCACTTCGGTTCCCATTCCTGCCCAGCGGCGTCTATGCACTCATCGACAGCAGTGGCGAGGTCAGGGCGAATACTTCGGATACTCTCGTCGGCCTTGGGTGACCGTTTCGAAAAATTCTCCCACGCGTCATAGAGGGTCGCTGAGGGGGATGTAGATCCGGGCTTGAAGATCGAAAGAGCCGATGCTTTGGAAAACGAGAATGAACGAGAGGGGTTACGGCCATCGGTCATGATGCGTACCCGGAACCTTCTGGACGAAATCACAGACATCCGGTCCTATGATCCTGACCCCGTCTAACTCCGTGATGACAATGGTGGAGCCGGAGTAGAAATATCTGCAGGAAGATTTTAATCCGTGACCAAATCGGTAATGAATGAAGCTGACTGTAATGTGTCTCCGAACGGCCCGACGAGGAGGACCAAACTATCCCATGAGACGATGACTGCGTCATTCGCACACCACTGGACATGTCTGATAGGTCCATCAACACCGACCACTTCTTTCGTGTTGAACTCGGCCAAACTACGTTGGAAGTCCGTCGAAACCACCCATAGTAACCCAGAATATGAGAGCAGTGCCAGGCTCTTGCCATTTGGTGATGCCGCAAGGTGTGTGAATGGACCCCGTGAGATGCGCTGATCAATATTCTCGAGATTGTCAACGATGTAGATGGTCGAGTCCACAGAAAGTAACACTTCAACGTGACGGGAGATCGTAAAGTCCGGAGGGATTATCGTCCACGAGCTTGGGGGTTCGTGAAGACCTGCGTATACCATATTTAGATCTGTCGTCATAGGGCAGATACGGATTCGTACCAGGGTTTGCTAGCGTCAATGGTTTCCCTCCCTCCCAGCCCTTCACCTCGAGTAGGGTCAGGTTGCCAATCACGGCAACAAGTCCATTGTCGTATATATGCGCGTCAACCACCCCAAGTTCTGTCGCCTCTCCACCAAGGGTGTATTGTTGGTAGTCACCTTGAAGGTCGTACACTCGATACACGCCTTCTTCATTAAGCACAACCAAACGTTCGTCGGGGGTCCAGCCGAACTTGATGACCTTGCCCTGATCCCACTGTTCGTATGGGGTAACTCAGTATCCGTTGGTACGCGGACTCATATCTGGGACGGACCGAAAGGATCAAGAGACTCTCTCCCGCAGGAGAATACAACTGTATTTGAGACCTTGACAAGACGGGGGCAGACCCTCGTGTTATAGCAACCATCTTACTCGTGTCCCTCATCACCGCTGCAGTGCCATATAGTGTGAGCGAACAGGCGAAATTTGGCCAGAGTGAGATGCCCCGGAGCACACCGTACCTAACGGACCACCGTACTTGCAACCTGCCACGACGAAATCATCGAGCCTCGGCAGCTTGTTTGGGAAGTTGTAGATCTGCTGCCGCCTGTAGAAGACCTTTCCATCTTGCATCGCGTCCCATGATGCTGTGGGGTGGTCGACCATTGTCTAGATCACAGAGGGTGGCGTGGAAGAACGCTCTCGGGCTTGTCGCGCGACCCACGTGGTCCTCCGTCTGATCGACTTGGGACTGTGCGAACTGACCTCGACCAGCTCAGCTCGGTTCCCAAAAGCCTCAGAATAATTCCGCCGGCAAAGGGTATTTTACGGACCGACCCACTACCGAGGGTCTAGTCCCCTGGATCGTGAAGTTCATTCCGAGACATCTCTACACGCATGCCCCCGACGGCTAGGACCAACGGCGCACCCTGAGGTGTGGGGAAAAATCTCGCGTGTATTAATATATTTTGACCCGCCTCTGGCGGTGTGAACGACCCAACACCGGGACAGATCACGCCACCCACCAGAGTTGATTTTCATCACCGCCTCTGGCAAAAATGAAATAGGTCTTGAGTGCCTACGCTAAGGTTTCGCCTCCTTAACAAACCCCCGTCGCCTCACACCGCCCCCACGAGAGTTCTGACCCTTGGGTAATCGTATGTTTATGCCAAGGATCCAGTCCTCCGAACCTAGTCCATGGTATATATGTACACAAGCGGGTGCCAGAAATATTGACAGATGAATGCATATGGGACATGCTGGAAAAGATATATGAAAAGATGCGAGTAATGGTGATACAAGGTACGTCCGAGTGCGAGGAGAAAGACTTGGCAACGAAAGCAAAACGAAGGTAGGTTGTGCGCATGTATGAAGAGAACGGATTGCGGGGTTGATGTAATAATTTATTGTCGGGCCCTTGCTCAGGAAATACGAACCGGGACTCTCGCTCGCAGTTCATCCTGACCAAAAAGCACCGAAACATCGATGTAATACTGTGAGATTGAGGCTCGTGATCAGCACACATGCATGATATGACCACAGGTTTTCCCATGGGGTCAAGAACCAGATGACTCACCTTGACGTTGAGGCCGGCCCAATCGATCGATGGTAGCAACTGAGGGTTCAAATTGATTTTGCCTTTGTGCAAACCATCTGGCAGTGCGGCATGGGCTTCCAACGATGGATGTTCATCAGGTGCACAAGCGCTTCGGGGTCGCTTGGGGAACCCGATCGACATTCGGGTCTGTAGTGTTCTCGCCTCTGTGTAGGCAACCGCACCAGGAGGCGAAGGAGGCGGTAGCGCAGGCAGCTCTTTGTTGACAGAGAACGCCGACCTGAGATCAGTGTAACTGGAACTCTTCATCAGCCGCGGTGGGGTACTCTTAATGCGTTTGATGATCGTCGCGGCCGTCGACCGCGAGTCGCCTTCCTCGAGACCAGACCCCAATGACCATGCCGAGGGCGGGCCGTGCCCCTTTTGGTGAGTTACCGGCGCAGAGTATGGAGGCGAGACAATCGTGCACGGTCGTTGGATGTTGACCGTCACCTTGCGTATCAGTGAGACGGCGATGGTAGCGTCAGCGGCGATTTCGCGACACAGCGCCTTTGATCTTGGCTGAGTCGTAAACACGACGAAGAACTGGATTTGGCTGTTCTTCGAGAACGAAGCAGGGTTCGGTAAAGTGATCTTTGCCAGAATTAACACAAAGGATGATCCAAATGAAGAACAAGAGCTTACCGCGCATTGAAAGGGAACGCGGGAACGGTCCGTCCGTAAGGGCAACTCTAACCACGCCTGGGGCTTCTTCGATACACCGTCTAAGCAATCAAAGTCCGTTTCAGGTTGGAAGACTATCGGTGCCTCAACGCTGAAACGCTACGTTAGTCGCCGTGCGCCCGTCCGCGGAAAGGAGGGAAGCACGCACAGCGCTTGGTCCGAACCATCGTTGGCCCCCCACAAAGCAGTGATCGTGTAGGAAACCTCGGCTTCCTCTGCATGTGCGGCCCCATCAGGGGAATCCCCCACCACGGAAGCAATCCTAAACGATGGGGGCATCTCCTGCCCTCGTTGTACCTGAGGGATATCAAACTTGAACGGGAAAAAATTCGGGGGGCGTCCGTTGTTTGGGGTGACACTGTTCGCCCGTGTTCTCCATGGCTTCGGTCGTACAGTGTTGGCGAGGGTTTCCCGAAGTGTCATCGGGGTCTGGACACCGTTCGGCTCTGTCGAATAGAACGTCTGCGAAGAGGTAAAGAACCTGTGTTGCTGAGTCCCTCTCCGCCTGCCATCGTGAGGGTTGACGTGACCGATGGCAAACTTCCCCTCTAGCTAAAGGATGCACATGAGCCAGTACGGGCACATACGTTGGCTGATACCCACCGTGATGGTGACACGTCCTGGCGATGTACAATAACGAGGGTCGAGCAGTACAACCCCAGCGACTTCATCATGGTCCCCGAAGACGGGCAACGTCCTCCCGGGTGAGTTACCCACGGCAGGTGTGGATTTAATGGCAGGACTGAACACCCGAATCTCAAGCTGCATCGACCTTGAAATATTTGCGAGTGAGGTGGGATCGGATTTTCAAACAATATCAGTCGTCGTACCTGTGGACAGACTCGTGCCTGGAGCCCTTTCGGGGGTAGTAGACCGGGGGGTTCTGTGATGGAAGGCCCATGGTAGGAGTGTTCGTGTCGATACGAAGGCGGGGCACGCGGGCCATGGAAGCCAGGGGGGACAGATCAACGAACGGCGATGGGTAGGGTCAACGGTGGATGCGCTCAGGGGGCGAGAGGGGAAGAAACCGGGGCAAGGAGGGGAGGGATACAACGGAGGCGGTTAGATAGAGTGCAAGCGGGAGAAGAGAGAGGGAAATTGGCCGTGATCGCGAGTTTAGTAGGAAAGGGCGGATTTGAAATTTGGAGGCAAGAAGCGGAGTGGTGGTGGGTGCATTGGTGTATGGGATTAAACTATATGTTTGAGATTCCGTTGGCGGTAAACTCACCGCTGGCGATCGCGTAAACGGCGATTTCAATCAGAACCGTGTATGGGATCAGCGATCGCGAACTCAGTTTGGGACGTGTGCCGTCACCGGGGCCTTGAGGTCGGATAAGTATCCGCTGGGGGGTGGGGCTCGACCGTCGGTGCCATGTGTGCTAGCCGATCTGATTGCCAAGGTGTCGCCTTGGGCCGTTCAAAGGGTGCTGTCGAAGGGGAGGATCAAGGGACATGGGAGATTGTACCTTGGTCACCTTACCCGCTTCCCCAAGTGGGAGGTCGTCCCAGGGCCCTTCTCCGAGCCAGCGGTATCTCCGCTCTTCCCAAAACGACCAGAACCGTGCACGGTCTGCTTTTACTCCTTCCCTTGTTACCATGACTGATGTAAAGAGAAGGGGGACCAAAAGCCAGCGGAATAAGTGGTTGTCGAAGCCGGACAGTGTTGTGGCCATCGCGGTTCGCCGTAACAACCGAAGTCGTGATGAGCACTGGATGTGCCCAGGCGCGCAGCCCACCACAGCATACGCAATCGGTCCAGTCGTTGACGTCTCGCCGCTCAGGTATTGGGTAAGACGGCCCGGGGGCTCCTGCGGGCAGACCCCTTCCCTCATCAGTATGAAAGAACATACTCCAGGGCACAGGCCAGGGAAGGGGCAACAAGTGGTTTCGTTGTCCCTCCCGCCCAAGCCGAGATCAGAATGTCGAGATGGTGGAGAAAGGTAAACACTGATTCGATCGCTTATTTTGGCCAAGGCGGCCGCTTCATCCTATTAGCGGTAGAAAGAACATCCTCGTCCGCCCTGATAAGCCTCTCATGGATTTCCGTCGGCAAACTGCGTTTCATTCAAGTCGCCTTCGTCGGTCAGTCACTTCCTCTCGTAAGTCATGGCTGATGGCGGTCGTCATGAAAGCAACATATCAACGCCACCAGTAGAAAAAAAAACGGATCTGTATTGAACAGTCTGTGGACAGATGCGAAACCGGGAGGCCCCTTTACCCTGACCTTTCGAACATTTGCTGTTTGATTTTCCAAGGCACATCATACCACATACGCTTCTCGAGGACAAGGTACTCGGTAACGCGCCGAGGTGTCAAAGACTCCTTCGAAGAGAGCAGATCACCTTGCTTTGAGTACACATTGAGGGTCTGCAGTAAACTTTAGGGTCGATATCGAAGCGTGGAGGGGGGGAGTCAGGACGAACCTGCATAGTGTCAAAGCGGACCAGCGCCTGGATGACAAGACGGTTCCCTAGCTTGGGACCTCCCCGACCAAGGTGCCCCTCGGTTGTGCGAATGCTAACAATCCGGGGAGGTGTCACCTCCGCATGTAGTGCCCATCTGAACTGTTGGTTCGGTGATGTCCTGGACTTGAGCAAACCCTGCAGGTGACTGGTATATGGATTTGTTGTAAGTTTTTTGATTGTCCTCACATCACCGCTAGAAGGTGACAGTGTTCGTCGTCAGATACGTGTTTCGGAGATCGGAACAAACGCAAAGTAGGTCTTACTCGGCTAGCGCCCGGGACACCTGGAGGTATGTAGTAACTGCAATCCGACGCAGGGGTGCTACCCAGGCAGTATCGCTCGTCGACTTCACTGTGAATATTCTTGGGTGAAAGGCTCTCGGTGTATCCACACCGGGCAGTGAACGGGTTTTGGCCAAGCGGTACATGCTAGAGCGGCGGAAATCAGGAACGGGACGCTAACGAGGTCATATGGCATCTCCAACAGACCTGAAGATGTTCTTAAAATGGTTTATCTGGTTCGCGAAGAAATTTCTGGCTCGGGTACTCAAAGGCGCTGATGTACCTGTGGTTCGGATGACTGGTTCCGGGACGTGGAGGTCTACAGTTTCAAAGGTTGTGAGTTGAATCCCAAACGTACATACAGAGTTGTGTCAAACCGCAGACCTAGCAGATCCGCATTTAGCGACCAGAGGTCCACGTCCGGATTGTTATCCGCCGACGCGTTAAGTTTTGTCAACCTCTCGAGCTGCTCGCTCGTCGACAACTTGGCGAAATCCTCCGCGGACTTGTCCACCTTGAGTTGCGCGTAAAACCTTCGCCCATGGCTGAAGGCTGGCCGCGGCGACGCGAAGGGACGCAGGAGTACAGAGTGGCAAGGAAACATTCCGGTCTTCGACGTGTCGCGGAACCAGCCGTGTTCCGACCGATCACTGGTTTCCCACGCTAACAACGGCCGGCGTTCATCTGCTCAGACTCCAGAGCGCCAGGTTGCTTACCACACTGACCGCACAGTGAGTAACTTTCCGTCGCCCGCCATCAGGTCTAACCTCGAATATCCTCGTCGAGAGCGGAAACTGTCCGGACCTCGACCGTTGTCTGGGACTCAATACAATACAATTGAATCACTGCGACCGCAAAACATCTACGTCGGGGACGGGGAGTCACCCGGCTAGCGTGGCTGGCCAGTGTTGTTTGGGATGACAGCGATAGAAAATTGCCCCGCTGATTGAAACCAGTAGTGGGGGAAACCTGATCCTCCAATTCTGCGTGCCAAACTCCCGCCCGGGTTTCGTTAGCACAGCTCTCCAGCTGTTCGCGAATGGTTACACTTGATATTCAACCCCTAGGATCACCGACATCTGCCCCCCGCGGTGAATCGCTCTCGTCTCTGCCTGTTCTTTGTGAATCAGCATCCCCTGGGAAAGACCACTTATTTTATTCTTTCATCGATGCTGTCGACTTCCATTCACATCAGCCCGTTGTCGATGTGGCAAGGGCTCGAATGTTCGACAATTGATGGTTGCCATCCTCTTTGATCCGCGGCCAGACCCTCTAAATTCAAATCGGCTCTCGAGCGTCCCGCCATTCCTCCCCCCACTTTTGGGATCGCAATAGCTTTCCCACACGTCCCACATGCAAGGCCGCACGAGAAACAGGTCGGGTGCCCAAGATCCGTACGTAAGCGCAGTCTTACTGTCTTTGTCAGGTACCGAACTCGAACCACCTGAGACAGTTGGTGCATCCTGAACGCCACATGACACCCAGCAGAACTTAAGCCATCTACAGCGATCACTGTAACACACGCACGACGCAGTGTGTAAGTCGAGCTCCATCCCGCGGTACGGCCCAACCACAACCGGTGCACCTCTAGATCTAACGGGAGGAAGGATGTGTCGGATTCTTTATTGAAACATGCCGGTACTTATTAGCTGGGAAAAAATACGGGGTAAGAATGGACCGACACTTCTGATACTTTTGACGCGGAGCCGGGCTCCCCGTTTTCCCAAGTCCTTTCGTATGGATCGGGGACCCTCGTGGAGGGCCTGGCAATTCACGATCCCACCATTTTCGGCCTTCGTGCCCACTCGGTGGCACGTGGGGTGTACGCGGCTGTCCCTTGAACTCGGTCTCCAACCCTAGCGGGGTGGTCCGACACATACGACCCCCCTCACCTGACTCCATCCCTTGGTCTCTCCGTCCACTTCCAGTCATGTCGGTGAGCGACCCGACGGAGGGCGAAGGTCCGGTTCGGGTCGCCGGGTCGAAGGGCATCAAAAAACCTACAAATTGGCTTCCGATCGCCTTTTGGTACTTTTGATGGATGTCGCATTCCGGCAGCGGCGCGATTACATTGTGGGCAGCGTCGTTCATTCTGGTTTCCCGCCCAGGCTCGCTCTCATCGTTTTGGCGAGAGTTCAACGTTCAGCGATTGGAGAACAGAGCAGTGTGCAGGAACGGGCCGGGGTTCGAATCTTCTATGGCGGTAAGCGGCGGTTCCAACGTGGCACGGAGCAGGTCCTGATCCACTTTACTTATCCCTATCTGTGTTTGGTATACTCCCCAGGTGTGGCTCGCTCAACCCGAAACTGATGGACTCGTGCGATCAAACCGTAAGCAGAATTCGACAAAAGACCGCGAAAAGCCCAAGAGCCACGAAGGCCATTGTGGGTTTTCTGGTGGGCAGGAGGTCCCGCGATTGGTTTGCAGTTGTGAGAGTACCGATTCTTGTGCCGAGTTGTGTTCGTTCCATTGCCGTGCACAGTGCGCACTTCCCGACCGAGCGGACCTTCCGCCGCTGCGCAGGACTGGCGGCCAAACTTCTCACTTCTATGATAACCGCGGGGAGCCTCCAGGCGACGAAAGCTAGAACGATCGCACACGAGGCACAATCCATGCCTTTGGTCAGATTTAGGTCAGAGTCCTGCTTCCTCAAGACGGTATTTCGTTCACACCACCAAATGTTACCGATGGGGACGCCGTCTCGGTGTCTTCTCTTGGAAGAGCCGACGGCAAGTATACATAGTTCCGCTCGTGTAAGAGAATAAAGTTATGCACTCGCTTGTTACCCAAAGAGACCGGGAGAGCTTGAGCTTAATTTCCCGAAGTGTCTTAGTCGATTAACAAACATATCGGATTTTCTCGAAGGAACCTTCGTGGCGTTTGTGAGGGTGCTAACGGTTCCGGAACCAAATCCCTCCGTTCGAAAATCCAACGGAACATTGAAACACCTCGCTATCTCCAGGTTCCCCCCATTGGGATGCCCCCTGGCTCAACATGACCTTCTAGAACGTTCAGTTCGCATTTTGGAAGTATTCCTCCACAGTAAAAGGGGGGGGGGTTACAGGACCCCTGATAGTGGGCCTGATCTTTGGACTGGGCGGTCACGTCCGGATTCAACCATCCCTGAAGTATGGGTTTGTGCGGATTGAGAACTGGCACCCAAACCGGGGACGGCGTCCGTGTCCGGGTTGGGATCTGGCCATGGTACCACGGCCAGCCGTCGGAGACCCCGCCACACAGACACCACAGAACAAGACTAGAACAACGCACCTACTCTCCTTCGCAGATCTCATTTGCCTCCACAGAATGTTCAAAGGCTTGGATGCTGATGTCCGATGAGCCAGCCACCGCATCGTGTTTGCCACCCTGACAAACTTCGAGCGCAGGCAAACGACTGGTTTCAATTTTGTTTGCTGGGTTGAGAGAGAGAGAGAGTCGGTCGGTGATCCACGACGAAAGAAAATGCCTATCTGTCATTCGATAGCAATCGCTCTCAGCATTCGCTGCAGCCTGCAGGTACTGACCAG
>Ga0307516_10003153_pt1 | contig 21464 bp, 22 predicted proteins | sample 19_EM_MG_FD_203310 | JGI IMG/M metagenome (GOLD analysis project Ga0307516, IMG submission 203310) | Populus trichocarpa ectomycorrhiza microbial communities from riparian zone in the Pacific Northwest, United States - 19_EM | ecosystem: Host-associated > Plants > Roots > Unclassified | place... | reverse complement strand
ATACACAGTTCTCGCAACTCCCATACATCCTCCTACTTATACCCGCGCAACTCACATATGTACTCTTACTCACATAGGTGCTCATAACCACGCAACTCATACAACCTTCTCTTATGCAACCGGGGCCCGTAACCGACACCCTTTCCAAGATCGAGACATCCGGAGGGAGGTGCCGGCATCAACAACGAAATCAACAACCAAACCCAAATCGAGTGCCGGTGTCAAAAACCTGACCCCGACTTCCGTTCTCTGCCTAGGGCTTGACAGGCAACGTAGCTCCTCGGTGTGCCTTTCTCACTGGCGAGGCGTCGTGCTCCCAGCCTTCCGTGCGGCGGTGCTAGGTCTTACACGGTCTTCGTCTACTGCCACCCAGTGGTCTTTACTGTAGCACAGTATCATTCTCTCGTTGTTCTTGAGCGATCTCGGATTGCTACTCGTATCTCGGTGTCGTTTGGCACAAGTGATTCCCACTCACTCGTCGTGCTCGTCCTCCTTTATGCCCGGCGTGGCATTGTGGTTGTCGTCTTTCTTCATGCCCAGCGTGGCATCGTGGTTGTCGTCTTCCTTCCTGCCCGGCGTGGCATCGTCGTTGTCATCTTCCGTCCTGCCCGGCACAGCCTGCGGTATGCGCGTCAGACTTTCCTCATGCGCGGCGGTCTGACGTTCTGTCCGGTGCGGCCTTCGGTATGTGCAGCCATCTTCTGTTCTGCCTGGTGCGGCATGCGCGGCGGTCTTCCGTTCTGTCTGGGGTGGCATGCTCGGCGTTCTTCCTTTCTGCCCGGGGCGGCATGTGCGGCAATCTTCCGTTCTGCCCGGTGTGGCATACGCAGAGGTCTTCCGTTCTGTCTGGCGTGGCCCGGTATGCGCAGCTGTGTTCCGTTCTGTCTGGCACGGCCTGGAGTGCACAGTGGTGTTCCGTTCTGCCCGGCACAGCATAGGTGTTCCGTTCTGTCTGGCGCGGCCCGGTGTGCACAGCGGTCCTCTGTTCTGCCCGGCGCATCATGCGTGGCGTTCTTATGTTCTGCTCGGCGCGGCATGCGCGGCGTTCTTCCGTTCTGCCCGGTGCGGCATGCGTGGTGGTCTCCTGTTCCGCCCGGTGCGGTATACGTGCCGGTGTTCTGTTCACTCTGGCGTAGCCCGGTATGCGCGGTGGTGTTCCGTTCTGTCTGGCGCCACCCGGTGTGCGCGGCGATCCTCTGTTCAGCCCGGCGCGGCAAGCGCGGCGTTCTTCCGTTCAGCCCGGCGCGGCAAGCGCGGCGTTCTTCCGTTCTGCTTGGCACGGCATGCGTGGCGTTCTTCTGTTCCACCCGGGACGGCATGTGCGGCGGTCTCCTGTTCCACCCAGTGCGGCATACGCGGTGGTGTTCCCTTCTGTCTGGTACAGCCCGGTATGCGTGGCGGTGTTCTGTTCTGTCTGGCGCCGCCTGGTGTGCGCGGCCGTCCTCCGTTCTGCCCGGCGCGGCACGTACGGTATTTCTCCGTTCTGCGCGACGCAGCATGCGCTGTGTTCTTCCATTCCACCCGGGGCGGCATGCGCAGTGGTCTCCCGTTCCGCCCGGTGTGGCATAGGCGGCGGTGTTCCGTTCTGTCCGGCGCGGCCCGGTATGCGCGGCGGTGTTGCGGGTCCGTCATAGGTGGTCCCGGATCACTCGTCGCGCTGCCGGATGACCCGGAGATCATCGGCACGAGTGATCCGAGATCCCGGTACTGCTCTCGTTACGCCACCCAGAGATGTGTGAAGGTAGGTCAAGGTAGATAGATAATCGTATCTCGATGTTATTCATCATAGGCGATCCCGGATCACTTCGTCACGATGCCGGATGACCCGGTGATCATCGGCGCAAGTGATCCGAGATCCCGGCGCTGGTTTCGTCACGCCGCGCAGAGATGGGTAAAGGTATGTCCAGGTGTATAGATAATATATTGCGTGGAGAAGAATCTCCAGACTAGCTACTGCACCCTTCCTTTTATACCTTTCCTTTCCTCTGTGGAATCACTGCGTGCCTGCAAGACTGACACAGTTTCTCCCTAGCTCATCATGACTCAATCGCTGCGCCCAAGGAAACACACGATCCTACTCGGCCCTTCATCCTCCCGCAATACCCAAGGCAGACGCACACAACAGTAGGGAAACAACAAGGTAAGCAATAAACATAACACAGAGTAAAGCGAGGCAGACATGCAGACAGTAAGGAAACGTCAAGCGCATCGTGGTAAGCAATAAACATAACACAGAGTAAAGCAAGGCAGACACGCAGAAAGTAAGGAAACAAGTGGGGAAAATCATGGGCAGCCCGCGACCAGGTTCTGAGGAATATCGCTAACGGCGCGATATTGGCAGGGGCTGGGCTACTGTGGCTAGGCGCGTAGGATGACGGTGGCCGTGGCAGCGGAGACAAGGATCAGCCATAGTGTGGCGAGGGTGAGTGCGGCGCCCGCGGCGGCGCCTAGGAGCCTGTCGTGCCAGGTTTCTGACAGCCGGAACCTGCACCGTGACACGAATACGTCTACAAAATAGCCGAGGCCGACACCACGGTATCCCACAAGTGGATGCAAACCGAGCTGATGCGCACTGCTGGCGCCACTCAGAAATTCACTGCCGACGTGTGGTCGACAATTACCTCCTGTGATAAGGACCTCGCCGAGAAGGAGGCCCACCAAGCCACCAGGGTTATGCGGCTAAACAATGCCATCCAGTTCCTGCAAGTCACAGACCGAAAGCGAGCGGAGGAACAAAATACCTGGAACACTAACTGGGAAAGTTGGGCCCGGAAACAACGGAGGGAAAGTGAGCAGCTGGCGAAGGAACAGCAGAAGCTTAGGACGGAGGTAAGTGTGATCAAACGGGTGCCACCACGCCCACTTACCTACAGTCGGCCCTCCCAGGAGAAATCCTGCTCCCCACCTCCAGGGAAGGTACCCCGGAGGTGGCCACTGGAGGACAAGGGGGAGACCCTTCCAGAATGCCACGAACAAGGTTGGTACTCTGATCCCCCTCCCCAGATCCAACCACAGGCAATAAGGAGCCAGCCGGAGATGACGACGACATGTACGCGATCCCGGAAAGACTGTGAAACCCGGTAACTAGAAGGCCCCCGTCCGGAGCTACACCACTGTGAACCTGGGGCTATCCGGATTCGTGGCGCAACAGCGGATAAACCGGAGGTGTAGTAGAATCAAACGAGAGAAGAGGATCAGGTTGTTCGATAATTCACATAGGAATGAACTAAGGAGTGCCTTTTTCGTGGTTTGTGCTTTTCGCTGGAGAATCGCTCTCCCAGCTCACCGCGACCGGTTGGAATAAGTAGCTCGGCTAGTAGTCACGTGTTTTTAGTCGGCGCGACGGTCGCGGGGTACCATACCTGGCCGTTCGTCGTCCGGCGCTCGCAAGCTTCAAGGAGTCACCCCTATCAGCTTCTTTCTGCCGGCATCTGACAGCGCCATTGCCACAGAGTCACCTGGGATGCTGTTCGTTTGCAACACCTCCTCTCATCAGGGCAGCGTAGGTGGGCCTTCGGTCGAGAAGGTGCCGTTCCATCTATCGGCCAGCGTGTCGTTTCCTTTTTGGGGCATGACTAGTGGACGCGTGTTGCGGGGTGTCACAACTCAAGCCAGGTCTGATTGGTTCTGACCGGTCCTAGCGATAAGGGTTGAGGCTGACAGTCGGCGACCTCGTATTCCGCCAGATGCTAGTCTTCGGGACTATGCTGGTTTCCTATCAAAGTCCCGGTCGGGATAAGACGTGGCTCTTCCGGAGCCCGTCACGCTTCCAGTTTTGCCGCTGGCCCCGCTCCGGAGTTATTCCTTCATCCGACCTTTTGCCCACAGGTTCCTAACTCCGGTCTTATCTCCCATCTAGACTCTCGCAGACTTGTCCGTCATTGGTCCCTCAGGACGTGAACCTCTGGTGCTAGAGAGGAGTGCCTTAGCGTGGGAGCGATGCAGTGGCTACAAGAGTCGGTAGTGCGTCGGGTCTACCCGGCTGCAAGGACGTAGTGGTATTGAACAGTTTGTGCCCTAGTATGCCACCCTAGCCAACGCTTACACCGAGGTTACCGTTGCCTTACTTCTTCTTGCCAAACTGCCTGCGCTCTGGCCTTGGCTTTTGTGACTATCTTCCAATATACTTAAACCAGTGGTTGCAGGCTAACATCGCGCGTTCCCCACTCCTGAGTACCGTTCCCACATAGGCAAACCCCCAAGTACTTTTCCAGAATGGGCTCATACCTGCGCGTTTTGGCCTGGTTGCCAGGGTCGGTGACTGCTGTCGCCCCGATTCCTGTTGCCCTGGTCCGGTTTGCGTGGTTACGGCCTGAGTACTTTTCCAACAATAGGGAAGCCCGGGTACTATCCAGCTTAGGAGCTTTTCCTGGGTACTTGGCATGAGGCGTGACTATCATTGCAACCTTGCCTCACGGTTGGGTCCAGAGGCGGGGCCGGGTCAGGGCTTCGCTGCTTCCCGACTTTCCCGGTCTGGTTGTCCTCCCGGACCGATTGGCAGTTCGTGGTGCTTCCCCGCTTATGCGGCTCAGCCTCGTGGTCCTGTGCTTCCCCACTGTGTGGCTCGGCATTGTCATGTGAGGGGTCAAGTGTCAGGGTGTGACAGCCACTCCGGGCTGAGCGTATTGCCACCATGTTAACCCCGGAGAAAATTTCCCTGCTGGTAGGGGAAGGCATTGTGGCAGCAAGGAACGATCAAAGGGCCCCAGAGGTAAAATACACACCTCACGACTCAAGATAAAGAACCCAGAATCCTTCGATGGAAAACCCACCTCGGCATTCAATGTCTGGTGGTAATCGGTCCTTGAGCACATTGGGTTCTACCCGGAAACCCTCAATGCCCAAAAAATCGCCTTGGTAGGAATGCTGCTGTCAGACACCGCAAAAGCCTGACACCAGCACTGTCGAAGGACAATGGTGGATCAGGACACCTGGGCCCAATACACTGCGGCAATCCGGGCCGAATTCTGGGACACCAGGGAGGCAGCAAACGCCCAGCTAAAGCTCAGTCAACTACGCTACAAGGGCGACATCAATGCCTACTTCACGGAATTCCGTGCCTTGAACGTATACACTCGAGCCACCGGTGTAGGCCTGAGGGAGAAGATTGACCAGGCTATGCCCGACAACATCCTGAACTTGCACTTCACCCACTATATGGAAGAATTCGTAGATGACGAACACTTCCTGGCGGCCACATACAATGCCGGTCTTCACATGGAACGGAGAAAGGCCTTGAAAGCAGCCCGCAAAGTGCAGCCAGGAAGTGGGACAGGACGGAAGGACGGCCCGGACGGAAAAAATCCGGGCAATGCCCGAAAGGGCAAGGAGAGCAGTGGCCCCAAGCAGGCTGCGAAGCCTGACTCGGGGGGCAAGGCTGAAAAGGCAAGGAAATCATGCGGAGAGCCACTGGGGAAGTGGTGGTAACGCCTACAAAGGGGTCCCGCAAAACGAGATCTACGCCCACAGGATCAGCAAAGCCAGCTGCTGGAGGTGTGGCTGGGACAGCCACACCACCCAGGACTGCTACGCCCGAACAACGGTCAAGGGCATGGAGCTACTGGAAGTCCCGAAGCAGGCAAGTTCGATCCAATGGAAAAGGAAATGGGGTGAAGATGCCGAGGAGGCTCCAGCCCCCAAACAAACCAAATCCGCCCACGTCAAAGTCGAGGACGAAGACATGCAGAAAGCCGCGGCCGCAACACTGCAGTCAGGCTGGCAAGATGACTCGGATTTTTAGAAGGACGGGGCTTGCCACACCCCAGGTCCTTCCCAATAATTAGGGGGACAAATCGAAAACGAATGGGTCTGGAGCAACCAAGTGCTGGAACCTCGTAGGATAGACAACAATGAAGGCTAAACCCCAATAAAGCCTCGCCCGAAAAGTCTACGAATAAACCACAGTGCAGCAGAAGACCGATCACCACCATGATCATTTCGTGGGGCCTGACCCAACACGCGGTGCGGGCCTTACTCGACACCGGTTGCTCGGTACCTTTGATTAGCACAACGACTACCAAGCAGCTTGACATAACCTGAATCCACAGAAGGGAGGCAGCCCCACTACTGAACTGCTTGGGGGAAGAAGTCAAAGGGGCAGGAATGGAGTACACCGAGCCGCTCCTGCTCCAGCATCGAAATCATTATTTCAGGGAGGTGTTCGAGGTCGCACCATTGGAGCCGGAAGTTGACCTCTTCCTCCCATTCTGGTGGATGGCAAAGCATCCCCCCCAGGGCGCATGGGACTCAGAAGAACTCCACTTCAGCAGCCACAACTGCCTAGAAAAATGCACACGATTCGAAACTGCGGAATTCTCTCTGTCTCTGGATGAGACAGTTACCCTCGACCCAGGAGCCAAAGTCATTGGGTATGTCTCAGCAATAAACGAAGAGGACCCGTGGGACCAGATCCCTAAGGAGTTCAGGGGTTATCTCGACATCATGAGCCAGGAGGCGGCAGAGTCGCTGCCAGCACACCGGCCATACGATTGTAAGATTGACCTCAAGTAAGGGGAGACCGCCCCCTGGGGAGCGATTTACGCCCTTTTGGAAAACGAGCTCCAGACCCTCAGGGAGTGGCTCAAGGAAATGCTAAGGACAGGCAAGATCCGGAGGTCCACCTCACCTGCGGAATCCCTGATTTTGTTCGTACCGAAACCAAACGGGAGGGGACTCCGGCTGTGTGTCGACTACCGAGCCCTCAACCGAATAACGATTCCCAACCGATACCCCCTTCGTCTGATGCAGGAGCTACAGGACCGGGTACAAGGAGCCAGATGGTTCACCAAGCTGGACCTGAAAAACGGGTTTAACTGTATTCGCATCCGAGAAGGAGACGAGTGGAAAACAGCATTCCGAACCCGTTACGGACAATATGAGTTCCAAGTTATGCAGTTTGGACTAACCAACGCACCCTCAACCTTCCAAGACATGATGAACCATGTCTTCTCCGACATGATAGACCTGGGCCTCTTGGTTTACATGAACGACTTCCTGATCTACGCAAAAACCGAGGAAGAACACGATCGGAGGGTTATGGAAGTGCTGGCAAGACTGCAAGAAAACCGGCTAGCAGTCTCGCCGGACAAATGTGTGTGGAAAATCCAGGAAGTAGAATTCCTGGGATACATCATCGGAAGAGAAGGGATTAAGATGGCGGAAGGAAAAGTGGAGGTGGTGCTGGGATGAAAGACCCCAGCATCACTGACGGAAGTACAGTCATTCCTGGGATTTGCCAACTTCTACTGACGCTTCATTCAGGACTACTCCCAAGTAGCCAGACCCCTGACACAGCTGACCAAAGGGGACAAAAAGGAGTGGAAGTGGAACCTGCAGGCGGAAAAAGCCTTCCAGGAACTGAAACGGCGATTCACAACGGCACCGATACTAGCCCACTCCGACGCCACAAAACCCGTGATTATCGAAACGGATGTCTCCGACTTTGCAATCGGGGCTATTTTATTGCAGGGAGACAACAAAGGGACGCTACACCCTGTGGTCTTCCACTCGTGGAAGTTGCAGCTGGCGGAAATCAACTATGAAAACCACGACAAGGAACTTCTAGGGAAAAGTTGAGAAGGCAAGATGTGTGAGGATTTTTGGTGAAGTGCGCTGTAACTGCAGTATAAACGATTGAAGGTGTGGGTTCAGATCGTTTTTCGCCGTTGTGTGGCTCTTCAATACTTGGTGCAGACAGCAGCTTTTTTATATTGTTTCCAAATAGCATACCCTAGGGCTGACTTTGCTAGTCTTGTGAGTAGCAATGTGAGTTTGTTTACTGAGAAGCCCTACACACCTGTTCGTGAGGATGTGTAGGTCTCGAGGAGTAAATTCTTCACCCAGGGCGTGCTAGTTGAAAATTCTATAATTGCATGTATACGGCACGTGTATAGATGCTGCGCGCCTAATTCTGACTCATGTATACATTTTGCATACACAACGATTTCAGTGTTTCCGAAGTCGGAAGTCACGAGACTGAGCTCCTACAACCAGCGATGAGCCATCACAGATAAGGCAATCCTTTTTCTGAAGAATCCGAGCAACGATCTGAACCCACACCTTCAATCGTTTATACTGCAGTTACAGCGCTCTTCACCAAAAATCCTCACACATCTTGCCTTCTCAACTTTTCCCTCGAAGCTCCAACCTCCCAACCTCCTAATTAGGTGACATTCTATAGCCGCCCCAACACTAACCATAAGCGCACTAGCATGCGTTACACCGCGCTAAACCCATTTCAAAGGGAGGACTCTTATGCGAGATAATACGGTAGTTCACAACTACAAAGATACTCAGCCGTCGCCAGGCATGGTGGGCCCAGGAGCTAGCAGGTATCGACTTCCGCATTTACTACCGTCCAGGAAACCGGAACGGAAAACCAGATGCTTTGTCAAGGCGTTCGGAGTACCGCCCTGAAAAGGGGGGGGGTGAAAACCTGCCGATTACGAGAGTTTTATGAAAAGACAACTTTGCGGAACCAGACTTTGCAAAACCAGACAGACGAGAAAGAACGTTTATCTGTTCTTCAGCAATGTTGGCATCACTCCCACCACGGCAATGGTCGGAAGAATTCGCGGAAGCAGTCAAAAAGGCAGGAAAGAAGGACAATGAATACCAAGGCGCGGTGAAGGAACTGGAAGCAGTGCTGGGGAATGAGGCACTGAATGACCGGAAGGTTGAGGAGGAAGCTGCCCACCCTTGTGAGGTACGGCAGAGGGACTGAAAGGTCAGTATGGAAGAGGTCCTCGAGATCAAGGATGGGCTACTCTACTGAAGGGGTATGCTCTGGATCCCGGAAGATGGAAACCTCACAAAAATGATTCTCGAGTCAGAACACGACACGAAAATCACTGGACACATGGGCCAGGATAAGACGATCAAACTCATCCGACGGAACTTCTGCTGGCCAAAAATGAATGAAAGGATTATCGACTTCGTCCGGAGCTGCCCCGAATGCCAGAAGAACAAGGCGGCTCGGCACCAACCATACGGACTTTCCTCCTCCCTGGAACTACTGTATGCCCCCTGGCAGTCCATCGCAATGGACTTCATTACGGAACTGCCACTCTCAGAAGGATGCGACCAATTGTGGGTAGTTATAGACCGATTCACAAAGATGGCACACTTTCTTCCCCTTAAAAAGGAAACAAGGACGGCAGCCGACCTGGCAGTCTTCTTCACCCGGGAAGTCTGGTAATACCACAGGCTACTCTTGGACATCGTTTCGGACCGGGACTCACGATTCACCTCTGAGACTTGGCAAGAATTCCTGTGGCTATCAGGCATCCGCCCAAGGATGTCGATGGCCTTCCACCCCCAAACCGACAGGCATTCAGAATGTCTCAACCAAACAATCAAAGCATACCTCCGAACGTTCGTTGGCCACAGGCAGGACAACTGGGTAGGCCTACTCCCGATGGCAGAGTTTGCCTACAACAATTCGATTACCATGGGCAATGGGATGTCTATGTTCTATGCTAACTACGGATTCCATCCCGTGTCCTTCGACCGAGCCGCTTCGGGACCCTTGAACCCCGCCAGCAAGCTCTAGGCCCTCTGGATGCATGCGGTACACAAGGCATCTGCCGAATGGCTGGAAGCGGCACACGAATGAATGCACAGCTACACGGATCCCCAGCGCACCGAGCCTCCGAAATACCAGATTGGAGACTTGGTGATGCGCAACGGGTGCAACATCAAAACGCGCCGACCCTTCTGGAAGCTGGACCACAAGAATCATGGCCCCTTCCAGGTAGAAAAGATCGTCTCGCCCCTCGCAGTACGACTCACGCTGCCCCGGAAATGGAAGATTCACAATGTCTTTGATCTATTGCTACTCGAACCTTATCGAACCAGCGAACACCGAGCGCCAGCGAACCCCTCAAAGATCCTGCGAGAGGACGACGATATCGAACAGAGAGAGGAATACGACGTTGACGAGGTCCTTGGGAGTACCAGGAAAGGGCGCCGCGTCCTGTACCTCGTCAAATGGCTCGACTAACAGGACTGGAAGGACTGGACGGAAGAACCATACAATAACTTTTCGGTAGGAGGTCTGGAGAAACTCTGGGAGTTTCACAGGAAGAACTCAGACGCTCTGAGGGACTACCGGCTCACCGAGGGCTAGACTCTGATCCGCTCCGGGCACATGACAGAGCCGAAGGGGTTGAAGCACCATCAAGGGGTAGTGGGATGAAGGGGAGGAGGACTTCATCCACAACACTCGCCACGAGCAGAAGAGTGAAGGTATTGTAAATCCATTCAGACGACAGTCATCCCTTAGCTGTGGCGAGGCATGGGTGACCGGTTGAGAGCCACTGGTTTTGACTGGCTCTGGCGGCGAGACTACTGTACGGCCAGCCTGATCCCCTGCTACACCGGTGTGCCAGGTCAACCCGTCTTCTGATCACCTCTTCGGGGGAACACGGTCGTCAAATGGTTTCCTTCACACCACTCCAACAGTAGGATCCTGGACTGGTCGGAAGACCACCCAGATCCGAGGGCCAGCCACCCACCGAATTGGTTCCGAAGTTTTTTCCACTGGAGGGTTTTCTTCAGGACCAGGCGGCCAGAGGGATGCAGGGGCTGGAGGACTGCATTCCACTGTTCACACGAAGAAGGAGAAGGAGTTAGGATAAATCAGCTTCGCGCCAAAGCTAAGAAAGAGGGGGAGTAGTGTTACATCCAAGGGTAACAAGGGGAATAAAGATACAAGGAGAAAGGTAGCAAACAGTAAGTTACGTGGCTAGGGATCCCTGATAGAATCTCAGGACCTTGGAAAGCAGTTCGGCAAGAGTAAGTAGTGCAAGGGTAACCTCAGCAGGGGTTGGATCTTAGGTCAGCCCGCCGGGTAGACCCAATGCACTGCCAACTGTTGTAGCCGCTGCATACGAGAACGAGATAAGGGAAGAACTAGCTTCCGGCAAGTCGCACGCTATAAGCGGTGCTCATGTTGCAAGACAGGTCTGGGAGATTCTAGACGTGAGATAAGATCCGGAGTTAGGACCTTCCGCTCAAGACGAACGGATGAAAGAATAACTCCGGAGCGGGGCCAGCGGCAAACTAAGAGGGATGGCAGACTCCGAAAGAATTACGACCGATCCTGACTGGAACCTCGATACGAAGCCCGCATAGTCCGAAAGACTAGCGCCGGGAGCAATACAAGGTCACCGACTGTTAGCCTCCACCCTTATCGCTGGAACCGGCCAGGACCAACCACACACATGCGCGGAGCTCTCTGAGGCCGCGCGCCTTGAGACTGAGATCCCCAACGTCTCAACGGAAAGAAGGGAAACCACGTGATGAGAAAAAAGAGTTTGCATATATACCGCACGAGAAACTCCACCGACTACCTTCTATTCCCCTTCCTGGGATACCACACTCGCGAACACTCTGACATGACGAACCCAAGATTTTTCCACTGTTAATAAAGAAATCGAACCTGACTCCACAATATCTCTACCTCCACCTCCGTACTCGCGTACCTAGGTGTCACAAGGCAACACCCCGACTCAGAAATCAGTACCCGAAACCCTTCCGAGAATTTTGCCAAAGCCTGTTCACCACAATTCTGAAAGCCCAATGTGAAAAAAATAATAATCTCTGAGGGGTGATATTATTTTGTTGATGAGGAGAGAGCTAGGAAATTTGGAAAAAGTCCATTCGCATCTAAGTACTATAGCAAAAGGCCGGGTATTATCGATTCGGGAGCATGACCGGATACATGATATGGCGGTGGTACTCCTGCAGTGCTAAGAAGCAAGCACTTGTACGAATTTTCAGATCAATGTATTACGTAATTCGGGGGATTCTTTAGTGATATCGTAATTAAATGATTACGCAGCTAAAGTTCATTGCGTAAACCACTCAGAATGTCAAATTGTGTAGCATTCACGGCATTCTGGGTAAATACTCATAGAGAATGCGTCATCATCGATGATTGCTCTGACTTTGACACCAAAGGTTGCCGTGTAGCTCAGAATGCTGTACCGAACTGGCAGCAATCCATCATATAGAATCCCATTATCTGAGAGTGTGTTTAACAAACAGATATACTTTGTACAATGATATTCGGACTTAAAAGGGTAGAGAAAGTAGAAGAAATAATGAGACTTCTACCGGACAACATGATTGTACTAAAGGAAGTAAGTTGTATAGAGGTTGCACCACCAACTATCCTTCGACTTTTGTACAAAGTGTACATTCATCGGTTCCAGTTCAGACACAGCCAACACCTCCATATTCCCTCCTGTATCCTATCGAAGGTATAAACATCGTATGGAGCTTCATTAACTTCTTGTTCCACAGTTCAGACCAAACGTCTACAAAGCAGGAATCCACGCTGGATTTTACGGATTTGCTGTACTCAACGATGGTTTCATCGCCGGCGCGCAGTGCTCTCTTTTCAATGGATTTGCTGTACTCAACGATGGTTTCACTGCTGGCGCACAGTGCTCTCTTTTCGACGGATTTGCTGTACTCAATGATGGTTTCATCACCAGCGCGCACACCCACACACCGAACAACCCTCTCCCTCCACGTTTACAAATTTTATAAATTCAATCGACCCTTTTACTCCCCTACTAGCAACTCTCACACGATGAACAACCCCTACCCTTTATCTCTACAAATCACAGGTATTGAACTGTTTCTTCTTTTCACCTACTACAACCACTATCCATCGAAGAAAACCTTCTCATCCTGCCACAACTCCTACATACAGAACTGACCCTTTTACTCCTACTCTACAACCTCATACATCAAGCTGATATAAAAACCAATCCGATGGTTACTGACTTCATTCGTATGCTTCCTCATGCCCCTCCGTATAATAAATGATTTATAGATATACAGATGTCGGTGACGATCATTCGCTCAATCCTCATGTCACACCTCACCTCCATCTGTGTGTTACTATGATGGAAGTCACGCTCTCCCTTCATGGAACTCAGAATGCCACTCAAGAGGATGCTATCAAGTTGCTGAGCGATCGATGAGAAATTGGCTATATCCGCAAAGGTGAAGACCTTACTGAGATATTGCAACTTTATCAAGGATGGTCAGAGTATTATCGGAGTGATCACCCATCTTGAGCCATTCATTTGGCATAGAACTGTGTTCTTTCACGGTAAAGTAGAGGTTTCCTTCCTGGATGTCCCGGTTTGTGATACTTTTCTATTTTCCTCGTCATACACTCATAACAAGTATATAGGCTGCTGATAATCAAGTCAACGATCCCAATATCTCTGTAATTCCTTTCCTCTTCTCACCAGACTGGTCAGCTAACATATCGAACAGGATTCGGTACATGATGATCTAGTGTAGCGGATAGGTCCAGCGGATTGCCAGGTAGTAATACCATCATACCATTACTGACATTGAGCTAACATTTCAACATATCAGTACATTCGAGGTTGTCAAATTGATGTCGATATATGTACAAAGTATTATGCCCTCTTCAATGTACCTTAATTCTCTTTACTAACTCTGCTGTCACCCACTAATAGTTCACCGTCGATCTCAATCAACTTCTAGTATTTTGAGTAAGTGAATGTTTGACCCCACCCCCAGTCCGTTCCGTCTCTAATTGCTTGCACATGCTAGTTCTCTCTCGCTGTCCACTTTCTTGATTGTAATATGTATGTATAATCCGTTCTCTACTTGTTCTTATTCATTGTTTACTAATTACTTTACCCATGAACCTTAGGCTATCATCACAGTTCAATTGTTGGCATCTCTAGCATGCGGCTCTATGAATTTGGAACCGCTGATTCTACTACTATTCCAGTACGTCCCAGTCTCAAACATGCGTTTTCTCTACTGATGATGTGAGAGGTATCAGGCTTAGGTACTATCTGAAATGTTCCAAGTGGATAACTTGTACAATATGAATAAAGTTGGGAACTGCGTGCGAGAACTGAAGAGGATGAGAAGGACTGGGACTTGTACAACAATGAAATCTCACGTTACTCGATTGTGAACAGTGGAGGACCTGGAATTCCTAGGGATTTCTATGTAGCATATGGCTTTATATCTAGTACTGGAGAGAATTCCGAATAGTATCACATGCGAATTATAATGAAATCTGCCATAACTATCATATAGATCCAAGAGTGATACTGCATCAGCGAAAAAATGACGACATCATTCCTGTACTATTACCAGCTTTTCTCTTGTCTTACTCAAGTCTTTTGACAGCGGCTCTCTTCAGATAACGCAATTCAAAAGCTGCAATAATGATAGAGTCTCACTACTGTCGTAGTCTGAATACGGAGACTTTGAAATCTGATTGCATGACAGTACACCTCCAGCAGTATTGAGATTCCGCTATTCGTTATCAACAGTAATTGTGAAAATACTGGCACTAGCATAGGGCGGCAATTGTATGATTACCACACCTGTCTAACAGAGGTACGGCATTTTTTCAATTACATACTTATTCAACAGCTGCTACGCTACTGTATTGCAATGGAAGTATTGTGATTCAAGTTTTCATTTCACTATGTATCGCAACGCCATTACACAGTGATATATTCAAAAAATTTACAACATAACCGTCATAAATTGGAAGTGTGATTTCGTTACACAGTTTGCAAACAGTGGTAGCTATGCCAAGGCGATATTAGACCGATAATACCCCGCTTTTTGTTATATTAGTTAACTACCATAGAAATACTTCCTAGTCCACCTTTTTCGGTTTGTTCTTAGAGCCCAATGGGCGGCCTCCTTTTTGCTTTGGCACTTCGGGTATCAGGCCAACTGGGGGTTCGTTACACTTGACCGCGAGTGTCGGATCAGAGGTATACAGATGTTCGGTGGGCTGGCAGTTTTGTGCCATGCCTAACACGCTATCGGAGTACTGTAATATTCCTTCACTCTGTCGGTTATGGGTCCGTGTTGCCTCTCTCTGAGACTGCGATTTCCATAGGGCCTCAGTTCGTATCATACGGCTCTTCTCTTTCTTTGTGCATAGCTCAAGGTCCGATTCTCGCAACTCATCATTCACAGCTTCCATTTTCTTGGAGATGGTGGGGGGTGCCATCAGCAAAAAATTTCAGAATTCCTAGGGAGCTCCTGTAGCTCCCGTAGCTCCCGTGAGTATTGCTAACTCCTGTAGGAGGAGAAGTTATATTTTGCTCCTGTAAGGATTTAAAAAAAAAAAGTTCTTTATTTTTTAGCTGAAACCTCGAGAAATATTAGTTCAAATTTATATCTCACCTGTAAAAAAAGCAATATTCTTCAACTTCTCAATTTTTTGCTGATGGCGCTCATGATCTGATTGGCATCGTACAATGGCTTCTCTGGTGGAATAGCAGATGCCGCACCTGATATCCGAGTACCATATTGAGGCATATCGGCTTTGGAAACAGTGTCCTGAATAACTGCCAAAACTTGCAATAGCCCATCACCGATGGCAGTGTATTGGCCAAGCGGGAGTTTTCGAGAAAGATTTTTCAAATACTCAACGCTTCGGATGCTTAGATCTTTCGAAGCTGCCAGATCTATCCACGTATCGGGCAAAAGATGCTTCTCGTCCAGGAGGTTATTTTGACTGTATACCAAGCTGTTTCTGTGACACTCCAAAGCTAGATGTACTGCAAAACCATCCTGTGAACTGAGTCGGCTGACATCTTGGGAGGAAGTACAAGGTTCTCAACAGTGCCGTTGTCAGCTTCCTTGACCTCTCTATACTCACCGTAGACATTTCTGAAAGGTGTAGTGTGCACTACTGGATAGCCGAGCCAGCTGGCGGGATCGATACCTGATTTCCGAAAGCAGCGATCACAGCAAGATTGTCCATCTTTGGATAGATTCCGAGGATCTGCGCAAGACTGGTAGTAATCCATCACTACCTGTCGTATGCAACCTTTAGAGTTGACATACCACAACATATGGCTTTCACGATCTTTTTTGCTTCTTGGAGAATCAGCTGCTGTGGCCAGTGTGCTCATATGTTGCTTGACTTTCACGAATTCTGATTCCACATCACGACTGCCACTGAGTGGTGATCCTTCTGGCTGTTGGTACTGTGGCTCGTAAAACAGGACTGCTATAGTCCAAATATTCAGATCTTGGCCTGCACGACCTACATGTTGCCATCAGCAGTTCATCGTTAAATATTCGCAGAGTTTCCATTGGATGATGCGTTCAATATCAGGGATATCAAGCCCCATTCCAACCGCTTCAGTGCAAACGAGATATCGGCAAACACCTTTTCGGAATACCGACAGCGTCTGGTGTAGTCCTTTGCTACTTAAGATGCTATGATACTCTCGAATGATTTCCCCTGCCCAGTTGCATCATTCTAACTGACACTAGAGCGGAAACAACCCTTGTAACTGGGTTACTATGGAGCAGCATTTTCCGCAATCGTTGACGAATATGAGAGTCTTGGGCAAGCTTAGTGGGTTAAACCCACGATCGTTAGGCCCTTTCCATTCACGTGTGGCTTTGGGTACCAAATCCATTAGCGGCTTCATGCTGGCTTCTTCTCCACGAGCCAACGGAACGGTAAATAGGGTAATATTCCGTCGGTCAACGCCCATTGAACACAGGATGGAATTTCGGTTTAGGGAGAAACCTTTATGGATATACTCCAGTGTAGTTGCTGGTAGTGTCGTGGAAATGCCGAGAATTGGAATATCTGAAAAGCGGGTGCGAAGCAGTCCAAGATTGCGGTACCGGGGACAAAATATTCTCCTATCAATCAAAATTCAGTAAATGTGAACTGAAAGAACCATGTAATATGACCAACCACTCATGAACTAGGTTCACCTCATCTATAACAAAGTATCGAAGTTTGCTGGAGAAATTTGGCAGTCTTCCTTGCTTGTCCTCGGAAACCAGAGACTTCGAGACCTCATTATCCATCAATGTGAACTCGGCAGTCAGAAAAACGATTGAGAATTCTCTACATTGAATGGTCTTGATGATCCCCTGATTTGCTTTGATTGTTTCTGCGCATAGGTATAGTGCTCATATTCCTAGTTCTGCTGCACTCTGAACTTGCTCCAACATCAAGGCAGGCAATGGGCAGATTACCAGCGTACAACTGTCAGGAGAAACAATGGGAAGTCCAAGATAACACATTGATTTTCCGGACCCGGTCTGCGCACTCACAACAACATCACGACCTTCTAGCAGCTCTGCGGTCACAGCAGCCTGCCATGGTTTAATGCGCCATTTTTTGCCGAGCTCCAATAGCCTGGTATCAATTTTGCGAATGACTTCTTCAAATCGGGAGAGGCTTCTAGCTTGGATACTTGTCAGGTCGGTATAGTCGACTGGGAGGTATCTTTTAGAGCTTTGGGCTGGTAGGAGGTGATCCATTTCTGAGTGTCGGCTGTGGAAAGTTGTGAAGAGATGATAGCATCCAGGGTCGAGTTGTGTTGAAAGTGGTACGATCGGATGAATTCGAACTAAACCAACAAAGAATGGGATTACCCGAGGGGATACAAACTAGCTCTGAGAAAACTTAGGTACAGGCTTTAAATCCCAGTGCTTGCGGCCAACAAGCAAGCAAGCCAACACTAAGTGTGCTGCCAGCGACCAACAAAACAGACACATAACTCCCTACCAGCAAGGCACTATACAGACGTCCAGTGGGTATACTGACTGTAAGACTGGGGTCCTGTCTGACACCAAAGTCACGTAACGACGAATAGAATCAAGAGTAGGGTAACGAATAATAGTCAGGTTCTTTCTGGTCATCGCTATACAACGAAATAATCTCAAGGGGTTCGGTTCGGTTCTGTGAGGTGATCGTGTGTAGCCGACTCCTTCGTGTTGCATCCCGACTCCCTCTTATAGACCCGCTTGACCCCTCTACGCACCTGCTGTTCGGGCAACGTGGTCGGGCCAGGCTCCCTCCGCCAGGCAGGGTACTTGGCGTGAGCGCGCTCAGGGGCGTGGGGCCGTCACCCCTGTGCCGGCTGCTTGGGTGGCCCCACTCCTCCTGGCACTCCTCCGCCCGCCCACTTGCTCGCCCGTGGTGGTTGAACTGCCCTGCTCGTTGTCGTCAGCATCTTGCACTTCCCCGTTCCTCGGCGTCAGCCTCTTGCACTTCTCCACTCCTCGGCGTCAGCCTTCTTGCACTTCGCCGCTTCTCGGCGTCATCCTTCTTGCCCTTCCCCGCTTCCTCACGTGGGCTTCGTATTGTGCCAAGTGCCATTCAGTTCTGCTTTCAGTGACACTGTCTGCGCCCTCCCCTCAGTCTGGTGTAACCGACAATGAGGTTTGGCGTGGGCTTCGTATTGCACCCGGCAACTGTCGCCCTGGACCGGGGGGCCTGTGCTCGATGCGCCCACTACCCGCTGGCCATTCAGACCTTGATGTGGACGCCAATTACACATCCCTGACCCCATGACCTAGACTCTTGTCTCCTTCCTGTGCTCACCTGATTGCACTCAGCGAACATCACTCACCTCCGGTGTGTCGGAGCTCGTTAGGGTCCGCCGGCAACAGGCTGGTGACCTCCAAGAGCTCAATTGCTCCTCCACCGTCATCCCTACGCTGTGGGGGAGCAAGAGAGAGGGCACCAAGTGAAGATTCTTTAGGGGAAATGGAAGGGACAAAACCCAACCCAAAGTGTATACAGATCTGGAAGAAAGAAGGTAGAAAGGGGGTCAAGGTCATGTGTATTTGTCAGTGGCTGTCTCCCCTATCTTGTAACAAGAAGGAACTATTTATCCATGGGGCAAAATTCCCCTCCCACACACTAGCACTGCCCTAAACTCCTCAATCCCATCTTTTTCCAACCCTTGCCCTTTCCCTCATTCATTTTTGCTCTCTCCACCTTCAATTTTTCCCACTCTCACCCCACTCCTATTGACCCTCCAAACCCACACCGCCACACCCACCCCTTTCAGAAGGTTTCGGAGTTGGCCAGATTGTCTGGCGCGACGGAACCCTCCCTCAGGATGTACGGGCGAACCTTGTCAGTGTGCCAGCCCTTCATGAGTTCATTCGTTTCCGGGTGCCGCATATGAAGCTTGCCTTTGGCCGTAATATTCACGATCTCCACCGGGCCTTTCCAGCGGTAAGTCCACGGGTTACCATGTTGAGTCTTCAACTGGTAGTTCTGGTAAAGAACCCGGTCTCCAATCACATAATGGTGACGGCGTAGGCCTTGTTCGTGACTGGCAATCCTCTTAGCCCACTGGTCGATCTGCATATTGACGGCTTCCTGATGGCCGGCGTCCAACCTGGCTCGTCGGATCTCTTGCAACCGTTTCACCATCCCTTTGTCACCTTCGGGATCGGTAAGAATCCTGTTTGCCTCCCCGGGTTTGAAGAGATTCAAGACTTTATTGCGCAGGGTGAATCCCAGAAGCAGTATCGATGGGGAATGACCATTTTCGCTGTACAGATGGCAGGTGTTGAAGGCAAGCTGTGCATCCGAGATGAGTGTGATCCACGCAGTAGGCTTCTCCTCAGCCATCCTCCAAATGGATGTCTTGACGGATCTAATGGCGCGCTCCACCTTTCCCTGTCCTTTTGCCTGTCCAGGGGATCCAAACACCCACCTGATGCCCATCTTCTCAGCCCATTCGAGATATTGCTGGTTATAGAAGTGTGGGCCCCGGTCGGAATGTAGGATCTGTGGAAAACTGAATCGTTTGCAGTATCCTTCCAGGGCTGCAACCGTTGTGTTGCCAGTTGCAGTGGTGGAAGGGAAGATCTCAAGCCATCCCATGAAAGCATCTATGGCAAAGAGACAGAAACACTTTCGTGCGTTCCCAGCGGCTGTATACGGCCCTGCGTAATCCACGTGTACGATTTCGAATGGTTCCAGGCAGATGATTGGACGTAGCGGCTCAACCGGATATTCCGCCAAATCCTTGGCGCGCTGGCAATTATCACATGACCGCACATAGTTCCAGATATCAATCCGTATGGTGGGCCAGTAGTATGCATGGTAGACCTTCCGGAATGTCATCTCGGCAGCATAATGTCCCGCACAAGGCTGATCGTGGAAATGTTTCATAACTTGTATGATCCCTTTCGGATCGCGCGGCACAGGAACATAGTGCTCATGCCGGTTGTGATAGAGCATTCGAACGGTCCGTCTTCCATCGTCTTTCTCTATCTGTTTGAGTCGAAATTGGGCTGCCATTGTCTGAATCCTTCGTCGTTCGCCTTTTGTCAAATCGGGGTGGAAAGATCCTTGAACTAGGAAGCGGAACAGCGCCTCACACCAGTAAACCCAGTTTTGCATCTGCAAACGTCCGAATCCATTCCGGCTAACCATAAAGGCAGCCAGATTGTCCTCATGGCGGTCCAGTATGCGTACGGTGCCATTTGTCGCTTTTTTTTCTTCGGGCGCCATTTCGTCCTTGTGATACTGCATGAGCGCGCGTTGTTCTTCTTGTTCCATTCGTACCAAAAGCTCTCGTGGCACCCTAGAAAGGCTGTCCGCGATGATATTCAGCTTCTCCGCAATGTGGAAAATCTTGTAGTCGAATTCTTCAAGTTTGAGAATCCAGCCATTCACTTTTGCATTAGTAGAGGCCAATTGGAATGCCTGCGCGATAGGTTTGCAGTCCGAATAGATGAAGATTTTGGAGCCAAGCAGAAGGTGGCGATTCTGGGTGAGGAACCAAAAGATCGCATAGGCTTCTCGCTCCGGTTGCGACCAACGAGATTGCGTATCATCCAGTACTTTGCTCAGAAACATGACCGGTCGTGCCTCGCGGTAGGCCTTTTCCATATTTCCCACCTTTTTGTCCGCTTTTTCCACTTTTTCTGGCTCGTTGATCGGGAGCAATCGAATACCCTCTTCTTGGCTGAGTTGTCCAATCACACAAGAAATCGCCCCTGGGGAGACGTCCATCATCATCACAATTGGTAACATTTCCGAAAGTGACTGGAGGGTGATTTCTTGATACAATTCTTCGCTGAGCCGTAAAAGTCGTTCCTGGTCTGTATTTGTCCACTGGAATTCATACCCTTCTTTCTCCACCCACATTTTCTTACATCCTTTGGGCAAAATTCGCCCGGACGGAACATCGATGTAGGTTTTCCATCCACGCAACTTATCCGAGATAAACTTGGTCTGCGCGGCAAGATCTGGCAAGTATCTTGACATATATCACAAACATGCCAAGTTTCGTTCCAACTGTTCCGGCTTAGTAACAGTCAGCCGGAGAATGGATTTGAACTTCGAGACGGTCTCCAGCGATTTCGACATTCCAGCCCTTGAAATTACGTGTCCAAGCGTCTTTTTCATCTTGGCCAGCAACGAGGACTTCTTTGGATTGACTGACATGTTGTATGCCTCGAACTGTGGAAAAACACAGAATTCCATCCGGTCAAGCTGTGCATCGATCGCCTCTTTCTCCGTCCACTTCTTGTAGGAGGCATGGTCACCTTTCCACTGCACCAGGCTCTTACCGTTTGCAAAATCGATGTTGTCCAGATAAACCTGAAAGTTATCTCCAACGAACTCTGCAAAGGCTTTCCAGATC
>Ga0307516_10003152_pt1 | contig 21465 bp, 32 predicted proteins | sample 19_EM_MG_FD_203310 | JGI IMG/M metagenome (GOLD analysis project Ga0307516, IMG submission 203310) | Populus trichocarpa ectomycorrhiza microbial communities from riparian zone in the Pacific Northwest, United States - 19_EM | ecosystem: Host-associated > Plants > Roots > Unclassified | place... | reverse complement strand
ATAGTCTTCTTGTGCGATAGATGGCTACGATGAGGCTCCGTCGTGCTCATCCTTCGCATCAGGATCGTTTGATATTGATGTTATCTTCCATGTTCACTGTACCAAACCTGTTTGGTGCGTGACAGCAGCACCAGGTAAGTTCGCCTCATTTGCTGTCCGTTTATGTGTCTCTGCTCTACGCGCCTTTCTTGCAGCCTTGGTGGCCTTTTCATCATCAAAAAACTCCTTCTCAGCAAATAGCAAAGCAGTTCCCATAAGTCCCCGGTCTCGAACTGCGCGACCAAAGCGCTGCCGCTCCGCAAGTCACTCACCATTGAATGACCAACATAATATCGGGAACGTCCATTCCCTATTGGAGCGCGGGTCAGAAAGCCGCCAAAGTATCCACATAGTACATACCATGCCAAATGAAGTTGTTGTACAAAGGCCCCACGTCTTGCCGCTCATTATATTTTCTAGCTCCTTGTCCTTGAACATTGTGGACATGTCAGCATTGAACCACTTAATCCTGTCCCTCAGCTCTGGAGGGAGACGCCGGCGAAGGACAGTGACTGCCTTGATTGAGTCGGGTATATTGTCGAAAAACATGAGGAACTTGGGTGGCGGGGGATCACCAACTTTGAACCCGGGCGGAATAAGGAACATGAGGTCAGCGAAGCTACCCAGCACGTATTTGATCTTTCTAACCCCAATCTTGACATTCGGGCGATCACTGGACCGACAGCATACAACGGTCCTATCTTGTTGCATATGGAGAAGGCGAGTGATATTGTTAAATGTACTCTTCGTGATCGTGGCTGATACGACCAGTAGTGGCAGAGTAGATGGTAATATGTAATGCAACCGCCCGAGTTCTCGGTATTCAGGTCAAAATTCCCCCCAGTCAGTGAGGCAATGTGCTTCGTCAATAACAATGCTGATTATCTGTGACACGAAGAGTGGGTTCTTCAACAATCGCTCAAACTCCTGGTCTGGCTTCATGATCTGCTCGGGACTGACCACAATAACTTGATAATGAAAGGCGCTGATGGCCTGCAAATTCATAAGGTATGAACCATTCAGTGAAAGGACAAGATAACTCACCTGGAAGTTTGCAGGTGATGCTGTTTCTGAGCTAATGGCAATGGTGCGAATGCCTGCTCTAGCCAAGGATGCTACATTTTGCTTGCCAAGCAGATTCAAAGGGGTCACAATGATCTGAATGCCGCCTGACCGGAACAAAAGGGGCATCCAAAAGGTCAGTGTTTTGCCCATGCCTGTGCCAGCAATGCAAATGACGTCCTTTCCTCCTTTCAGTAATGTCTCGGTCACTTTGATTTGCCACAGGCATGGCTGGATTCCAAATACGTTGTGGGTTCGAGTTCGGATATCCAATAACGAAGGAACAGGTGACTGATTCAGTGGGAGTGATGGCAGCGCTGCCATGTGTACGAAGGGACATATACCGAAGTGGGAAACCGGCCGTCCGGTTGCCCCTGTATACTACAGTAAATAAAATAATACACTCAAACCTTAAATTTATATGAGTTTTTTCTGAACTCTGTTGGTTCAGCCACTGTGGCTGACGTTGTTTACAAATGTTTTCTTGCAGCCGTCGCTGTGAGTGTGAGGGGATTAAGGTTATGCTGGGTTTGAATTGTCCACATGTGATTATATAATCATCCATTCACTCAGAATTTCTCTAAGTCTTGCAATAAGCCCCTCACACTCACAGCAGAGGTTGTTATCCAGATGCCTTTTGCACTCATCTGCAGTTAGCTTCCTGTCCTTACCAAGGTTGTTGGTTAGGTCTGGTCTGGAACCAGAGGAGGACTGGTTGCTGGTCGCCTTTGACAAGCCAGAGGAATTGGCAGAGCTGGGGGAGTTACTGGTCTTGGATTTCTCCTGACTGGAGTTGGATGAGTTGCCTCCAGAGTTGGAGGACTTGGTTGGAGACGAAGTGGGCTGGCTTTCATTGTGGGAGAGATCTCATCCTTGCATTCCCAATAACATGCATCAATTTCCTGGCAGAGAGCTCTCAAGCCATGCAGAGTCAGGGGTTTCCCAACTCGAGCAATTTCGTCTTTGAGATGATCTGGGAGACTGGAGTAGAACAGGCGGTGGAGTGCGCCATCTCTGTAGTCCTGGACCTGGGAGGTGAGTCAGTTGAAGTCTACAATGTACTGCATAATGTGGTGAGCATCCTTCATCCAGAGATGCTCTAGTTGATGCTCAGCATCAGCGATGGGGTCGTGAGGTCCAAAGGTGCTCTGGAGTTCAGTGACAAAATGTATCCAGCTGTCCATCCAGTGTGGACAGTCAGCCGGATCACTGGAGTTCAGTAGGTCCAGTTCGAACCATTCTAGGGTCATTCCTTTTAGGTATGATTGGGTGAAAGTTACCTTTGCCCTATCAAGGCGGAATGCCTTGGCTCAGTCCTGGAAGCATAGCTCACACTGGACCAAGAAGGTCCTGAGCTTTTTGGGGTCCGTGCCATCGAAGGTGTCCAGTTCATGGACCTTGGCACAGGAGGAGGAGGAGTCGTTGGTCCGGTGGGAGGAACGAGAGAGGCAGTTGACGGCGAGAGTGAGATTGTGGAAGATGTCTAGACTAGGGTCTAGCTCCTCCATGGCGTCGATGAACTCATCATTGTCATTGTCATCATTGTCATCGCCATCTCTGGGGTCATCTGGATCATCTCCGGGTCTGTCCTCGGGGCCAAACCATTGGTAACGGCCAGGTTTGTGACAATCTGGAGTGGGGTTGCGTCGGTAGGGAAACCTGTCATCAGGAACTGATCCATGACGACCAAAGTCTGCAGAACCACAAAGGCTCTGGGATGCAGCATCTTGATGCAGAGTCAAGGACACTGTTGGGTTTCGAGCTGTAAAGCTCCGGAATTGGCTTATGGAAGCCAGAGGTTGCCTGTGGTTAGACAGGGCTTGTTGGGTGGCAGAGAGGTGGAGGTCGTCTACTGCACCTGCTTCTTCAGCAAGTGCTGCAGCGGTTTGAGCATGAGAGCACGTGGTCATAGTCATAAGAGATAGAGACTAGTTTGCATATGAGGTTGGGATAGTGAACCCACACAAGTGTGAGTCTGAAATATTGTCAAGTCTGGGTCTACTCCAGGAGGGGGTCCAGTCAAGTCTGGATGAAAGCAGATGAAGGAGGAGGGCAGAGGGCTGGACAAGAGATTAGTCCAGCCAGAGTTGGTGACCGTTTGGATTCAATGACTAAGGATAACGAGCGTTGATCCCTTGCATGGGTTCCGGTCAAGAGGAGACAGAGACAGAGATGGGCAAGAACTGGAGTAGAGACTATGGTTGATTTCAGACTGAGGTATACAGAATAAACTACAGAGTACTTATACTAAGTAAGAACTAGGGTCGAGTATTTACGGTGACAAGTAAACAGCCTAAAAGGTGGACAAGGGATAACTGGAGAAGGTACTAGGTCAGGTCCAATGAAAACAAAGTCAGGTCCGGTGAAAATGATACAAGGTATAGGATATAACGAGTACACGGAGAACTCACATCAAGACAGGGTAGATGGGCAAGTGTGGTAAGGACTGGATAGAGACTAGACCAAGGGTCATAGTTAGCAGAGGCATATCTGCGTGACCATGACTGGAGTAACTGAGAGCGACTGGAGTTGAGCTGTAGGGCTGCGATGTGATCAGAGTAACCAGATATGATGTGGAGTTGGACATGTTGAAGTTGCACGTGCACCTGGCGTAAACTGTCGACAAAGTGCGCACAAGACTGCGACCCATATTAGTGTAGACTTAGTAATAGTCCTCTTTAGAGTAGATGTTACATGTCACACGTCACGCATCACACTATTTGTTGTATATAAACAGTGTTTATCGCTTATATAATATAACAGCTCTTGACCAGCTACTGCTATCATCTCAGGTTGTGTACTCCACCCAACAGGTGAGTTGGAGTAGCAGTTCCTCTATGTATATAGGTATTGCTCCAACAGGTTATGAGCCCTACGAGCGCACTGTGTGCAGCAATGCACCAGACAGCGCTCCAGCTCCTTGAGCATCACTTTAACTAGCTTGATGCTGTGGAGGACAGTGAGCTCCTAGTTGAGCCCCTGCACAGCCACAAGGTGAAGTTCGTCGATGATTTGCGCCAGTCAGTGAGCTCCTTAGTTGAGCACCTGCACAAGCGAAGTTCATTGACGACTTGCGCTGGCTGACCCTAGTCATGAATTAGCTGTTGACAGAATTGCTTTCACTAGCACTCAGGTGTTTTCTCTTTTCTTGTCTGTCCATTGTCGCATTCACTTGCTGACTCCATTGACCCAACAGAATCCACCATGTCCAGTACTCTCGACAAGATGGTTCCCCTCTTCACGGGTTCCAACTGGCAGCAGTGGCATACTGCCATGCAAGCCTATCTCCGGGCCCAGGGCCAATGGTCCATTTACTCAACCACTCAACCTGCTGATGGCCATGATGACCGAAAGGACTGGGACAACAATACCAAGAGAGCACTCAGTAATATCACCTTGCACCTCGCCCCCTTGATCCAGGTCGCCATCTCTCAACTTACTACTGTAAAGGAGGTCTGGGACCACCTGAAGAAGAACTTCAGCACCCCCAGTATCGGCTTGGCCTATGCTGAGCTTAGTTGGCTCCTCGCCACCAACATTCCTGCTGGCTCCCATCCCGCTCCTGCCATTATGAAGTTGCTTAGCCACTTCACCTATCTCAAAGATGCTGGCTTTGAGTTCCCTGCCCCAGTGCAGGCAATGATCATCCTCTGCAAGCTCCCTCCTACTATGGAGATCATAGCTCAAATTCTCAGCCAGACATCCCCAGATGAAATCAAGAACTTGAAGCCTGATGGGATTGTCAAGGCCGCCACACTCTCTTTCGAGCAGAAAGGCACGTCCTCTCACGCTGGTGGTAAGGGCCTTCAGGCCAACAAGCTTAGCACTGTAAAGTGCAAGCCAGCTGACCCCAAGTTCACCCAGCAGCAGCAGCAGCAGCAGCAAGGCGGGTCCAATGGTGGTGCGAGCAGAAACGCTCCTGCCCAAGGACAGGGAGGCCGCACTTGTCATGGCGGCAAGAAGGCTCGTGCTCGACGCGAAGCTGCCCAGCAAGCTGCATTCGCCACCTACGTCCACTACAATGGACCAGAGCCCACTGTCGACCCTCACACCCTGGCTCACACTCCTGGTGCTGCCCACTATGGCCCCCCCGCATTCGATAACACTATTAAGGCCTTCGATTTGGCACACCATCTGGGCATAGAGCCCCCCTGCCAGACCATCCGCACCCTCGACCAAGTTGTGTTGATGGCCAGTGCGAACCTGGACCAGCCCGAGGCCGGTCCCTCCTCGTTGGAAGCGCCCTCGTCTTGAGGAGCGCATCACAATGTATGAGGAGGATGCCATCTCCTTGGGGGATGAAGAGCCCTTCACTCACGAACTGTTCACTGATGACGAGTTCGATGAGATCGACACGATGGACCTCGACCGCTACAACGCAACATCAATGGCAATGGGTGCGGAGGCCAGCCTCTTCAGGCAAGTACCTTCTGCACGTGTGCTGATTGACACTGACACGCTCCCTTTACATGTGCGCTTTACGCTGTCACTGTATATAGCGAGTAGTAACTACAATATGTCGTGTCATCGCTCAAGAAATGCATATATTTGTTCGTGTCCTCATGATAATAATGCACGCTGTGCTGGTTGTAAGGGAAAAATGGTTGACAATAGTGAACTCTCTGGTGCCTTCTGGCTCTTAGACTCAGGCACATCCCGCCATTTTACCGGTGACATAGGTGATTTCGCCTCCTACAATGTGCTAAAGTGAGCACACTATGCCAAAATGGCAAATGGTGTAGCACTTATTGCTGGCATTGGCACAGTTTTACTCTGGTGCCTAGACCACAACTCAGGGGATGAGAAAGTTGTAACACTCACCCAGGTGCTCCATATGCCAGGCACTACTGCACGCCTAATTTCTATGGGCGAAATGCTCCAGTGTAACTACAAGGTCACTGGCGATAAGAGAAGCATTAACCTCACCAACAAAGCAGAGCGCTTATGGTTTGGGCCAGACCCAGAAGATGATCACAACATCATTTTTGGGATTAGATCTATCCCAATAATTAGATCTAACTATATCGCCTCTGTGAGCAAAGTCGATTACAACATCATGCACCAGAGATTCGGGCACCCCTCGAAGGAAGTACTCCGACGCACGCAGAAACATACGCAGCACTTCCTGGAAATCCACTTTCCAACTGAGAATTGTGTTTGCCCTGGATGTGCTCTTGGCAAGATGCCCAATCGAGCTTTCCCAGAAAATGAAAGACATGCTTCCAAGCCCTTTGAGCTGGTGCACTCAGATCTCAAATCCTTCCCAATTACATTGTACCGGAAATTCAAATATGTTATTACATTCTACGACAACTATACTTCTCATGCCTGGACTATGCCTCTTCGCTCCAAAGCTGCAGCAATCACTGCCACCAAAGATTTCCTTGAAATGGTGCGTGTCCAACATAATGTGCACGTCGTTGGATGGATGTCCGATGCTGGCGGAGAGTATAAATCCTATCTATTTGATCGAGCACTCTTGAAAAAGGAATTAAAATATATCAAAGTGCTCCAAGAACTCCCATGCAGAATGGCTGTGCCGAGCATTTAGGGTGCACTCTCATGGATAAAGCAGAGTCTATGCAGCATCAAGCCTGCATCCCTGACTCCTGGTGGGAATTTGTGTTCGCTCACGCAACCCACATTTACAACTGTACTCCGGTAGCTCGCCTGCGATGGCGCACCCCCCACAAAATGCTTAAGGGGGAGATGCCTAACATTGACCACCTCTGTGTGTTTGGCTGTGGAGCCTTTGTATATCTCCCAGCAATGGCTAGAGCGAATAAGATGGCTCCCAAGTCAGAGCTTATGACTTATGTCGGTGTTGCCCCTGGAAATGAGCACAACTTCTTGTTCATGCGCTCCACCAATGCAGTGTTCACCGCTGCACAGGCCATCTTTGACAAGCATCACTTCCCTCGCTGCCCCAAAAACAGGTGCGAACCTCTCGAGAACCCTTTCGGAAGGGCAAATCTGAAACCTACCACCAATCGACCAGGGAATCCCCCTGATGATATTGACAGTGATGACAATGTGGAACATGACCATGGCTATCCACATCCCCAAGCACAGGATGACAATCCAAAGTGCGAGGACCCTGAGGCTCCTGAGGAAGAGCCTATTGAACCAAATCCTCCCTGTATGCCATCTCCAGTGCCTCCACCGGCACCAAGAACACCTTCACCGGCAAGAAACCTGCCACCTCTGGCACCGCAGTGCCCTGGCTGAGCTGAATGCTGCCAAAATGTGCTGTGACCTCCTGCAGTGAATATCCCTGCCTGCCCCCAATGTGAATGTAGAGCGCCATTGCGCCCCGGTAACATGTATGGTGAGCGGCGACATCCCGTCAAGCAACTCCAGGATATTGAAAGTGCCTCTTGATGGCGAGAAACAGTGGGGGAGGCCTCTAGGCCCCCGCAACTGGACCACATACCTAGTGGTTTCCCTGACACCTCTGCAACGCCCAGTGAGGAAGATGTGCAAAAGATGTGCGAGGAAGGGGGAGCAAACCTAGTCCGATTCCTGATGGGAAAGGCCCTCACAACCTGCAACCCTCAATATGAGAATGTCCACGATTGGTCCTACAAGGACATTGCTCGCTTACCCCAAGCAGAGCAGAAACTCTGGCGACTTGCTTGCCAAGAAGAGCTCGACGTGCTGCGAAAGCACAAAGTCTTTGAGCTAGTTGACTGTCCCCAAGACCAGAAGGTCATTAAGAATTGATGGGTCTTCAACGTAAAGTCAGATGGCCGCAAGAAAGCCCGCTTAGTTGCGAAAGGCTTCTCCCAGGTCAAGGGATTAGATTTTGACCAGGTCTTCTCACCAGTCGTGCGCTTTGAAACATTGCGCCTCATGCTTGCGCTTGCCACACTTGAAAGCTAGTATATTACTGGACTCGACATTCGGAGCGCCTACTTGTATGGCAAGCTCGACAAAGAAATCTACATGGAGCAACCCGAAGGGTTTGCAGCTCCTGGGCAAGAGCACAAAGTGCTCTGCCTCTGGCGTGCCCTCTATGGCCTCAAACAGGCCAGCCTAGCTTGGTGGCACACACTCAATGAGTCTCTCAAAGAGCTCGGGTTTGAGCGCCTTAAATCTGAAGCAGGCATCTTCTTCTACAAGAAGAAAGGCACCAACATCGTCATTGGTATCATCTATGTTGACGACGCACTATTCTGCGGCCCTAACAAGGCTGTTGTTGATGCCATCAAAGCACAGTTCATGCGCAAATGGGAGTGCAGAGACCTTGGAGAACCTAATGAGTTCCTGCGCATGTGAATCACTCGCAAAGGTTGCGCTATCCACTTGGACCAATGCGCGTACCTCCAAAAGGTCGTCGAATGCTGTGGCATGCTCAATGCAAAGTCTGCAAGCACCCCACTGCCGGCTGGCTACTATGCCACCAAGAACACAGAGCCTGTTGATGCAGAACTCCGCTCCCATTTCCAGATGGTAATAGGGTCCCTCCTGTATCTTATGTTAGGCACTAGGCCTGACATTGCATTTGCAGTCACCCATCTCTCACGCCATGCCACGAACCCATCTCAGGACCACCTGAATAAAGTGCTGTATATCTGTCGCTATTTGATTGGGACGTCTATGTACTCCCTAGTATACAATGGTGGATCCAGTGCTGGCCTGATTGCATGCATGGACTCAGATTGGGGATCAGACCCTACCTCCCGCCTCTCACAGACAGGTTTCTACCTGAAGCTTGCAGATGGCTTGATCAGTTGGACTTCTCGTGCGCAGAAGACTATTGCATACTCGTCCACTGAGGCAGAATACATGGCTTTGAGCGATTGCGCTCGCCAAGTCACCTGGATATGGAGTTTACTCGGTGAGCTCGGCTATAAGCTGAAAGCTATCCCGATTTGTGGTGATAATCAGGGGTCCATATTCATGGCATCCAACCCTGTAATGGAGCCTTGCTCCAAGCACATTGACATCCACTACCACAGAATCTGTGAGTCAGTCGTGAAAGGTAATGTGGAGCTATTCTTTATTGATGGTGCTGAGAATCCCACCGATCTGCTCACCAAGAACTTGCCCCATGAGAAATTCACGAAGTTCAGAGCACAACTGGGCTTACAGTTTCCCTCTGGCAGCATCTAGTGCCTTATTTGCTGAAGTGCTCTACGTGCAGCACAGCGAGGGGGAGTGTTGAAGTCGCACGTGCACCTGGCATAAACTGTCGATGAAGTGTGCACAAGACTGCAACCCATATTAGTGTAGACTTAGTAATAGTCCTCTTTAGAGTAGATGTTACATGTCACACATCACGCATCACAGTCACGTGTCACACTATTTGTTGTATATAAACAGTGCTTATCGCTTATATAATATAACAGCTCTTGACCAGCTACCGCTATCATCTCAGGTTGTGTACTCCACCCAAAAGGTGAGTTGGAGTAGCAGTTCCTCTACATATATAGGTATTGCTCCAACAGGACATGGTCGTAACAATATCATGTGGTTCACAAACAAGAGTGACAAAGGCATCAAGCACCATACCTGGTTCAAGCCATTCCCTTGGCCCACTCTCATGCTTGTGCTGGTGGCAGTAAGTGTTGTTCTCAACATTTGTCCCTAGGTTGTTCATGGCTGATGTCATGGCTTATTAGATTGAGTGCTGCATAGATGAGTGGACAATGGGCACACGTTCAGACATTGCTTTTACAGATGACTACCATGGCATATATGAGTCCCACCTGAAGTGTCTGCAAGAATTTGATGAGGCCATGAAGGAGTATGGTGTTCTCAAGGGCATTTGTGCAAGGATCTATGAGGATGGGTGGTGAGTGCATAGTCCACATCAATTACAGTTGCTGACTGTCTAGCCAGTGTCCATTCAGGAGCACCTGCTCTCACCATAGTACATCAGAATGTGGTGTTGGCACAAATCATTGCAGCTGCAATCAAGGAACACCAGGAGGGGTCAACAACAGAGGACAAATCAGATTGAATAATGTAGCTAGCTGTGTTGAGCATAATTGGCACAAAATGAATTATATTGAATTTTGTACTGCATATTGCCTGATTAAGAAATAGAGACTATGTTGTGCTATACTGGTGTGATAGCAAATGGCAATGGAAGTATACCAATGGCATGATAGAAACTGAGGGTTCTATATCACAATATATAGTCTTGGTAGCCTCCATAGCAGTCTTGCTATAGTGGATATATATTTGCATGTCAAACTATGGCTACTATGAAGTACTATAGATCCCATGCACAGTGCTATATTGCCTTTATATTGGGGACTTGTTGATGGAGCTATGAGTGCTATAGAGACTATATAGTACTATATTGCGATGTAGGTTCTTCCTGATATAGGTCTTCCAAGGTCATGGAGGCTGAAAAATGGCTCAGATAATAATATGAAGGACATATGCAGCAATGTACTGCTCATGAAGTGAAGAGGATGGCGTGGTTTCATGAATGAGCTGTTGCAGTTGCAGGTAAGTATTATGTAATATGCCTATATTGCCCTGCATGTTGAAAGTTGGCTCAACGCACTGGCCAATTATCTAATACATTTATGTCCTTATATGGTAGTCATGTGAGACTGCAACTGCAACTGCAACTACTCTGAGCCTCCCTATAATAGGGAGATTCAAAGTTGGCCACAGCTGCAGTTGCAGTCACAGTCACAGTTGCATGTGACTGCCAAATTAAGGCATGCATATTATCTAATGTCATCAGAGCATGAATATTCAGTATGAAAACTTTTGAGTAGTATTGACTATCAAATGATGCTAATGAGTGGTGTACAAAAAAATGCTAAGTACAAAGGGAAAATGCATGAGTATTTACCATTGGAAATGAAGCAAATGAAGGGGCAATATGGGACCCAAAAAAGGGGCATGCACAGGGGGGCTCAAACTGACACCTTATGTAAAGAAATGGGGATGTCAACCATTAGACTACAAAGACAACAATAGTATCATCAACAATGTAAATATGACCAAATGTACACAATCAATCATATTTGCATCATCAACAACAATGATATTATTGGCTTTATAGCTTAATGGTTGACATCCCTGTTCTTTTTACATAAGGTGTTAGTTTGAGCCCTTCTGTGTGCACCCCTTTTTGGGGTCCCATATTGCCCCTTCATTTGCTTCATTTCCAATGGTAAATACTCATGCATTTTCCCTTTGTACTTAACATTTTTTGTACATGGCTCATTAGCATCATTTGGTAGTCAATACTACTCAAAAGTTTTCATACTGAATATTCATGCTCTCTAGAGATTCTGACACACATTATGACACAACTAGTCTGTAACCTGTCTTCTGTAGAGCCCATGTAATGACCAGAAGGACCCAATTTGTAAATAATTTGGTGGATGCCTTCGTCATTGACAGAGTGCTTGATTCACTACCCCATTCTTCCCTGCTGAATTTATGCCATTTCATTCTATCATTCACTATATGTGGTTTTTATACTTTGCCCTTCAAATGTGACACAACTGTCCCAATCAATCTAGCATGACAAATACCCTTCATACCTTTCCAATGGTAGTGCAATGCTACAGTTTACTAGCTGGCAAAAACAGGGGTACATCATTCCTGTCATGCTCATACTGAAAGCTCTCATTGGTGCATCTGACCAGGTGATATTTGAGCATGTCATGATGCAGGACTACACCAACACTTTCCTAGTAACAGACCATGTGGAACACTTCTGTGCAGTTTCAAAATGTACAGCCTATATACTGGGGAACAGGGTCTTGAATGCTTACATGACAGTTTCCAGGTAGTGTTGGGTGTAGTGTTGCTGCAGCTCGGCTAATTGGGAGCCGGCTGTGGCGTGCTGTGGCTTCTGCCCTGACTTGGCTTCTGTAGCTGGTTCACTGCATGCAGCGCAGCTTGGCATGGCTCCTATAGCTTACTAAGCTGGCTTCCTTTGGGACACCCAGCTATAGCTGACTTTGAGCTGGCTTAGCCAGTAAGTTCATTCATGTAGTCTGAAAATAACATGCCAGTATGCCTTGGACATCATCTCTTTTTCAGGTTTAACTTGTTTCTTTCACAAGATATTTTTGTTGGCCATTGAAAATCAAGATACTTTCAGCACTCTGAGCACTCTTTTTGTGGTCCAATACTATACCCAGTCATGTATGGGTTAGTTCATGGCACCACTTCCCCTTGCACTCATACATTCTGTTCTGAGTAGGCCATCTGTCAACACCACTGATGTTTGCATCACCAAACAAGTTCATCCCAAACAAGTTATCATTGTCAGATAGGCAGGATGGGGGGATGGGTTTTGTCAGTTTGACACAGCTACATTACAGCTACAGGTATGCCTCTGTGCTTATGTATCCATTTACTCACACACCTGCAGGCACTTGCTGTCAAGACTGGAACTCCTCAACGATCTTACTAGGAGGTCCAGGGGTGCAGGGGACTAATGAGGAGGTAAGTCCAGACACTAGTAGGTGCTAGTTAGTGCGGACAGTCAAGTCCAGGTCATATGGACGAAGTCCAGGCACTAGAGAAGCACTGGAAGTAAGTCTGGGTTTTGCAGAGTAAGTCCGGGCCACAGGAAAGTGGACTGGAGTAGCGCAGCTTGTCCGGACAAAGGACATCCCAGAGGTGGGATAAGTCCTAAGAGGTCTAGCTTCAAGTCTGGGACAGAGGTGGCTTTTGCCCTTGTGCGAGTAGGAGACTTGCTAGGAGCGGACATAGGACCAAGGGGACGAGATAGGACGGAGACCGGAGTTGGCCGGAGTTCAGGAGAACAAGATGGGATTAGGAGAGCATAGTGGGTAGTACAGAGGGAGGAGTATCTTAGTCGAGATTTGATCTAAGGACTACTAGGCCGGAGTATGGTAGTTTATATAGTAAAGAGAACTAGAGGTGAGTATATATGGTGACAAGTAAACACCCTAGTTGGGACAAGGGATGGAGCAGAAGCAGACAGGAAAATAAACCAGGTACAAGAAAAATAAAGCAGGGACAGGAAAATAAACTGGAGCGGAAGCAGAAACGGGGAACTAATGTTACAGGGACAACAGAGCAGATGCAGGGACAAGTAGGTAAAGGGAACTAGGTTGGAAGAGGACAAGTAAGGGTTGGAGGTGGACTTAACTAATGTTAAGTCCAGAGCGATGTCCAGGACCAGAGGAAGTGGGACCGGAGGAAGTGCAAGAGCAGAGGGAGTGCACGAGCGGAGGGAGTGTGCAGGTGGAGGAAGGGCGGAGTAGCCGGAGGAAAGTCTGGAGTTGGACATGGAAATGTCCTTAGCTATTGATGGACCTGACAGAGGAAGTGGAGCAGGAGCAGGAGCAGAACGGAGCCAGAGTTGGATGTACAGCCAGAGTTGGATGTACCAGCCAGAGTTGGGCTACATCGCAGACAAGGCTAAGGGAGTGGCTGGACTGAAACTGGAGTAGTGACTAATGGTAGGTACAGGTCTGACATGGAGGAGTTAGACCGTGGATCTGTCTGCAGGAAGACAGGGGTTAGTCCTGAGGCGGAGATGGACGTAGTGACTGGAGTTGAGCTGGAGTACAGCTATGAGGCTGGAGATGGCCGGACTAGATCTGGAGTTGTGTCTATGCCTAAGGAGAGGTCAGGCGGGCCAAGATTAGACTGGAGTTGTGACTGGGAAAAGTATGGATATGACACTTGCACATACAGTGTACACCCTGATGCATGCCATACCGTGGATGGCAAGACAATGGCAACAACAACACAAGGTAAGCACACTCACTCACCCACTACCATGGAACACTTGCACCCACATTACACTTGTGTCCTTACAGCACAAGGCTTGGTTGGCCACAGTGGGTCAGTTTAATTAGCTATGTTTGTGGTCTGACTTTGAAACTTCCAGCCTGTCCTATCTTTTGCAGAGGTGTGTTTTGTTCATTGAGTGGCCTACTGCTGTACACAAGGTTTTGATCACTACTCTCACTTCAACTCTTGACAAACACATTGTTGATCTTCCCTACCCTGACAGTCTTCTTGATGTCTTGATGAACCAGAATACCTCCATCAAGGCCCCTGATACCAATAGTGAATTCATTCCAGATACTTCATTATCATTCTTCTCAAAACTGTTCCCCTGTTGCCACAGATATCAACTCATCCTCAAGGTTGCATTCACTCAGACGTTGGCAGATGTCCTCCTGAAGGTGAAGGAGTTTCTCAATACATTCCCTGAAGTTCTCATGGTTGTGGTGGTCAATATTACTGAAGCTAGACCTTATCAGAGCCCTGCAGCTGACTCCATGGCCTGGAACACCTTTCAGCAGGACAGCAACCCGCTTGATCTAGGTGCATTTATTACACCCCAGGATAGTCTGAGAGGCATGACAGTTAATAGTGGCGGGCACATGTGGTGCTCTATTAAATCTATTGACTACCATGTTTGGATGAAAAGTGATCTGGATGGAAACAAAATTGATATTGATGTCACTAACAACAAGTTCTGCACATGGGGTGTGAGTTCATTTAATGATCACATGTAAAATAACTCACTACACTACTTATTAGACTCTACCTTCTGGTCAGGGGATGAGCAGCATTGATGCCCTGCTTAACAAGGGTTTCAACTTGATCAAGGACTCATTGATCACCTTCTGCAGGGATATTTCTGCAGACAAGAACCTTGATCTCATGTCCTTAGAAGAAGCCTTGGTGGAATTTAAGCCACAATGGGGTCGCTTTATGGACAGAATTGAGGTTGCCACAGAGCTCATGAGTCATGAACATTATCTTTGTTGGTTTCAGAAGACATTCAGGGGCATGAAACACTCTGCTAGTTCTGAGGATTATGATTCCAATGGGGGTTCCACAAATGGCAAGAACTCTGTGAGCAGCCACTCTGCCTCCAGTATCAGCTCTGATCATGCAATGCCTACTCATGTTACACACTTCACTTCTGCACAACCTATATGAGCTACCACAATGTCAACTCATTCACGCCCATCATGTTGCTTCTGTCAGTAATGATAAGGGGGATGAGATTTAGGGCTCATTGTAAGCAGCCTTGTGTATACTGGCATTGGAAAAATTCATCTTATTACTATGCAATTATTGTCAGTTGTCTGGAAATTATGACATACATTCTACTTGTGTACTTCAGTCATAGTCATGATTGTGTTCTATTGCAACATGTGGTTGATTTGAATATGTAACTGATTGATGTGTCATGGTAGTTGACCACCCTGGGACCCCGAAACAGTAAGTGTGCAGCAAAAACCTACCACTTAACTGAGTGTGACTGTCAGGCTTCCCCCATACCTTGTCAAGCACCTATGATCTCAGCCTTACTTCTGGGTGCTACTCCGACAAAAAAGGGGACAAGTCCAATGGGAGGAGATACAACCCGAAAGGAGGAGATGTAAGTCCGATGTAGAGGAGGACAAGTCCTACAGGGGAGGAGTTCAGCACCTGAGGAAGAGAAAGGAAGACGTAGGGGGGTGAGGGCGTCGGCTTCAGCTTATGTGCTGCGCCCTTGGACAGGCTCAGCCCTCGTATTTCGGAGGAGTGGAGTTGTGACAGAGGAGTAGGAGTAGGAGTAGGAGTCAAGTTGGAGGAGGAACTTAGAGTCAGACAGAAGCAAGATGAGGACAGGGCTTTGTTGATATTCGTACTAAGGTACAAGGAGATACACAGAGACTTATATACTAACTGAAAGGACAGGATCCTTGTGATAAACACAAGACATGTGAAAGGCAGAGTAGGAGAAACACATGAGAGGAGGAAATACATGAAAGGAGTAAGTAGCAACAGGGTGACAAGTAAGTGACAGGAAGGAAACAGGGTATGTACCTGAAGGTATGACAGAAGTGGGCCGGATGGACCGGAGGAACAGAGTAGGAGTTCAGAGGAGAAACATCGGAGTTGGTAGGAGATACGTCGGAGCAAAGAGGAGATGCGTCGGAGCAAGTAGGAGATACATCAGAGCAAGTAGGAGATACATCGGAGCAAGTAGGAGATACGTTGGAGTTGGCATGGATGTGACATACCTTACCATCATTTAAACTCCCATCCAGTAAGTATTGTAATGCAATGGCTCCCCATCACCAGCCCTATTCTGAGACAGTTTTTCTAGTACCACAGACCACATATCCCACTAATACTACTGATTCAGAACCCATGACTGCCCACCCAGGACATCCCCATCATCTCCCTTACCACTTTTGTGATCCCACCCCTCCCATTATCAATGAGCCTGCAAGAATGGGGGTAATCCAGCTTCCAAGGATGTGAGTGGAGGTGCACCAGGGAGTGAAGACTGTGAATGATTGGAATTGGTCTTGGAAACAGGTGGGAGTGAATGCATGGTAACTCCAGGCTGATGGAGGATCTCACAAAGAGTAGTAAATGTATACCTAAATGCATTCTTCACACATTCAAGGAAGATTTGCCATCCATTTTTCTCAACTTCTTCAAGGTATGTGTCAAGGTGATGATTGAGGATATGGTTATGTAGGTTGGCATTTGCGGTGCAGGGTAGATATGTCCAACACCATCCTGCTGGAAACCAATCCAGTTCCTTGTCTTGGAGGTCACTGTAAAGGAAAACTAGAGTTGAAAGTTGAAACATTCCAGTAGATATACATGTAACACACCTGCAGTGTTTACACACACTATCTTCACCTTTACTCTTTGTGAAGAAAAAATGAACATCAGCAGAGGAACCAGGAGAATTCATCTGTGTGTCAGTCAAGAGTGGGTTGGGGCTGCCGATCTAGTGGTGTCCATGAGAATGTCACCCCATGCCCTAGGGATGGGATGTTCTTCATCATCCTCGTCATTTTCACTGATATCATCAAGGTTGAATGTCTCAGGTGCCTCAGAAATGACAGTTGCAGGCTACATTGCATCAACATCTTATAAGGTTCATCTTGAGCGATGATCAGGTTCATTTTTGCCCACTCATGTTCAGATTCAATAGCCACTGATACTATGATAGTCCATCAATGTTATCAAAAGTCCAGAATTCCAATGTCTCATACTATTCCTTCGTCAGGATTTGTGAGACACAGATATTCACTGCAGAACCAAGACCCATGAATTGGTTATTGATGCATGGAGACAGTACTTCGTCATCTTAAAGCAGGATCTTGCAGTAAGCTGAGAAACTTACCATAAAGTACTTTGTCTTACTGATTTCTTTATGATAGCAAGCAGAAGGTGACATCTCATTCACAAGTGACCTCTGGCCAGATGAAAATTATTGGCCATTCATCGCGATCACTGCACATTGGATCTCAAAAGGTGATGCCATAGGCAGCCTCAAACTAAATGCTTGTCTCATTGCTTTCCATCACATGCCTGGTAAGATAGGGCTCATGCAAACCCAACCAATGTCATGTGGTCAGAGGGTGACAAACATGACAAATCCGATGTAAATCAAAAATCAATGGTGTAATGATTCTAATGAAAAATCTATGACCTAGAGTAGTTGGAATACAGCATTTATGTGATTCTCTAGGTTACAGAATCTTTGATTCTATGATGCTGAGGCATATTTTGAAAAAATGAGGCTGTCAGCATGAAGTTGAGTAAATAAAATAAAATAATTTACCTCCAGCACATGGTTCTTCTCTGAATCTCCTTGTGGTTGTGAAAGTAGATGGGCTGACACTGGCATTACACCAAAACCAAGCTTGAAAACCTAGGAGCATATTCACGGAAGAGGGCCCAGGTTCAGTCCATCAGTGATTATGACAAAAATCTGAGTTTGTGACTCACAGTGTGGTTCCAACTTGACCTTGTGTTTAGACTCCCAGTAATGGCTCACTTTCAATGACTCATAGCATTGAATATAGCATGGAAAGCATCACATTAGACAAAGAAGCCAATATAGCTCAAAATTTACCTTCCTTGAATGCCCCCATCCAATCAGCCAATGTTCTTGACATTCCCTTGAGTACAAACACCCCTGAAGCTCTTGCTGATGAGGCCAACTATCTGAGACATGGAATGGAGTGCACACACCAAGCTTACAAGCTGGATATTGGCTGGGAATCCACCTTTCATGCTGGACATCCATTAGGTGCCAATGAGATGTCCCTCAGCAAAACTGGGAAAGATGGGGATGAGTCACCTATGGATCAAAGTGCTGTGGATGATGTCAAGGACTCAGAACACCAGGACAATAATATTGAATACAATACAAAAATGGGATGTGACTATAGCATTGAGCTGTGCATGTCACCATCACTTGAATCTGCACAAGATGCATTAGCTGATCTAAAGCTGTTGTTGCCGCCACTCCAAGCATCAGGGACTGGTCACAATGGCCAAACTTACCCCTGACCCTATGTCAGCGCCTTGAATGGATGAAGACCTTCCTGTGGATGTTCATTGACTTGACATGAAAAGCCAAAGCCAAGGGCATCCAAAGCTCATATTGGATGGCTGCCTCTCTTGGAACAGCCAATGTTGCCATGAAGGGAAAATATTTTGCATGGAAGCTTCAATTATGGTTGAAGGCCTATATCCTCGATTGTGGTGACCTCCCAGTTGATCAGTGGGGTATTGGGAGAATTTTGATGATCAAACATGAGGATCTTGCTGCTGACCTCCATCTCCACCTTCAGACTATTGGAAAATATGTGAAAGCAGGTGACATTGTGGAATATCTATCGGATAAAGGTGTTCAAAGAAAGTTTGGGATGAAGAAAGTGATATCACTTGCTACTGCAAAATGCTGGATGCACAAATTTGGCTACCAGTGGCAGTGCAACCATCATGGCCAATATGTTGATGGACATGAATGCCCCAATGTTATATCTTCCTGCCAAAACCACTTCATCCCAGCTTGGATGCAACTCAAACCCCAAATGAGGAAGTGGCTAAAGGATGGGGTGACAGAGGCGCCACTATCACCTGGTGTCTGACCTGTAACAGTGTGGCAATGTAACAGGTTGACCTTCTATGCCAATGATTGTCACCAATCTGGCTGGGTGGAAAAAGGTGCCAGAGCCACACCACAACCAAAGGGGGAAGTAGGATCCATCATGATTTCTGACTTTGTCTCACCTGAATATGGCTGGTGCAAGTCCCCTGATGGAAAAGAGTGTGCAAGGGTTGTTTTTAGGGCTGGAAAGGCACAGAATGGCTATTTTACAGCTGAGGACATCCTTGCACAGACAGCAAAAGCCATTGACCTCCTCTCCAAGTACTAGTCAGACTTGGACCATGTCTTCATTTTTGATAATGCTCCCACTCACCTCAAACATGCTGAGGATGCTCTCTCTGCTTGTCAGATGCCAAAGGGGATCCAGAAGTGGGGCTGGACAGTGCTGGGCAAATTGTCCAAGGACCAAATGGGAAAGCTCTAAAGAAAAAGGTCCATATGGCTGATGGTAACCTTTCTGATGGTACAACACAGCCATTTTATTTCCCTGAGAGTCACATGCATGCTGGAAAGTTTAAGGGGATGGCACAGATCCTAAAGGAGCATGGATTTAATGATGCAGAAAAGCTCCAGGCACAATGCAAAGATTTCAAGTGCAAGGAGGGGGAGACTCAGTGCTGTTGCCACCAAATTCTCTTCAATCAACCTGACTTCATCAATGTTCCCTCCATGCTGGAAACACTTTGCAAGTCACATGGATTTGGGTGTATCATATTGCCCAAATTTTATTGTGAGCTTAACTTTATTGAGCAATGCTGGGGATATGCCAAGCACCTCTACCAATTGTACCTACCAACATCAAAGTCTGTGGATATGGAGAAAAATGTTGAAATGGCACTGGAGTCCACTCTGATTGAGTGTATGTGACAGTGAGTTTATTTCTTGAGCAATGCAGATTAGGCCTGGGAATTAAAATGCCTCAACAGATTTTCTAATCAATCATCACATTTTATTGATGCTTATTGCAAAGGGTTGAATGGCAAGCAAGCTGCATGGGCAAATAGAAGGTATTGAGGTCACCGTGTCCTGCCAGAGGGAATCTTGAAGGAGCTTGATGAAGCCAACATTATCTAAGGCATTCCATACCATAATATTGGCCAACTACTAATAGGATTGTAGCATATTGTAGTATACAGTGCTAATTGTTTTCGTTGTGACCACTTATCCTGGCTGATGCTAAACCTATGTCACAGTCTGTCACATCATGTGATGTTGGTTGGGTTTGCATGAGCCCTATCTTAACCATACTGGTACTAACCTTGCATCTACTATTCTATGTCTTCTCAACCATGCTCAAGTCACAGAAAAGGGAAAATACAAATTTCCTTCAGTGGTTAACAAGCTATACTCATACCCTCTTAGATAGGTCATTTCACCTTCAACAATGCTTGCAACAATGACACCACTATGTGGAAGTTATCAGAACTCCTTGCTGAACGTGGGATCAAATTTGATCATGTCAATCGACACATCATGTGCTTGCCACACGTGCTTAACATTTGCTTGAAGCACATTGCAGAGGAATATACTGACATTGATTTTGCTGCTGTTAGTAATGCCTGGGTTGATGCACTCAGTGATGTCATCAACAAGGACAAAATACATTGAAGCCCTTCAGCATGATCTGGTTGTGCTAGGCTGTAATGTAGTTTGGATCATCTGATCTTCAAGCCTGTGCCATGAAGGATTTGCAAACACCATTGCTACTGGGAACCAGATGAGCTGGTTTACAGATGAAGAGGGACAGCCCACTCACCTTCCAATTCTCAAGCTTCTCCATGATGTCAAGTCACATTGGGACTCTATATACTACATGATCAATCATCTGAGAATGCTTAAACAGGTATATTATATGTGGTCTGGTACTTCTTTCTAACTTGACTCCTAGGCTCTCAATGTTTTCTTCCAGGCTCCAACAAACAAGGACATTGCTGACAGATGGTTGCATGAGGTGGACTGGCAAATTATTGAGGATATGGAGATCATTCTTGAGGTATGCATTACATACAATTAGATTGGTGTTAACTCCCATCAGGTCCCACATTCTGCACAGCAATTAATGTCGCATGAAATGCTACCAGTGCTCTCATGTGCTGTACCAACCATTGAGACCATCATTGTTCAGTAGAAGCACCTTAGCATGCACCTTCCCTGATGTGTGCCATACATCAAGGTGGGTCTAGAATATGCAAACAAATACTACTCTTGTATGGATCAGATGAACACTGTGCACCTAAGTGAGGGAAGAGGTCAGAACAACCAACAACCAACACCAAATGACAGCAAGAGCAAGTGGTGGTCTTCCTTTGTGGATCTGGTATTTAATCTCCACAGGGGGATGTGCTGCATGCCTTCAGGCAGGATGCAGGAGGGAAGGGAAGGGCTTCTGATGGGGAATAGATGTGACTGGGGATGGTATTGACTCCTCTTCAGCCTACCACAGTGGTTAGGAAGAGTCCTGTGATAGAAGA
>Ga0307516_10003151_pt1 | contig 21468 bp, 21 predicted proteins | sample 19_EM_MG_FD_203310 | JGI IMG/M metagenome (GOLD analysis project Ga0307516, IMG submission 203310) | Populus trichocarpa ectomycorrhiza microbial communities from riparian zone in the Pacific Northwest, United States - 19_EM | ecosystem: Host-associated > Plants > Roots > Unclassified | place... | reverse complement strand
TAAACTGAAAGAAAGATACTTCAATGACAACCACGCGGAGGCAAAGGAACTGGCGCATTCCACCCGGGACAAGGAATTCATGGATCAGTTGATCACGTTGATCGAATCGCACCTGACCAACCCGGAAATGGATGTGGATTATATCTGCGTTCAGATGGGGATGAGCAGGACCAAGCTCTATCAGAAGATCAAGAATATTACGGGACAGCCCATCGGCGAATTTATCCGGACCATCCGGCTTAAGAAAGCCGTTCAACTGATGACCCATAAAGATATCTCCCTCACCGAAGTGATGTACAGCGTAGGCATTCAAACGCAATCCTATTTCACCAAGGCCTTTAAAAAAGAATTTGGGAAGACTCCTTCCCAATTCCTGAAAGAGTTGAATAAATAGAAGGAGGCCCCTTTAGAAGGCAGGAGGTCATTTGATCGAAGTGATCGCCGTCCCTCCATGCTTACTCTCACTCTTCACGACCCCGAATCCCGGCGCATACCATTCGGTCCCGTCGACATTCATGGGAATGCCGATACCGGCCATTTTCATATTGATCTTGCCTTTGTAGGTGATCTTGAAACAATCCCAGGTGCCGGCCGTGGTCGTGACGCTTTCTTTTGCCTCGATCTTCCGCTCCGTGAGGTTCATCGTCAAATGACCCGGCATGCCGCTCGTATTCATGTCCACGCTGATGGCGGCATCTTTTAAAGCGTCCCCTGCCTTCATATTGGCCGGGTATTCGATAAAAGCCTCTTCGATCCTGGCTTGCGCGATCTGCTGCTGTTGCTGCTGCGGCATCATCATTTTCATATCCACCATCAGGGCGCCGCCGGTGCATTTCATCATAGAGGTAGATTTGGCCATGGATTTCCCCTTTTTGTCAAACATCTCCGAATTGACGGTGGCCGTAGTGGAGCCTCCGCTGCTCTTCACATCCGATACGGTATACACCTGCTTTGCCGTTACATCGCCTTTCTTCCCATAGATCGACATCTCGATGGTCTTATTATTCTGGAGGAAGTAATAGTTCTTACAATCCTGGGCAAGCGCGCCCGTTCCGTAGATAAGCGCGGCCAACAGTAATAAGTTTTTCATTATGAAGGTTTTAGTTAGTAATAACAAATATAATTAAATCCCGGACGTGGACTTTCCCCTTTATGAGTGAGTCGGAAGGCCCTTTCTTCAGAATCCCTTCAGAATCCCCCGGCATCTTTAACCCTGTTATTGAACCTTAAACAAACAGACAAGGAACGATGAGGCGGAACATTCCTTTTTGCTTACTATTCCTGGGCTGCGTCCTGCCCTTTTTATCGGGCGCGCAGGAAAATTATGAGATCCAGGTCTATGGCTCCCAAACGGTAGCGAAGGGCAATACCATGGTGGAATTGCACAGTAATTTTACCTTTGAGGGGCAAAATGTGGCGGAGAACGGCGTGCTGCCTACCCATCACGTCTTTCATGAGACGATCGAGATCACGCATGGATGGAATACCTGGTTCGAAACGGGATTTTACATTTTCAATACCCTCGGCAGCGACCATCGCAGCACCTATGTAGGCAGTCATATCCGGCCGAGGGTCATGGTGCCTCCATCCTGGAAATGGCCGGTGGGCGTCAGCCTTTCGCTGGAAGCAGGCTACCAGAAAAAAGAATACAGCGAAGACGACTGGTCGCTCGAAATACGGCCCATCGTGGACAAGCAGTTAGGGAAATTATATCTATCCTTAAACCCCACCTTCGAAAAATCCTTTCACGGATACACAAAAGATCAGGGGTATATTTTTTCTCCGAATCTCAAAGCTGCTTACGACATCACGAAGATCATTGCCGCCGGGGTGGAATACTACGGGGCCTTAGGCGCCCTTAATAATTTTCAACCCTATCAGAGTCAACAGCACCAGCTCTTTGCGGCGGTAGACCTGGACTGGTCGGCGGATTGGGAACTAAATTTCGGATATGGATGGGGTTTTACCCGAAGTACGGATAATGCTATTTTTAAAGTAATATTGGGATACAGGTTCCACTAGAAATTTTATCATCAAACCCACATATGCATAGCACCGATACCGTCCTGACAAATACCGAACCAGCCCTTGTCTTCAACGAGCCCCATTCCCCCGCGATCCGTATCTGGCATTGGACCTTCTTCCTCGCGCTGACCGCCTCCCTGATGACGGTGTTATTTGGCTCGACCCTCTTCAGGACCCGGAATAATATTAGTCTCGTACAACAGCAATTGCAGGAAAAAGGCGTCACCGTCACCCCGGACCAGGCCAGGGCCGTAGCGCATGAATACAGCGACAAACTTTGGGATCTGCATACCCTGATCGGGTATATCCTTTGCGTCCTGCTATTGAGCAGGATCCTTATCGAGATCACTCAGCCCTCTGAGGAGAAACTAAGCCTGAAGATCAAAAAAGCATTGGGCCTCCGGTCAGGAATACCCGGCGATCGCAAGGAACACCGGCACTATGTCCGGGTAAAGACCGGCTACCTCCTGTTCTATCTCTTTGTCCTGATGATGGCCCTCACAGGCCTGGGGCTTGCCTTTGAAGATCAGCCTTTCCTGAAAGCCAACCATAAACTTATCAAACAGATCCATGTCCTTACTCAGTGGGCCATCTATGCCTATGTCCTGCTGCACCTCATAGGCGTAGTCGCAGCCGACCTCGGCAGGCACAAAGGCCTTATATCCGGAATGATTCATGGTAAAAAACAAAAGATTTAAATATCTTTAGTTCATGAATCCAAATAAGCTGTTCACCCCCCTCCTCTGCCTGCTTTTATCCGCTTGCACGACCCCTAAAAAAATAACGGCCACGAAGACTACGGCGGTCCATCCGCTCGAGACCACTACGAAGAGCCTGGACTTCTATGATAGCTCAAGACATCGTTCCATTCCCATGACCTTTTACGTTCCGGCCAACGATGAAGCTTCGGCAGGAGAAAAAATTGTCATTTTCAGCCACGGCTATGGTGAAAATAAAGAGGGTTCGAATAAATCCTATTCCTACCTGACGGAAGCACTGGCATCCCGGGGTTATTTTGTCGCCAGTATACAGCATGAATTGCCCGACGATCCTCTTTTACCCATGACCGGCAACATACAGGAAACGAGAAAGCCTAACTGGGAACGGGGCGTCGTCAATATCCTTTTTGTCCTCAATGAATTAAAAAGACTAAGGCCCGACCTGGATTATTCGCATCTGACCCTGATGGGGCATTCCAATGGGGCAGATATGTCCATGCTCTTCGCTACTCAATACTCCGAGCTGGTGGACAAAGTCGTTGCCCTGGACAATCGGAGGGTCCCCATTCCAAGATTAGCAAAACCCCGGATCTATTCCCTCCGTTCCAGCGACCAGCCCGCCGACAAGGGCGTCCTTCCCACTCCCGCGGAGCAGAAGACCTATGGAATGAAGATTATCAAACTACCCCATACCCTTCATAATAATATGGGCAACAACGGAAGCAAGGCTGAGAAGGCGGAGATGGTACGATATGTGCTGGGATTTATGGATATGTAAGCATCGGCTTTAGGGATGGACGCTATGGATCGGCCCTATGAATGGATGGCTATTTCCTTAAGGACATCCGAAAAATTGCTTTGTCCCCAATGCTCCGCATATTTCCCATCCTTCACCCGGATGATATCGATCACTTTTATCTCCACTTTTTTATGACTGGGAGGGATATTAAAGATCTCGCCGGTATGCGTCGCCAAAATTCTCTTTCGGGTGGTGACCAGGTCCCTTTCTGCCATCTGCTCCAGTATTTCCACCTTCAGATCGGGAAACCCCTTACGCAAAACTTCCAAAAGGAAATACGTAAAACTTTCGGGGCCATTGGGCATGCCGGCGGGCGCGGCATGATTGATCACATCCTCAGCCAGTAATTCTTTAAATGCTTCGGGGTCGCCTTTTTCGATACATTCTTTGTTGAATCGCAGGACGATCGCTTTGTTTTGTTCCGGTGTGCTGTTCATTTTATCTTGTTTTTATTCGAAGGCAAAATTAGATCGATAAAAACAAGAGAGGGTAAGGAGGATCAGTCAAAGAATGTCGCTAATCGTTCAATTTATTATGTCTTTGCAGGCGCGCCGGCCTCCGCATGACCCGTCTGCTGGTCTTCCATAAAGACCTTCGGAGCGACGCCAAAATATTGTTTGAAGGATTGAGAGAAGCTGGAATGGTTCTCATAGCCCACTTTATGATAGACTTCACCGGGCCGCTCACCATTTTTTGAGATCAGTTCTTTGGCCCATTCCATTCTTTTTTGCAGGAGCCATTTACTGGGGGCCGACCCGTAAATGCTTTGGAATCGCCTTTTAAAAGTAGAGAGACTGAGGTTGCACAAAAAAGCCAGTTCTTCCAACCCGATATGGTTAAAGATATTTGCTTCCACCGCCTTGCGAATTTCCAGGTCTTCAAGGTCCTTCTTCTTATACAAAGGGAAGGCCAGCAGCCGTGAGGGGTATTTTTCCAGGAGGTGTAGCAACAGTTCCTCAAATTTCAACAGCTTCATTTCAGTTGAGATCAGCGGAGAGCTTTTAAAAAGTAATTTCAGGGAGTCGATATAATTTTTTACAAAATCGTCCTTTTTATAAGCGATATACGCCTCGCTCTCTATTTTATTCTTCTTCCCGATCGCCGCAATTTTGGGATGATACTTCCGATGAAAATCCGAGAGGATCTTATTATCAAAGAAAAGCAGGACACTCTCAAAGGGCCTTGCTTTTGGCAGGTCCATGGTGACGATACAGTTGCCCGCCGAAAGAAAATGGAATTCATCATCTTTTACCTGTACCGTCTTCTCGGAAAAATGCATCGTTTTCGTCCCGCTGATCACAAGGCTGATCGCATTCTTATGCAAGATACTCTTGCCCTTAAATGAACCTGTCGGAGCAAGGTAATGATGAAAAAAGAGCCCGTCGGTATTCTCTTTTGCTTCTTTGCAGATGTCCTGGGGCAGGTTGAAAATGTCCATATTGTAAAGTAAGAACAAAAGGTTCATTTTCCGGGTTTTAATCATTTGATTAAATAATTTGATTAATTTTGAAAAACTGTTTTATCTTTGCCCCGGAAGCAACAAAAGCATCATGAAAAAGGATCCCAAAGACCTCAGCACGGAAGAGAAGATCAAGGCAGCAGCCCGGAAGATCTTTACCCAAAAAGGTTATTCCGCCACCCGTACCCGCGATATCGCCGAAGAGGCCGGCATCAATCTGGCCCTGTTGAATTACTATTTCCGCAGTAAGGAGAAGCTCTTCGACCTTGTCATGCTCGAGAACTTCGGCCAGTTCATCTCCGGGGTACGCGCTCTCTTCAATGAAAAGGATACGACCCTCCAACAAAAAATAGAGACGGTCGTCGACTTTTATATCACGCAATTAAAAACAAATCCCGACCTACCCCTCTTCGTCCTTACCGAGATCAGGTCCAACCCGAAAAAACTCCAGGCCAAAGGATTTTCCAAAGACCTCCTGGCCCAATCGTATTTTCTGAAACAATTGTCGGAAGAACTAAAAAAACAAAAGAAAGCGATCCACCCCCTTCATTTCATCATGAACCTTTTCGCGATGACCATCTTCCCCTTTATCTCCGCCCCCCTGATAAAGACGATGGGCGTCGGGGATCTGGAATTCAGCAACCTGATGGAAGAACGAAGAAAATTGCTCCCGATATGGATCATGAAATTGATCCAGGAACCATGATTTTTCACTACTCATCTAATTAATTAAATGATTAAAGCACCCTTCCTCCTTGTCCTGCTTATTTGCAGCGGACGCGTCCAAAGCCAGACCCAGACGCCGGATCCAGCCCGCCCGCAGGCATCCATCACCCTTGAAGAATGTTATGGGCTCGCCCGGCAGAACTACCCGCAGATCAAACAAAAAGAACTGATCACCCGAACAAGGGAATTCTCCGTGGACAATGCGGCCAAAGGGTACCTGCCTCAACTGGTGTTTTCCGGTCAGGCTACCTATCAGTCCCAAACGATCTCCTTCCCCTTTAAGATCCCGGGATCGACGCTGCCCGTCTTTAGTAAGGATCAATATAAGGTCCAGGCAGAAGTCGACCAGACGATCTATGACGGCGGAATGATCGCCCGGCAGAAAGAATTGAGAACAGCCGAGGAGAATATCCAGTTGCAAAGTCTCGAAGCCGATCTCTACGCCCTTAAAGAAAGGATCAACCAGCTCTTCTTCGGCATCCTGCTCATCCGCGAGCAACTGAAACAGAACGATCTGCAAAAAGCCGATCTGCAAAGCGGCATCGACAAAGTGCAGGCCTCCCTCAGCAATGGTACCGCCTTCCGCAGCAGTCTCGATGAGTTAAAAGCAGAACTCCTCCGGGCCGATCAGACCAGGACCGAACTAAAAGCGTCCGAAAAAGCCTTTGCAAAAATGTTGTCCCTTTTTATTCATCAGCCCCTGGATGAAAATACAGCCCTGACCACACCCTCCGCCATCACTGCTGACGCTGAGATCAAGCGACCGGAACTGGCTCTCTTCGACTACCGGAAAAAGACCTTCGATATCCAGGAGCAACAATTGAAGACCACGACCCGCCCCAGGATCAGCGCCTTTGTCCAGGGAGCTTATAGCCGGCCTTCCCTCAATTTTATCAGCAATGATTTTGGATTCTGGGCCATGGGCGGCGTACGCTTCAACTGGTCACTCGCCGGCCTCTATACCCGTAAGAATGATAAAAAATTGTTGGAGATCAATCGGAATAATCTCGACATCCAAAAGGAGACCTTCCTCTTCAATACGAACCTCCAGCTAACCCAACAGAATGAAGAAGGAAATAAATACCAGGCCCTGATCGACCAGGATCAGCAGATCGTCGACCTAAGGGCATCCGTAAAGACGGCTGCCAACGCACAACTGACCAACGGGGTCATCACCCCCCATGATTATATTACCCAGGTGAATGCCGAAAGCCAGGCCCGTCAAAGCCTCGCCCTTCACCAGGTACAATTCCTGCAATCCCTGTACAATAGCAGAACAACAGCCGGTCATTAATTACTAAATACTTATAACACCATATATGAAACAGTCCCGAAACCTTCCAATCTTCCAACGAATGCTAACCAAACCCACCCGGACGCTTACCCGGATCATGCCCCTGTTCATAGTCCTGGCGATAGCCTCCTGCCGGAATAACAACGACGATTACAATGCCTCCGGTAATTTCGAAGCGGATGAAACGATCGTCTCCGCGCAACAGAACGGCCAGCTCCTTTCTTTCCCTATTAAAGAAGGGGATACCCTGGCGAAAGGCGCTATCGCCGGACAGATCGATGTCACGGGTGTTACCTTGCAGAAGGAGCAGGCGCAAGCTTCTATCCGCGCCCTCCATGAAAGGACCACCGACCCCGCCCCCCGTCTCGAACTGGTAAAGAAACAACTGGCTGTACAACAGTCGCAGCTCCAGCAGCAATTCCGCGAACGGGCCCGTACGGAAAATCTTGTCAAGGCGGATGCCGCAACCCGTAAACAACTGGATGACATCAACTCCATGATCGATCAACTGGAAAAACAGATCAGTGTGACCCGGCAGCAATTGTCGGTAGAGCAAACGAATATCGCCAATCAGAACCGCAGCGTTCTCAGCGAGACCTCTCCCCTCAAAAAATCCGTCGCCCAATTCGACGACCAGATCCGGAAAGGAATGATCGTCAACCCCACCAGTGGCACCATCCTTACCAAGTACGCCCTCCAGGGAGAAATTGCTTCGCCCGGGAAGGCCCTCTATAAGATCGCCAACCTGGACACCCTCCTGCTCAGGGCCTATATCACCGGCGATCAATTGCCGCAGATCAAACTGGGACAACAACTCCCTATCCGCATCGACTCGGCCGACAAACAATACAAACAATACACCGGCACTATCACCTGGATCTCGGATAAGTCGGAGTTCACCCCCAAGACCATCCAGACGAAGAATGAACGGGCCAACCTCGTCTATGCGATCAAGTTACGAGTGAAGAATGATGGATACCTGAAAATAGGCATGTACGCCGAAGTCAAACTCTAAGTATGCCCGCAGTCACTCTCGAACATATCACGAAAACCTACGACAAAGGGAGAATCCAGGCGGTCACCGACCTTTCTTTTACCGTAGAAAAAGGCGAACTCTTCGGCCTGATCGGCCCCGATGGCGCCGGCAAATCCACCGTCTTTCGCATACTCACTACTTTATTGCTGGCGGATAAAGGAACGGCGACAGTGGAGGGACTGGATACGGTGAAAGACTTCAAAAAGATCCGCGGGGCCGTGGGCTACATGCCCGGCAAGTTCTCTTTATACCAGGACCTGACCGTAGAAGAAAACCTACACTTTTTTGCAGCCCTGTTCGGCACTACCGTTGAAAAGAATTACGGGTTGATCAAGGACATCTATGAACAGATCAAACCCTTTAGCACCCGAAGGGCCGGTAAACTCTCCGGGGGTATGAAACAAAAGCTCGCCCTCTGCTGCGCCCTCATACACAAGCCGGTGGTGCTCTTCCTCGATGAGCCCACGACAGGGGTCGATGCCGTATCCCGGAAAGAATTCTGGGACATGTTGAAAAGATTGAAGGCAGAAGGTATTACGATCCTTGTCTCCACACCGTATATGGACGAAGCCGATCTCTGCGAACGCATCGCCCTGATCCAGGAAGGAAAGATCCTCTCCATCGATACCCCGGCAAATATTGTAAAAGCCTATCCAGAGAAGTTATACGCAGTGCGCGCCGACTCCATTCATAAACTATTACTGGACATCCGCCTGTACCCGGACACTCTTTCCTGTTACTCCTTCGGGGAACACCTGCATGTCTCCTTCCGCAACGGGGAGAAAAATGACCAGAACGGGCCGGAAGGGCTCAGGACCTACCTGGAACAAAAAGGGCATAACAGGATCGAAATAAAACCAACACCAGCAACGATCGAAGACAGTTTTATCCGGCTGATGGCGGGCAATGACAAAGGCGCATCTAAAAATATACCAGCATGAGTGAAAAAGCCATCGTCTGTAAAGACCTGACAAAAGAATTCGGCGACTTCACCGCCGTCAACAAGATCTCCTTCGAAGTGAATACGGGAGAGATCTACGGGTTTCTCGGAGCCAATGGCGCCGGTAAGACGACGGCCATGCGGATGTTATGCGGGCTGTCCTACCCTACCTCGGGCGAAGCGATGGTGGCCGGATTCAATGTTTACAAACAACAGGAGTCCATCAAAAAGAATATCGGCTACATGAGCCAGAAATTCTCTCTCTATGAGAATTTGACGATCCGTGAGAATATCGAGTTCTACGGCGGTATCTACGGTCTTTCGGACCAACAGCTTAAAAGCAAGGAAGACGAATTGATCACGACCCTCGGCCTGGAAAAAGAAGCGAAGAAACTCGTGGGCGGGCTGCCCCTGGGCTGGAAGCAAAAGCTCGCTTTTTCCGTAGCCATCATCCACCAGCCAAAGATCGTGTTCCTCGATGAGCCCACGGGCGGCGTAGATCCCGTTACCCGTCGCCAGTTCTGGGACCTGATCTATGAAGCGTCGGCGAAGGGGATCACCATTTTTGTAACGACCCATTATATGGACGAGGCGGAATACTGCGGCCGGATCTCTATCATGGTGGATGGCAGGATCGATGCACTGGATACGCCTGCCAATTTAAAACAACAATTTTCGGCGACGACGATGGACGAGGTCTTTTATGCCCTTGCCCGCGGCGCCAAACGTTCGGCCGATTAAATCTTAATTCAGTATGCAACAATTTCTCGTATTCGTCCGGAAGGAATTTTATCACGTGTTCAGGGACAAGCGGACCCTGCTGATCCTCTTCGGCCTTCCCGTCATGCAGATCCTGCTCTTCGGCTTTGCCCTGACTACGGAGATCAAGAACGCCCGTATCCTCATCGTGGATGAAGCCAAAGACATCGCCTCACAGCAGATCACCAACGAAATTGCCGCCAGTTCCTATTTCAGTATCGAGAAGTCCGTCCTCTCCCATAAAGACCTGTATACAGCGTTCCGGGAAGGGAAGGTAAAATGCGCCCTCGTTTTCCCCGCGCATTTCAATGACGACCTCGTTCATTCCAACAAGGCCCAGGTGCAGATCATCGCGGATGCATCCGATCCGAACTCAGCCAAGACCCTTACCAATTACCTCAGCGCCATTATCAACGACTACCAGAACAGGCTCAATGCCACGGCCGTGCAGCCCTACCGGATCCAGCCGGAAACCCTGATGCTCTATAACCCCGAGCTGAACGGGTCGCTGAATTTTATCCCCGGGGTCATCGCCCTCGTCCTCATGATCGTCTGTACTACCCTCACTTCCGTATCCATCGTCCGGGAAAAGGAAATGGGTACGATGGAGATCCTGCTGGTGTCTCCTTTCAAACCTTTGTACGTGATCTTATCAAAAGCCGTCCCCTACCTGGCGCTGTCCCTGCTCAATTTTATCCTGATCCTGCTCCTAAGCATCTTCCTCCTCCATGTCCCGGTGAGGGGAAATATATTTTTACTGTTTGGGGAAAGCACTTTGTTTATCATCAGTTGTCTCTCCCTCGGGCTGCTGATCTCCGGCGTCACGAACTCACAGCAAACGGCCATGATGATCTCCATGATGGGGATGATGCTGCCCACGATCCTTTTCACGGGCTTCCTCTTCCCGCTTGAAAATATGCCCGTCCCTCTCCAGGTGATCTCCAATTTTATCCCCTCAAGATGGTATTATACGATCGTAAAAACGATCATGCTGAAAGGGTTGGGATTTTCGACAATCTGGAAAGAGACCCTGATCCTTATCGGGATGACGGTGCTGCTGCTCTTTATTAGCTTAAAAAGATTTAAAATACGTTTAGCATGAGAACCCTGAAATTTTTATTGCGGAAAGAGTTCCGGCAGATCTTCCGGAATAAAAGCCTCCTGCCGATCATCTTCGTGCTGCCGATGGTCCAGTTGCTGATCATGCCCCTTGCCGCCAATTTCGACGTAAAGTCGATCAACCTGGTGATCGTCGATAACGATCATTCGACTACCACCGACCGGCTGATCGCCAAGATCGGCGCATCCGGGTATTTTGATATCCGGGCTACCGAACCTTCTTATAAAAAGGCCCTGGCCCTGATCGGTAACGAACGCGCGGATATCATCCTGGAGATCCCGGCCCATTTCGAACGCAACCTCGTACGGGAAGGCGCGCAGAAAGTATACCTTGCCGCAGACGCCATCAATGGGATCAAGGGCAGCCTGGGCAGCGCCTATCTCACCAGCGTCCTGGCGGATTTCAACAACGAGTTCCGGCTTACCTGGGTGCAGCCGCAAAAATTCAACACGCTGGCCACCATCGACATTGCACCCGTCAACTGGTTCAACCCGCTACTGAACTATCAATTCTATATGGTGCCCGGTATCCTCGTCATCCTCGTGACCATGGTGGGGGGATTTATCGCCGCCCTGAATATCGTAAAGGAAAAAGAAATGGGAACGATCGAACAGATCAATGTGACGCCCGTGAAAAAATGGCAATTCCTCGCGGGTAAGCTTATTCCTTTCTGGATCATCGGGGTCTTCGACTTTACGATCGGGCTCCTGATCGCCCGCTTCGTATACGGGATCGTCCCGGTCGGGCACCTGGCCGTATTATACCTGTTCCTTGCGGTCTATCTCGTAGCCTTGCTGGGATTCGGGCTGCTGATCTCTACGTATAGTGACAATCAGTTGCAGGCCATGTTCGTCGCTTTTTTCTTTATCATGATCTTCATCCTGATGAGCGGTCTCTTCACCTCCGTTGACAATATGCCTCCCTGGGCGCAGGTACTGTCGAGGCTCACCCCCGTCACCTATTTTATAGATGTGGTCCGCATGATCGTCCTGAAAGGCAGCGGTCTGAGCGATATTAAATACCAACTCCTGATCGAGGGAGCCTTCGCGATCGTATTGAACGGATGGGCCATTTTAAATTACCGGAAGACCACCTGAGTTGTTAAAATCGCCCCTTAGCGATCTTATTCTTTCCCCTTCCTGCTCTTTTAAGGTAAATTTGCCCGCCTGACCGCCATGACAAATATTGCTTTATTAGAAGATGATGACCTGCTCCGATGGATGCAAAAGGGGGATGAAGCCTCCTTTAAGGAGATCTATGAGCGCTATTGGGAGAAATTGGTGGCCACCGGCTACGCCTACACAAAAAGCAAGGAATCCGCGGAAGAGATCGTGAACGATGTCCTGCTAACACTCTGGCATAGAAGAGATGCCGTACAGATCCAATCCTTGTCAGCCTACCTCGGTACGGCCGTAAAATATTCCGTCTTCAAAGCCATCAGCCGGGAAAAAAGGCGCCGGGAGATCCGGGACGGCCTCCGTACAGCCGATGAACATAACGAAATGGAAGAGAAACTGGACGCTCTTTTCCTAAAGGATTTCCTGGAAGGGGTCGTCGAAAAACTGCCGGAAAAGGCCCGGCTTGTCTTCAAATATAGCCGGGAACAGCAGCTTTCTATCTCGGAAATAGCGGATAAAATGGAACTTTCCTCCAAATCCGTCGAATACCACATGACCAAAGCCCTGAAAACGATAAAGGAATACATAAGAAAATTTAATATGTTCCTTTCTTAAAAAATCTTCTCCCCCCTTTAGGGGTTCGCCTTTCTCATGGGTACTTATTAGTACTATGGACACACAACCCATCGACGAACTCATCGAAAAATATGCCGCCGGCACAGCCAGCCCGGAAGAATTACAGCAATTGCTTGACTGGTACCGGTCAGCAGATATCGGCATCGTAGAATGGCCGGCGCAAAGCCCTGACGAAAAAGAAAAGCTCCAACAGCGGATGTTGCAACGTCTCGAACAGGGTATGAAGGAAAGGCCTTATGTCATGCAGGGAGTAGCTGCGACCCCGGATGTCCCTGAGCGACCCGCCACCGTGATCCCCCTGCCCCGTTTCAGAAATAACCCCTGGCTACGGGCAGCAGCCTGTCTCGTCCTTGTGGCCGGCTCCTGGGCCATCTGGAGAACCGTCATCCACCATCCGTTAACCTATATCAGCATCTATAATCCCTCCGGGAAAATCCAACGGGTCACTTTGCCCGACAGCAGCAAGGTCCTGCTGAATGCAGAAAGTTCTATCCGGTATACTGCAGCCTTCACGGGGCAAAGGGAAGTATTCCTGGATGGAGAAGCTTATTTTGATGTCAGCACGGATAAGGAGCATCCCTTCGTCGTGCACTCCGGGGCGCTTACTACCACGGTCCTGGGAACGGCCTTTGATATTCAATCTTTTTCCACCGAACGGCAGAACAGCGTCACCGTGATCCGGGGGAAAGTACAGGTGCAGGACTCCACGAAGGTATTGGACGTATTGACCCCCGCCCGGCAATTACAATGGGATGGGCAGACCCACAAAGCAGAGACCGTATCCATCGATACCAACCAGGTGACAGCCTGGCAGCATGGCAAATTTGAATTCCGGGATCAGACCCTGAAAGAGATCACTCTCGTACTCGCCCGCTGGTACCATGTGCAGTTCGTGTTCGCCAAGCCACCGGTAAAGGATACCCGATACCATGGGATCTTTGATAATACGATGAAGCTCGAGCAGATCCTGACCCTTCTCAGCAGCTTGAACGATATGAATTTCACCATCAATAATGCAACCCATACCGTCACCTTGTCGGGCAAGGTCCGCTAAACCCATTTCCTGGTATCGATCTCCTAACAAAATTAAAAAAGAATTCCTGATGCGCTTTTTTCTCTATAGGTTCACGCTCTCTATTTTTCTGATCTCTTTGTTCATGAATGAGATCCGGGCACAATCCCCGGAAGAAACAAAGATCTCGCTGCAATTGAAGCATGCTTCTCTCAATGAAGCCATCCGGCGCATCGAAGCGACGACGCCTTTTAAATTCCTGGCCAGGACGGAAGATATCGAAGGCAGGGGAGATATCACCCTCAGCATAAAAGACCAGCCGATCGGCAAGGTTTTGAACTTCCTGTTAAAAGGGCTTTCTCTCCAATATAAACTATCCGGGTTCCAGGTTGTCCTAAAAAAAGAACCGGCCCCGGTAGGCAATCCGATGGCCATCCCCGTATCCCTGAAGATCCGGGAGAGATATACGATCAGCGGCACCGTGAAGGCCCAGAAAACAGGCGAGAGTCTTATTGGCGCCAGCATCCGGATCTCCAACCCGCCAACAGGTACGACCACCAACGAATACGGATTTTATTCCCTCGTACTTCCGGCCGGCGAATACCATCTGTCCATCAGTATGGCAGGCATGAAAGAAAAAGAGATGGACATGGTCCTCACCGGCAATACGGTGGCCAATATTTTCCTGGAAGAAGAAATAAAAGACCTGCAGGAATTCACCGTGAAAGCATCCTCTGTTGGACGTAGCCTCAAAAGCCCCCAGATGGGAATGGAACGCCTGAGCATGGAGGAGATAAAGAATATCCCTGTCTTCCTCGGCGAAAAAGATGTACTGAAGACGATACAGCTCCTGCCCGGTATAAAATCCGCGGGAGATGGCAACAGCGGTTTCTACGTACGCGGGGGCGCCGCCGATCAGAATCTCATCCTCCTGGACGAAGCGCCCGTATACAACCCTTCCCACCTGCTGGGTTTCTTCTCCACCTTTAATTCGGATGCCATTAAAAATGTCGTCGTCTATAAATCCGGGATGCCTGCTCAATACGGGGGCCGGCTCTCCTCCGTCGTGGATGTCAAAATGAATGAAGGCAACAACAAAGAATTTGCGGCCAACGGAGGTATTGGCCTCATCGCAAGCCGGCTTACCGTAGAAGGCCCGATAGAAAAAGATAAGTCCTCCTTTCTTATTTCCGGTCGCCGCACCTATGCCGACCTGTTCCTCAAACTATCTAAAGACACCAATGTCAACAGGAGCCGCCTGTATTTCTATGACCTCAATGCCAAGGTCAATTATAAGCTGGGGGATAAGGATCAATTGTATCTATCCGGTTATTTCGGGCGCGACGTGCTCCAGCAGGATAATGTAGCAGGGATCAACTGGGGGAATATCACGGCTACGGCCCGCTGGAACCATTTGTTCAACAGCAGGCTTTTCTCCAACACCTCGCTCCTGTTCAGCAATTATAATTTTAAGATCATAAATAAGGAAAGCGGCAACGAGTTCACGATCTTTTCCCAGATCAGGGACTGGAACCTCAAAGAAGAATTGCAATGGTATGCGAATTCCAGGAATACGCTCAATATCGGGTTCAACAGCATTTTCCATACGATCCGGCCCGGAGAGATCAGCGCGTCCAAAGACGCAGGACTGAACCCCATCACGTTCGCCTGGAGATATTCTCTGGAGAACGCTGTCTATGCCACCAATACCTGGAAAGCGTCTGACAAGGTCAGTTTCACCTATGGCCTGCGTCTATCCGCCTTTAGCATATTGGGTAAGGGAGATTACTACCGGTTCGATCCTTCCGGCAAGATCACCGATACGATGCACTATAGTCCCGGACAGGTCGTAAAGACCTATGTCAATCCGGAGCCCCGCGTCGCTGCCGCCTACCAGTTAAATACTACGACAGCGTTAAAAGTTTCTTATGTCCGCAATACGCAGAACCTGCACCTCGTATCCAATTCCACTTCCTCTTCGCCCACCGACCGCTGGGTGGCGAATACCAATGTCATCAAGCCCGAAATTTCCGACCAGGTATCCCTCGGGTATTATAAGAACCTCGCGCACGACCAGCTCGAACTGACGGTGGAAACCTATTACAAGAGCATGGAGCACCAGATCGATTATAAGAACGGAGCGAATGTGTATACGAACGAGCCCATCGAAACGCAGTTGCTGTTCGGGAAAGGCCGCGCTTACGGTATCGAGTGGTTGTTGAAAAAAAGGACCGGTCGCTTCACCGGCTGGATCAGCTATACCCTTTCCAAAACGGAAAGAAAGATCGATGGCATCAACGATGGGCAATGGTACAACGCGCGGCAGGACAGGACCCATGATATTTCCGTCGTGGGGATCTATAAATTATCGAAGAAATGGAGCTTATCCGCAGACTGGGTCTTTTATACGGGGGATGCCATTACCTTCCCCAGCGGGAAATACAAGGTGGATGGGGACGTATACTTCTACTATACCAAACGAAATGCCTACCGTATGCCCAACTATCACCGGCTCGACCTGGGAGCGACCTGTCAACTGAAACAAAAGAAGAAATTCTCATCGGAATTGAATTTCAGCCTGTACAATGCCTATGGCAGGGAGAACGCTTATCAGATCACGTTCCGGGAAAGCAAGGACGACCCCAACAGGACCGAGGCCGTACAAACAGCCTTGTTCCGATTTATCCCATCCATTACCTACAACTTTAAATTTTGATGAATATGCGACCTTTGATGAATAGCCGACCCTGGAATTATTTGACGAACTGCTTATTGATCCCCTTCCTGCTCGTCTCCTGTCAAAAAGTGATCGATGTAAAATTGGAGAACGGCGCTACTCTATACGTGATCGAAGGCATCATCACCGATCAGGCTGCTCCCTGGCAGGTGTCCATTAGCCAGACAAAGGATTTTAGCGACGACAATAATTTCCCCGGCCTGAGCGGCGCCATGGTGACGATCGAGCATAACGGAATGGTGACGGCCCTTTCTGAAAAGAGCAGCGGGATCTATCAAAGCCCCGCCCTCCAGGGTATACCCGGCGATACTTATCATTTAACGGCTATTATCCAGGGCCAGTCGTTCACGGCTGCCTCTACCATGCCCATGCCCGTGGAGCTGGATAGCATTTATATCACTACCGGCCGATTCTCGAAAGACAAACTGGTAACGACTGTCTATAAAGACCCTGCCGGCATCCTGAACTATTACCGATCCGTCCAATATGTGAATGGGAAAAAGGAAAAAACCATCTTCGTGGACAATGATGAATTCACGGACGGGCAACTGGTGAAGTCCCCCCTGAATTTTGACAACGGCACCGATGACTCCACAAGAAAAATTAAAAGCGGCGATCTGGTCAGGATCGACCTGCTGAGCATCGACCCGATGGTCTATAAATATTGGTATAGCCTTGAGGAAGGGGGTACCGGCAATGGCTGGAATGGCTCCCCATCCAATCCTGCCAGCAATATCAGCGGAGGGGCCATGGGATATTTCAGCGCCCATACGCAACGAAGCAGGTCGATCGTTGTGCCTTAATGATCTTATATATTACTAACATAAACTATTATATAATACCAATATAAACACTGAAAGAACATTACAAAGACACTCCTCTCTTCCAGGGTATAAAATCGTCCTGCACATGACGGATGGATGCTATTTCAAGTTCGCCGCTGGCTACGCTGATCACATAGTCCAGGATTCGCGCGCCCGCCTGTTGGATCGTCTCTTTTCCTTCGATGATCGTACCCGTATTGATATCGATGATGTCGCGCATCCTTTCGAATAAAGCCGTATTGCTGGCGATCTTTACGACAGGAGCCACCGGGTTGCCCGTAGGCGTGCCCAGGCCCGTAGTGAACAGGACGATATTGGCGCCGGAAGCCACTTCCGCCGTCGTCGACTCCACATCGTTGCCGGGAGTGCATAAAAGATTGAGCCCCGGTTGCGTGACCTTCTCGGGATAATCCAGGACAGCCGTGACGGGAGAAGTGCCCCCCTTTTTCGCAGCGCCTGCCGACTTGATCGCATCCGTGATCAGTCCATCCTTGATATTACCGGGAGAAGGGTTCATATCGAAGCCCGAGCCCACCGCCTTTGCCCTTTCATTATAGGTCTTCATCAGATATGAGAATCTTTCTGCCGTATCCGTATCCACGCAGCGATCGCTCAGGTTCTGTTCCACCCCGCACAGTTCCGGGAATTCCGAAAGGATGACGGAGCCGCCCAAAGCGACAAGCAGGTCGGAAGTATAGCCGATCGCCGGGTTCGCGGAGATCCCGGAAAACCCATCCGAACCACCGCATTCCAGCCCGATGCATAATTTACTCAGGGGGGCGGGCGTTCTCTCCTGCTGGTTGGCCTGTATGACCCCGGCAAAAGTTTGTTTGATCGCTTCGGATAATAACGTCGATTCCTTACCTACTTTCTGCTGCTCCAAAATATAGAGGGGTTTGGAAAATTGGGGAGAACGCTTTTTGATCTCGTCTTCCAGCATACTCACCTGTGCATTCTGGCAACCCAGGCTGAGGACGGTAGCGCCGGCGACATTGGGATGTGTGATATAGCCCGCCAGTAAACCGCATAGGGCCTGGGCGTCCTGCCGGGTACCGCCGCAGCCGCCGTCATGGTTCAGGAACTTGATCCCATCAATATTCGGGAACAGTCGCTGCGAAGCATGCTGTTCATAATCGGATTGCAGGTCCGTCTGCAGGATCTCTTCTACATTCTTACCCGCCTTATACAGCTCGATCAGTTGTCTCGACTGCAACTGATAACTCCTGTTCCTGCCATAGCCCAGGTCATTGACGAGGGCCTGCTGTAATACATCCAGATTCCTGTTCTCGCAAAACACCATGGGGATGACCACCCAATAGTTGGCTGTTCCCACGCTGCCATCCGCGCGATGATATCCTTTAAAGGTCCGCCCCGCGAATTTTGAGATATCCGGCTTTACCCAATCCGTCTTCCGTTCGCCGACAAAAAAATCATTGGCCGCGTGTTTGACGTTACCCGTGCTGATAACACCGCCTTTTTTAATGGTCTGCTGCGCCTTGCCCACCAATACCCCGTACATGATAATGGAATCGCCGGGAGCCAGGTCTACTGTAGCAAATTTGTGTTTGGCTTTGACAGCATCCTGCAAAATATATTCCTGTCCTTCAAAGACTACTTTTTCATCCTTCAACAGGTTGGTAAGCGCTACCAATACATTATCGTCCTGATGTACTTTTAAAACGGTCTGTTGCGTAGTTGTGCTCATAAAGAATTTTTTTTCCGGCTAAGACTAAGATCGGTCAACGCCGCCAGGGCGCCCTTATCGATCAATACCTTTAATTTCCCGCTCACGGTCTCTGCAAATCCATTCAACAGGGTCAGGTCGGACCCCCAAAGAGAAACATCTTTCAAAGCAAGGTTCACGACCTCGGCGGGTTCCCGATCTTTCCACAGCTCGTAATAGATCCCCGCCTTATCATCCTGGATAGGATAGAACTGTCCGCGAACCTGCCCCTGGTAAACTTCACCCTCTTTCCTGATCGCGCGCATGAATAATAAATAAGCGGCGAAGCCCAGTGAGAAACATTCCGGCGGCGGCCCGGCCTTATGCAATTCATAATACCGCAGCAATACGGGAATATCCCGCATCTTCACTTTGGAAGAATATTGCATGGTAATACTGATCCATTGATGCTGGATATGCGGATTGCGAAACCGGTCCAATACCTGCAGCCCGAAATCCTGTGCGGTCTGCGCAGGCAAGGCATAAGGAATGGCCGAGGCGATCTCTTTCAACATCAGGTCCGCGACAAAAGAAGAGAACATCGGATCATCCATCGCATTCTTCACCGTACCAAACCCCGCCAGGAAGCCCAGTCCGCAGCTCAGGGTATGCGTACCGTTCAACAAACGGAGCTTTAACTCCCGGAAGATCTCGATATCCGGCTCGATCACCACGCCCGGATCGGCTTTTGAAAAAGTAAGCACGGAACGTACCTTCTCATCGCCTTCGATCGCCCATAGACGGTATACTTCCGATATGGCCAGAAGCCCGTCCGTATATCCAAGATCCTGCTGTAATTGCTGAACGGTGGCGGCATCCGGCTTACCCGGTACGATCCGGTCCACCAGCGAACTACAGAAGCGGCAATGTTCCTTCACCCATGCTGAGAACTCCTTTTCCAGCCCGTTCTTCTTTGCCAGTTCCTCTACGATGGCTGCCAGCTTCTTCCCATTGTCGACGATCAGTTCCGTCGGGATGATCACCATCCCGCTCTCCGGGCTGCCTTTGAAAGCCTGGTAGCGTTCGTACAGGAAGGCCAGCAATTTTCCGGGGAAGGATGCGGGAGGAGTACTGCGCACATCGTCTTCCACGAGTTGAATGCCGACCTCCGTCGTATTGGAAATGATGACCTGCATATCGGGATTACGGGCGCAACGCAGGATCTCCTGCCATTGGTTCTTTGCCGACAACACCCTGCTGATCGCCGAGCAAATAATATTTTCTTCCGTCTTTTTCCCGTTTTCAATGCCCCGTACACAGAGCGTATACAGACCATCCTGGCTGTCGAAGGCTCCGGCATCCCCGGAATCCGTCGACTTGATGACGACGATCCTTCCGTTAAAGATCCCCGCCCGATTGGCTTTATCGATAAAATAATCCGGCAGCCCCCTTAATAAGACCCCGGTCCCGAATTGCAATACTTTTTCAGGAAGGTTAAAGATCGATGCAGGGGGCTTCAACACACCCGATGCCGTAATATTCTCCAGGTTTTTTATAGACAGCGTATTCATGTTCATATTTTTTCTCTCCCGCTCTTCACCATTTCCATGGCGAGGACGGTGTTCTTATATAATAGATCGTACTGCTCTTTTTTAAGTACGTCCTTGCTGATCAGCTTACTGCCCATGCCCACGGCACAGACACCCGCACGCAGCCATGTATCGATATTTTCCTGGTCGAGGTCTACGCCGCCCGTCGGAATGAACAACTGACCGGGGAATAATTCCCGGATCGAAGAAATAAATTCAGGTCCAAGGATATTGGCCGGGAAAATTTTGATCAGGGCCGCCTTGTGCTGCTGCGCCCCGAATATTTCCGTAGGCGTCATACAGCCCGGGATCCACAGCAATCCTGCCTGTTCGGCCAGGGCTGCCACTTCCCCGTTTACGATGGGCGAAACGATGAGATCGGCGCCCGCTGCTATATAAGCCCGGGCTTCCTCCGCTGACTTCACGGTGCCAATCCCCAGGTTCAGATCGGGTGCTTCGGCAGCCAATGCTTTCTTTAATAATTTAAAATTCTCCAGGGCATTTTTCCCACGATTGGTATATTCCACCGCACGAATCCCCGCCTTGTACAATACCCGCATCACGTCCAGGCTTACGTCCGCACTGTCCCAGTAAAATAAGGGCAGAACACCCTGATCGAGAATGCTTTTTAATACTGATTGTTTATCCCGCATAAGAACTCATATATTTTTCGATGTCGCGTGCTTTTTGATCGGTAGCGTCACTGATGATGAATAATTTCTGAAAAGCTGCCGCCGTGGCAAATTCAAGCAGCTCCTGGTAAGGGCGCTCCCGGTACAGGCCATAGATCAGCCCGGCCATAAAGCAGTCCCCGCTGCCTACTTTATCTACTATTTTTTCCGCAAAATGTTCGGTAGAAATATACATTTTATTTTCCGCAAACAACGTGGTGTAGTAGCGGATGCCGGTGGCGCCTGCGTCAAAGCGGAAGGTATTGGCCACGAATTTTGCCCGGGGGAATTTCTCCCGGATCTGCCTGCTCGTCGATAGCGCATGTTCCAGGTAGGCTTCC
>Ga0307516_10003150_pt1 | contig 21468 bp, 22 predicted proteins | sample 19_EM_MG_FD_203310 | JGI IMG/M metagenome (GOLD analysis project Ga0307516, IMG submission 203310) | Populus trichocarpa ectomycorrhiza microbial communities from riparian zone in the Pacific Northwest, United States - 19_EM | ecosystem: Host-associated > Plants > Roots > Unclassified | place... | reverse complement strand
CCGTTTCATCAAACTTCAACGATCAAATCATCTCATCCTGTTCCTCACAAGATCCTCTCTCTCTCTCTCTCTTTTCTCTACGTGTGAAGACTGTAAAGAAATCGGTGGCCGGGCAAACTTTTACACCCACACTCGCCACGTCCTACCCCCTATCGTTTTTGCCGCTGGCACCCTCATTGACATTGTACTCATCACGTTGTATTGTACAACTTCCCGCTGTCTGTCACTCCGAGAGCTGTGCTAACCATGTCACAAAGCTCGCCATCATACTCACCGCGTCTTACTTGCAATCATACTCGCCGCGTCCTACCCCCTATCGTTCTCGCCGCCGGCACCCTCATTGACATCGTACTCCTCACTGTGTATTGTACAACTTCCTGGTGTCTCTGTCACTCTGAGAGCTGCGCTAACCATGTCACAAAGCTCGCCACCTAATCGTCGTGTCTTACTCGCTCCCATACCCGCCGCGTCCTACTCGCTGCCACACTCGCCGCGTCCTACCCGCTATCGTTCTCGCCGCCGGCACCCTCATTGACATCATACTCGCGGCATCCTACCCACTATCGTTCTCGCCGCCGGCACCCTCATTGACATCGTACTCGTCACGTTGTATGGTACAACTTCCCGCTGTCTGTCACTCTGAGAGCTGCGCTAACCATGTCACAAAGCTCGCAATCATACTCGCCGAGTCCTACTTGCTATCGTCCTCGCCGCCGGCAGCGTGCTCATCGCCATCCTCCTCATAGTTGTCGTGCTCATCGCGTTGTGCTCATCGCGTTGTGTTCATCTCGTCGTGCTCATCGCGTCGTACTCAACGCGTCGTTTCGTATTTGCCAACTTTCCTTTGTTTCCGCGCGAAGTGTGGTAGTAGCATATATAGATGTACATTAGATATAATGAATAGAACTGGACTGAGTCACTATGCCTGGAACCCGCTGCGTGTTTGCGAATGCGACATGAGTATTTGCTGCGATGTTCCGTGCCTTGAAAGCCAGCGTGACCACGGTGCCATGACACGCGTCGTCCAGATGCCATTTGCCCTGACACGGCTGAGTCCAGAAGGAAAATGCCCTGACACGGCTGCATCCAGAAGGAAAATGCCCTGACACGGCTGCGCCCAGAAGGAAAATGCCCTGACATGCTCCGTCCGGTAAGCAGATGCCGTGGCGAGCTGCGTCCGGATGCACGGTGCCATGGCGAACTGCGTCCGAGTTAAGCAGGTTGCGTCCGAAGCGTCCTGAGCGTCTAGTGCGTCCAGACACTCAGGACGCAATTTTTTTTTTTCCTGATGCACACCAGTGCTAATATGGCACTTGACTCCATCCCACGCCCTATCGTTCCTCATTCTCTGTCCTCCGCTATCAGTTCCGATCGAGCACCCTTTCCTACACTCCTACAATCTGCACCTCGAGTTCCTCCAAGCAAATCCCCAAGAGCTTTGGCCTCAAGCCCACCGGAACGCACACGTCTAGTACAGCCATTGCAGCGTCTCAATCCGGCGGCCATCAACAAGGGAAAGATCAAACCCAAGGGCCCTTTGTACAAAGACACAGCACGTCTGTATCAAAGTTTAAATCTTGACGAAAAGGATGATAAAGCAACTATGACGACCTACCGCGAATATATCGACTGTTTGTGCTTCGGAAAAAACTGGGATTTACTACAGCCTTTTGACAGCTATGATCGGGGTGAGATGCACAGGTTGAGTAAGTGGATTGCTGAGAAGTGCAATCAAAAGTTTGGTGATACTAGTATCTTCGATGACGACTCTGTTCGAGCCCTGATTCATCGCCTTTGCCTCGACAAGAAGCGGAATGCAACCCAGAAAGTAAGACGGCATAACAATCGCCTTGAGACTGCACCATCGCTGGCTTTACAGGTACGTGTCCTCAGTTCTTTTCCTGATATTCCAGATACTTACCCAAACAGCAAAAGAATTCGCAACCATTACAACCATTCGGCGATACGTTGCGGCTACCGTCGGATGTTGGCGAAACTCGTTCAACCACAATTCAGTCAGTGACCGACTGTGGTGGCGCAGCTGAAACCGACATGGCTTTACCCCTCGATCCCATCCTATTTGACAAGCAACTTACACACTCCTCTTCTCGCACAACTATGACAAAGATCGCTTCGCAGACACTGTGGATGGCTTGCTACAGATTAGTACGACTGCTATCAACCCCTCCACAAATATTTCCATTGAGGAAAGTTTTATTCCCAATGGTTACCTGAGAGCTGTTGTCACTAGTACTGCCGAAGATTTCCTATTCTCTATCGCTTACGACTATGTCCGTTTTCTTGGACATTTAAAGCTTTACTTGACATTTGATACTGAGGACATCATCTTTGCGTCGGCAACGGGGGAAGAACCATGGATTGCGCTCTCTCAGGAATCATTTACACGACTGAAAATGACAATTGTGAAGAGGTGTTTACATGTGCGCATCGCTGTGGCTGCCGACTTCATGTCATCTGATGAAGAACATGATGAGCAACAGCATGTCAGATCGGTATGCCGAACGCCTTGGTGTGCCTTTTGCAAAGCTGACAGGTTTTTGATATTGAGTTAAAGTCTCCAGTGAAGCTGTATAATACTATGGTGACCTCCCTTCCTGACAATTGTAACTGAAGCAACTCATCTGATTTGTTTCTTACAGATATCTTCCTCGGTTGTAGCAAACATACCCAGTCATCAATCTCAGCAGATTAATACCATGATTCCCACTACCGGTAATCCATCCATGTCTTCGATCTCACCATCAATTCCCATCTCCAACACGCTTCCTATTCCACATTCAGTGTTATGTTCTCATTCATCTTCTGCTCCAGATCAATCTACTCACAGTGTTTCACCATGGCTTAATATGTTGTCGAAGAAGGATGTCCAGATTCCTGCAACCCAGCCAGCTGATAGTTCCGGACATGTAATGGCTATTGATCCTACACTCCTATCGAATGATGTAAGCTTCTTACTCCCAGAAACTAGCTTTGCTAACAGTTTGAAGGTTCTTGATGTCGTTATACAGCCCCCTAAACGCTCCTGCAAGTGGGTGTTAAAGGGTCGTATCCAAGGCAGTGACCAAAGAAGTGGACAAAGACCAGATAGTGAATCTCAGGTTGCTGCCAGTACTCAACCGAAAGAGGGTCCATCCGCTATACCAACACCTACTATCACCTCTCTGGAATCAGCATCACAACCACCCGGTACTGCTACTGGCAAATGTAAATCAGACGGCAAACGGAAAGCTAGTCTGGATCCCGAGCACCCTCAGCAGCCTGCAAGAAAGTCTCAACGGCAGCCAAAGCCAAGTAGGATAATCCAAGAGGAGTTGGAAATCCAACAGGAATTCGCTGATCAGAAAACCGAATGCAGGACGCATCTGAAACGAAGAAAAGAAGCCCAAGAGCTGATTTCACAATTTTATTTGCAGCATGGACATTTGGATGCACCTCTATAGGTTCAGTCCTAGAAGATGAAACATGTACGTACTGGTGGCATTCTTATAAATCTGTGCTAACATTACTGGACAGAATATCATTATTTGCGGCCGTATTGATCATTGTTGAGCACTACAAGGGAATTCTATTTGTCATGTCTTTGTTGTGTTGTACTTGAGGCGGGTTGGAACGTATCTGTTGTGTACTTGCTATCATTCTATAGTGCATTTGTGGGTTTTATGTTGCAGTACTGTTGGGAATTCATGGTGTAATTGTTGCTGTATTGTGGTTGCATCTGCCTACATAAGCCCAACGATTAAATCATCATATAGTGTGAATGTGAGCTATTCGTAGCAGATCTGTCATCATACTGTCCTTGCAACGTTGTGTGGTAGTGAGCTATCCATGGCGGATCCGTCATCATACTGTCCTTGCAACGTTGTGTGGTTGTGAGCTATTCGTGGTGGATCCGTCACCATACTGTCCTTGCAACGTTGTGTGGTTGTGAGCTATCCATGGCGGATCCGTCATCATACTGTCCTCACAGCGTTGCGTGGTTGTGAGCTATCCATGGCGGATCAGTCATTGTACTGTGCTCACAGCGTTGTATCGTTGTAGAGTAATCGCATGTGGTATAACGCTGGAACACACTCAACGCTAACACAACGAAGCTACTACTACTATACAACGAATCGACCACAGAATTATCAAACGATAACACTACCTGAAAATGAACCCTAGGGAACAATCGACTGGTATTGTGCTTGATCGGCTTCAGCGTCGGCATTGTTTGACACATTGTCCAGTCTGGTCTTGTAATCCATTGGCGTATTGACCGTATTCGCGTTCTCCATCCCATATCGATGAAGAATCGTGTTGATATACCGTATTATCTCATGCAAGACGCATGGTTTTTTTTGCGGTAAGCGCCGTCTTGGTGCTGAATAAATGCGCACTAGTGCGCTTATGGCTAGCGCGCATGGGATTTTTTTGACGTCAGGGACTCAACTTTTGGCCGAGTGAACGCGTCTCTTGATCAATAGACCCACCACACAATAAGATAACCACCAACGTGAGTAGCATTGTGACATTCGATACAGGGCATGTTGTGGACGATATGGAAATACAAATACTGATAGGAAACCCGATGGTGCCAGGCTAGCATCCATGATCATGGCTCCCCGCCGCCAGCGCACCGCCGCTTCCCACCATCACCTACACCCCGTGTTCACCACACCTCCGTTCTTGACTTCCCAGTACCGTCTGTGCCTGTCCACCAACTCTCGAGGGTGTTCTCTGCCGTCAACTTATTACTGTCTCGTCGCCCCGCTTCGACCGGCCCCCGCCGCCTGTCCACCGCCGAGGATGAGTCAGTTAGCAAGTCAGCTCTACAGTTGAGACAGCGGCCAGACCCTCCTGAAAACAGAGTCGCTGAAGCTACATGATGGATTCCACGCCCCGCAGCGACATCTTCCCGAGCAAAGGGTTCGCCCACAGTTGAATTCAAACTGGGAGTCCTTGCATGGGCTCAATAGGTAATCAATTGCGAGGTTGACCGCGAAACCAGCTCAGATATACGAGTTGCAGTTCTCACAAATCGCTGACACAGAGGGATGTGGTGAGGGTGATGGTGTTGAGTATGACTTCAGCTGGCAGGATAATCTTTAGTGGCATGTTCATCTGGCCACCTCTTTGGTACATAGATAATAAGTCAAGAAATTCAAAAAATTGAACTTAGCGCGATTTTGATATTGCGCTAGTCTTGAAGCGCACTGGTGCGCGTTAGTGCTCGCTTACTGCCAAAAAAACCATGCGTCTTGCATGAGATAACACGGTATGACTGTTGGCCAAGTGTGATGGAGCCGTCCGGCAGACGATTGATCTCAAGACCTAGGAACTGCTTGACCGGTCCGAGGTTCTTCATCTTATACTGGTGCATCAATGACTCTTTGACGTCAATGGCTCTGCTCTTAGCGGATTCGGCATTGAGGAGTTGAATATCGTCAACATAAAGTAGTAGCATTACGCCTTGGTTGCATATATAGAGATTGTGGTCTGCCGATGCCTTGTGGAAGCCAATAGAGAGAAGAAAGCCATCGATCGATGGGTGCCAGAGCCTTGGAGCTTGCTTGAGTCCATACAACGCCTTATTCAGCTGTAGGGAACCTGTCCTCGGCGATTCGGACAACCAGTCAATTCCTTCAGGTAACTCTTCATAGACGACCTTGTCGATTTCGGGATTGAGAAATGCAGTAACCACATCGAGATGATCGCTATTCCAGCTGTTGTGTTGTCACGAACCTGGCGCGACAGGCTCCTTGGCGCCGGCGCCGGTTCCACTCTCACCCTTGTCGCCCTGTGGCTCGTCCTCGTTTCCGCTGCCGCAGCCGCAGTCATCCTCCGCGCTTAGGCGCCTCGACCGATCTCCGCCATATCGCTCCGGTAGCGATATCCCCGACCACTGGCCGGTCGAGAACTCTCTCCTTCGTCTCCATTATGTTACTTGCGCGTCCTTCTCCTGTCATCGTTACGTATGTCGTTTCCTGTTGATTATGTTACTTGCACGTCCTTCTCCTGTCATCGTTACATATGTCGTTTCCTGTTGATTATGTTACTTGCGCGTCCTTCTCCTGTCATCGTTATGTATGTCGTTTCCTGTTGATTATGCTTGCGCATACTTTCTCCTGTCCGCTACGTTTGTTGTCTCCCATTGATGAAGGTTGCACGTCCTGTTCCCTGTTCTTTACCTTTACTCCTTGCGCGTCCTTTCTCCTGTTGCCGCGAGTAGAGTGTTGGCCGCGTGGTGGCCGAGTGCGATCATGTGTTTTCCTTGGGCGCGGCGATCGAGTCATGATGTTAGACGGAGGAACTGTGTCAGTCTTGCGGGCAAGCTGTGATTCCACAGAGGGAAGGAAAAGTATAAAGGAAGGGCGCGGTAGCTAGTCTGGAGATTCTTCTCCACGCAATATATTATCTATACACCTGGACCTACCTTTACCCATCTCTGAGCGGCGTGACGAAACCAGCGCCGGGATCTCGGATCACTTGCGCCGATGACCACCGGGTCATCCGGCAGCGCGACGAAGTGATCCGGGATCGCCTACGACGAACGACATCGAGATACGATTATCTATCTACCTTGACCTACCTTCACACATCTCTGAGCAGCGTGACGAGAGCAGCGCCGGGATCTCGGATCACTCGCGGCGATGATCACCGGGTCATCCGGCAGCGCCACGAGTGATCCGGGACCACCTATGACGGACCCGCAACACCGCCGCGCACACCGGGCCGCGCCGGACAGAACGGAACACCGCCGCATATGCCGCGCCGGGCAGAACGGAACACCGCCGCGCATACCGGGCCGCGCCAGACAGAACGGAACACCACCGCGTATGCCGCACCGGGCGGAACGGGAGACCGCCGCGCATGCCGCCCCGGGCGGAACGGGAGACCGCCGCGCATGCCGCCCCGGGCGGAACGGGAGACCGCCGCGCATGCCGCCCCGGGCGGAACGGAAGAACGCCGCGCGTGCCGCGCCGGGCAGAACGGAGGACCGCCGTGCACACCGGGCCGCGCCAGACAGAACGGAACACCTATGCCACGCCGGGCAGAACGGAACACCGCCGCATATGCCGCGCCGGGCAGAACGGAACACCGCCGCGCATACCGGGCCGCGCCAGACAGAACGGAACACCGCCGCGCATGCCGCCCCGGGCGGAACGGAAGAACGCCGCGCATGCCGCGCCGAGCAGAACGGAAGAACGCCGCGCGTGCCGCGCCGGGCAGAACGGAGGACCGCCGCGCACACCGGGCCGCGCCAGACAGAACGGAACACCTATGCCGCGCCGGGCTGAACGGAACACCGCCACGCACACCGGGCCGCGCCAGACAGAACGGAACACCGCCGCGCATACCGGGCTGTACCAGACAGAACGGAAGACCTCCGCGTATGCCGCACCGGGCGGAACGGAAGACCGCCGCGCATGCCGCCCGGGGCGGAAAGGAAGAACGCCGCGCATGCCGCGCCGAGCAGAACGGAAGACCGCCGCGCATGCCGCGCCGGGCAGAACGGAAGACCGCCGCGCATGAGGGAAGTCTGCCGCGCATACCGCAGGCCACGCCGGGCATGAAGGAAGACGACAACGATGATGCCACGCCGGGCATGAAGAAAGACGACAACAACGATGCCACGCCGGGCATGAAGGAGGACGAGCACGACGAGTGAGTGGGAATCACTTGCGCCAAACGACACCGAGACACGAGTAGCGATCCGAGATCGCTCAAGAACAACGAGAGAATGATACCATGCTACAGTAAAGACCACCGGGTGGCAGTAAACGAAGACCGCGTAAGACCTAGCACGGCCGCACGGAAGACTGGGAGCATGACGCCTCACCAGTGAGAAAGGCTACGCTGAGGGATATCCTTAGACTTCACCTAAAACAGTGGGAAGTACTCGCCTGCGCTAGTGAGCTGAACGAACACAGCCAAAGAGCCGAACGAACGGAAGACCTACCGAGTAGGTACGCCGAGGAACTACGTTGCCTGTCGAGCCCAAGACAGAGAACGGAAGTCGTGGTCAGGTTTCTTGACATTATATTGCGTCTCCAAATCGACACCTGACGGAGCAGGAAATCCTCGAGAAACCAGAATCCACCGTGGATTCACCAGATCCAGAAAATAAGAGTAGCGAATTGAGGAGGTCACCGACATCGAAACGCTGCTGCACCGAGGCCAGAGAGCCCAGCTAAACCGAAGGGAAGCCAGAAAAACACCGAAACACACCGAAAAACACCGGAAGATGCAGGAAGCTGGGAAGAAGAAAAACCCACGAAGAGAGCGGACCCGTGGAACACAGCGACTTCTTTATCCCATCGTAATTGGGAATAACACCGTCCAAACAAGAAGAGCAGCAAGACCCGCATACGGACGTCACCAACGGGCACAACAGTACGAGTTGAAAAGGAGGGCTTGCGGCTATGCTTCAACTACCGAACGGATTATGAATGGACGTCTGACGAATCACAAACAGCGATGTTGATGCAAAGGGGTTACGAACGGCCAAGCACGGCCTCAATTGACGACGCGCCCAGTGATGCGAACGGCCAGCCAACGGTTGGTTTTGACATCAAATATTGCCCAGAAAAGTGCCGGCAAGACAAACATACTTGCTAGAGAGTCAGGAGACTCTCCCTGGAAAAGGGATATGAAGCTTCGACAAAACCAGTTCCGAGTATTGCTGTCAGTAGCAAGCTTTCACGAAAAACGTCAGAAACAATGAAAGCACCAGAAACGTCGAAAACACCAGAAACGCCAAGAATGCCGGACACATCGGAAAGACCAGAAACGCCTAAAATGACTAGCAAACGCCAGAAACTCTGGAAGGAACGGAAACATTAGAATCGCTCGACGCGTTCCAGGACACCTGACCACTTGCCGCTGGGGACACCTGGAACCGGTATTCGACAAATGTGATGCCGAAGAAGAAGCGGTGGAAGAATAGAGTTAGCTGGGAAGCCCACGAAGACAGAGGCGGCCGGGCGCAGCTGCCTAGGCACTTCACAACGCCCACATCAGGAACTAGCGTGCAATAGCAACGAAAACCGCAATGACACCACGCCAGGCGAGAAGAAGATTAGGGCGAAGCCGAATACCGCCACAGCGAAGTCGAATACTGCAACGATACCACGCCGGGCATGAAGAAGATTAGGGCGAAGCCGAATACCGCCACAGCGAAGTCGAATACCACAACGATACCACGCCGGGCGTGAAGAGATTAGGGCGAAGCCGAATACCGCCACAGCGAAGTCGAATACCGCAACGATACCACGCCGGGCGTGAAGAGATTAGAGCGAAGCCGAATACCGCCACAGCGAAGTTGAATACCACAACGATACCACACCGGGCGTGAAGAGATTAGGGTGAAGCCGAATACTGCAACGATACCACGCCGGGCGTGAAGAAGATTAGGGCGAAGCCGAATACCGCCACAGCGAAGTCGAATACTGCAACGATACCACGCCGGGCGTGAAGAGATTAGGGCGAAGCCAAATACCGCCAGAGCGAAGTTGAATACCACAACGATACCACACTGGGCGTGAAGAGATTAGGGCGAAGCCGAATACCGCAACGATACCACGCTGGGCGTGAAGAAGATTAGGGCGAAGCCGAATACCACAACGATACCACGCCCTGTGTGAGGAAGATAGAGCGAAGCCGAATAACGCTACTGTGAAGCCGAATACCGCTACCGCGAGAACAACGAGCCCACGCAAGGCGTGTGAGAAGACCGCGACGAGACCACGCCAGACGTGACGGATACCGCGAGAACAACGAGCCCACGCAAGGCGTGTGAGAAGACAGTGACGAGACCACGCCGGGCGTGATGGATACCACGAGAACAACGAGCCCACGCAAAGGCATGTGAGAAGACCACGACGAGACCACGCCGGGCGTGACGGATACCGCGAGAACAATGAGCCCACGTAAGGCCTGTGAGAAGACCGCGACGAGGCCATGCCGGGCGTGAAGGATACCGCGAAAACAACGAGCGGCACGTGAGTACGCCGGAAGTGAACTCCCACGCCCCATCGAAGAAGATCAAGAACCCCACGCCACCGCAGCCACCAGCACCACTCCCCAAGATGAGCAACTTGCGCTGCTGGGGGAAATCGTCACCATGATACATCAAACAACCACACGGGACGCTTGCCGCAATCACGTCATACACCGGACGCTCGCCCAGCGGATGAACGAGTTCCACGACGCGGACCAACAGCAACTCCAGCAGATGACCAACACCCTGGGAGCCATCATCACCGAACAACAGCGAATGAACGAACAACTCCAAGCCCGGCAGCAGGCTAGCCGGCCCGTCCGCATCTACCGCACCCCATCCGCTGCCGGACCCTGACGACCCGACATGACCTCGCCGGAGCTTCGGTCTGGACAGGGGATGTACTGTCACGAACCTGGCGCGACAGGCTCCTTGGCGCCGGCGCCGGTGCCACTCTCACCCTTGTCACCCTGTGACTCGTCCTCGTTTCTGCTGCCGCAGCCGCGGTCATCCTCCGCGCTTAGGTGCCTTTACCGATCTCCACCAGATAGCTCCGGTAGCGATATCCCCGACCGCTGGCCGGTCTAAACCTCTCTCCTTCGTCTCCATTATGTTACTTGTGTGTCCTTCTCCTGTCATCATTACGTATGTCGTTTCCTGTTGATTATGTTACTTGCGCGTCCTTCTCCTGTCATCGTTATGTATGTCGTTTCCTGTTGATTATGTTACTTGCGTGTCCTTCTCCTGTCATCGTTACGTATGTCGTTTCCTGTTGATTATGCTTGCGCATCCTTTCTCCTGTCCACTACGTTTGTTGTCTCCCGTTGATGAAGCTTGCACGTCCTGTTCCCTGTTCCTTACCTTTACTGCTTGCGCGTCCTTTCTCCTGATGATGATGATGATGATTCATTAATCGTGTGCGACCCTACTGGATCATGATGATATTATATACAATCCTTTCCTGTTCACCGTCCGCTGTAACCTCTCACAGTCCGCTGACGGCCCGCGGTAACTCCCCCTGCCCCCGCCTGGCCTTCCCACTGAAACTGAAAGAAAACACAATGTGCCCTTGCCCTACTTCCACCTTCTCACCCCTTCTGTCTCTCAGCCCACTCCTGCCACCGTCGCCTTCACTCTAGGTCCCACCCTGCTCCCCACATCTGTGGTCCGTAAGAAGTCCAGGATGGCGCTCGTGTACCGCTCATCTGCGAATAGGTCCCCGATCACATGGCTGTCCTTCCCTTTCCCTGTCTCCTTCCGTACTTCCGCCCACAGGACCTTCTGCTGTCGCTTCCATTTCCTTCAGTGCTTGAACAAATGTTCCCTCGTCTGTGTCCGGTACTGGCACCACCCGCAGGCCGCGCTGTCTGCGTTTTTCGTCCATTGCAGGTATTGCCCAGTGCGGCAGTGCCCCGTTCGGAGTTGGTGAAAGCGTCCCGCCAGGTGCTTCGGCGCTCGCTCCACCATCCGGTTTGGCTGTTGGTCTCTTGCCAGCTTGTACTTCCTTCTCCTGACCCGTTCTTCAGTCCAGCTCCTTGCTTCGCCCCACTTCTTCTCTGCTATTTCCCTCCTCAGATTGGTCAGGGACCTGGGTGGGGGCATCCTCCTTACCCCGTACTGGTCCCCATACCTCAGCCACTCCACTCCCCAGGCATCCGGCTCCTCTGCTGCTTACTTCGCCCACTCATCCGCTTTCTCATTTCCCTCCACTCCTTCGTGGGCCGGGCACCATCTGATTTCAATGCGCACCTCAGACCTCGTCTGCTTTAGGGCAGCTACCCACTTCCTGACCAGCACCGCGTACTTCTGCCCTGGCCTCAGTTCATCGGCCACTATTCTTGTCATTGCCGCCTGTGCGTCTGTGTAGATGGTGACTGCTTCTGGGGCTACTCTCCGTCTTGCCGCCAGCTCCAACGTGCGTGCCAGGGCTGCACATTCTGCATCGAAGGCCTCTTGGTTGTAACCTAGGTGGGTCTTGACCCCCACCCACTTGCTTCTGTTTTTCCATGTCACTGCGTACCCGGTCGCTCCATTGCTGGCTCTTGACCCATCCGTAAAGATGGTTAGTCCTGCCCTTTCCCTTCCTGCTGTCCGCTTCGCCTCCTCTTTCTCCTCCACTATCGTTTCTAAGTTGAGCCTCTTCGCTGCAAGCAGCAATGTTATCGTCTCCTCCATTCGGCCCGAATAGCCTAGGGCCTCCTCGAGTCTTCTTCCAATGCCCGAGGGGGCCCCTACTATTTCCCTTGCCTCGTCACCCCATGGTAACGCCAAGAGTCATGCGCCGAACTGTCTCTGCCTGTTGTTGAGTTGCGCTACTGCTGGCCTTAAGCCCACCTCATTGCCAAGTGCTGCTTGGTTCGTCGTTCGAAAGCAGCCAGTAACTGCTCGTGCCTCCAGGTTGCCCAGTTTCTGGAGCTCCACTGCTCCTCCCGCCATGCCCTGCTTTCCCTCTCCCTTCCACCACAGCTCGCTTCCATACATAGCCACTGACTGCACACACACTGTCATGACCTTGCGGCAGTTCCCCGCTGTCAATCCCATCTGTCCCGTCAGTCTTTTCAGTCTTGCCCACACCTTTCTTCCCTTCTTCAACATGACTTTCTGGTGGTCCCTGAGCGTAAGGTGCGAGTCCAACCACACCCCGAGCCACCTGGTGGTCTCTTTGTTAAAGGCGACCTCTGTGTCCCCTGTTCTAATCGTTGCCGTAGGTGTCTTCCTCCTGCGACTAAAGAGAATTGCCTCACTTTTGTTATGGTCAAAGGTGACCCCATTCCTGTCTCCCCACCTGCATGCCACCTCCGCTGCATTCGAGAGTTTGTTGGCCACCTCTTCCTCAGTCTTTCCTTCCGCCCACCACGAAATATCGTCCGCGAAGCTTAGCACCTTGACCCCCTCGCACTCCCACTCCACTTCTTCAAAGATGTCCGAGAGGTAGGTGATGAAGAGATTTGGTGCTGCAGGAGAGCCTTGTGGGATGCCTGTTTCCACCTTGTGGGGCTCCCCCTCCGTCCCGTCGAGTACAAGTCTGACGTATCTGTCTTCCATGAAGCTCCCTGTCCATCGCACTATATCTTCTTGCACTCCCAGTTCCCTCATCCTTCTCCTCAGAAGTCTGCTGTTCGTGTTGTTGAAGGCTGTCTGCATGTCCATAAGTAGCGTTCCCGCCAGCTTCTTGCATTCCCAAGCCCGCTCAGTACGGTTCATGAGCATCGCAACTGCATCAACCGTCGCCCTCCGCCTTCTGCACCCATATTGCCCTTCGTGCAGTCCCTTGCTCCTTTCCAGATGGTCCACAATGAGGTGTGCTGCCGTCCTTTCAACAAGTTTACTGATCATGTCCAGTAGCGAGATTACCCGGTAAGCCCTAACCAGCGAGTAGTCGGGCTTGTTCGCCTTGGGGATAACCACTCCTCGTGCCGTTTTCTACAGTTCCAGGTGGTGTCCGACTCGGATGCAGGCCCTCACTAACCCTGTGAAGATCTGCCGGTCCCACTCCCAGAAAACCTTTAGGATGTTGGCGCTGATGCGATCTTCCCCTGGTGCTGTCGAGGAGGCTTTCTTCATCATTGCAGCCACCAGCCCCTCATTCACCAGTTGAAACCCTTCGCCCCCCTCCAATTCTTCACCCTCTCGCTGACCCTCCCCCCTTCAGTTTCTCGGTGGGAAGTGCACTGCCAGCAGCCCTTCCTCCCTTGCCTCGTGCCCCTGTAGAGTTGGTTCATCTCCGTCCCTTAGTGCTTGCCCTGTCTTGTCCAGCCTATCCGCCGTATACCTTGTCGCCACCCACACCTCGTTTCCTTTTGCTTCCTGTAGGAATTCGTTCCAGCACGTCCTCTTTGCCCTTCTGATTTCTCTTCTCTGATCTCGTTTGGCCACCCTGACCGCCTCCCAATCTCTCCTGCGTCGGACTCTCCCAAGGGTTTTCCTCAGGTCCCGGAGCTCGTCCATCCACCACCGCTTTGACCTGGAGCACCATCGCTTCTGCACCGCGTGTCGGTCCAGGGTCTCCGTCATTGCTGCCCTCAGTCTGTCTGCCATCCCACTGACCTGCTCCTTCGTGCTTTTATCGTCTAACTGCGTGTCTCCCATTAATTGCCGGAACATGTCTTCTGCCTGCCTTGCCTTTTCCTCTGCCTTCTTTCTTTCCTCCTCCTCTTTTCCCCTTCCTTCCCAACCGGAGATGTCCCATCCTGTGACCGTCTTGCCTGGCTCGCCTCCTTCTTTTCCCCTCAAAACTTCCCACATAATGACCTCGTGGTCTGACCCTGTTGCCTCCTCCTACAGCAGGCACCAGTTGAGCGCCACTGCCAGTGACGATAGGGTCAGATCAATGATCGATGTCTTCTCTGTTCCGGGCCCCGCACCCGTTCCTTCCTCTGAGTTCCAAATCACCAACTCGTGCTCCTCTACCAGCCCCTCCCAGAACTACGCGTTGACCCTCTTCTTGGTACGCGGATTCCAGCGTTCGCTGTGCGCATTCATGTCGCCTGCTATTACCACCCTTGGCGCCCTCATAATTGACCCCCACTCTGCCTGCCGCGCTAGCCTTTTCCCCCCCCCTCTGGGCGTCTGGTCATACACGTTCACTAGTGTTAATGGTTCGTCACCCTCCCTTATCACCTGTAGCACCTGGGCGCAGTTCACACTTTCCTTCGTCTGCTCCCTGAACTCTGTGACCCTTCACCCTGATGCCTTGTTCACAGCTGTCCAACATCTTGCCGGCTTTCCCACCTCCTCCTTGATCCATCTAAAGCTGTCGTGTCTTGCTGTACTACCTCTCCCCGTCATTGGCTCTTGAATCATGACTATATCCACCTCTTTCTGTATTGCCATTTCCGGCCGCACTCCCACTGCCTGTTTCCCTTTCGCACAGTTGTGTTGTAAGACCCTCAGTCCGCGCCCCCCTCTCTGTTTCGTCCGCTCGTGTTGTACTACCATTCCCTGACCGTTCGCGAACCGTGAACTTTGCTGGTGTCCCGCCATTACTTCATGGGGGGGGCAATGCCACTTGTAACCATTTCATGTACCTGTGTTGCTGACGTGATGAGCCCCCTGGCCATTGCAATGGCTTCCCTCTTCGCTCTGCATCTCCCGTTCTGCGCGAAGTGTGGTCCTCCACAGTTGGGGCACCGTGCCCGGCTATGCATACATGCTCTCCCTCCTGTTCACCCACACGTTGCCACTTCACACATGTGCAGGAACGTCCTGTGTTCCCCTGCACACATCGCACACCTTGGTACCCGTTCGCGGCACCGGATGTCTGTGTGCCCCCATTTGCTGCAGTTGCCGTACAGGGCATCGGCTCTCTCCGGGATAAAGGTGTCTGCTTTGAACTTGTTGCCGTTGACCCAAATTTCCTGCAATAGTCCTCTACCGGCTTCCTTGTTGGGCACCTTAAAGATGACGGATGCTTTGCCCGCTGGCAACTTGTTCTGCCCCCAGATGCTTTCTATCACTCCTTTCGGTCTCATCCACTTGATGGAGAAGGGGGGGATTTGCACCCCCTCCTTTTCCGCCTCTATTTCCTCCCTCAGTCGGCTTATCCCCTCCTCGTCCCGATACGCCGCATACGGGACCAGTATCTTCAGCTCCACCCAGCTCTCATTTGACCTGACGTTGATGATGACGTCATCTCCCTTCCTTGCAGCCTCAATTAGCTCTTTCTTAAAGTGGAGCAGCATGGCGGCTGATGCCCCTTTCCTCGTGGTTGTCGACAGTACTTTCCTCTACGACACCTTGAATTTCTCGGTTCGGACATGTGGTGGGGCCACCTTGCTGAGCACGTTGTTGACGTGACTGGCGATCTGGTTGACTGTGAGCCAGTCTAGCTGTTCCGCACTGGGACGCCTCTCGAAGACTATCATCCGCTCATCCACTGGGATTGAGCCCGTGATTTGCTCGAGTGGGTTCTTCTCCTCCCTCTCCTTTCCTTTCCTCGCCTCCTTGGTCTTCTGTGTGGGGGCAGAGGCCATCAGCTGCTGTGCATATGTCATCCTCCCTTCTCCTCCCGCTTTCTGCCCTACTCCCCTCTCCCGTGCTTTTCGGGCCTCCTCTGCTCTCCTCTCCCGCACTTTCTGGCCCTCCTCTGCTGCTGCCAGCCTCTGCCGATGTTGTCGTTGCTGTGCGGCGTTCATGTCTTGTACTCAGGGTCCCACTGGCCACAATGGTCTAGCCGGCTGCTGTGGGATTGGGGTGTCTTCGCTCTCCTCCCTCTCTATCTGCTCTCTCCTTTCCGGGTGCATTGTGTCCGCCTCTCCCATTTCCACATCTTTGGTTTCTTCTTCCCCCCCCTCCTCAGTCCCACTCCAGTCGACGTGTGACGCCGGGGTTTTGCTTCTTCTGATACTCTCTCCCAGATCCCTATTGACCATCTCCTGCTCCGTCAGGCCTTCCGTCTCGTTCGCCTCAGCCTCTGCCGTTGCCGCTTGTCCCTCTACTGCGGCTGGTTGCTTCCTTGCCGCCTCCACCCGCTGCACCCTTGGAAGGGCCGGGGGAGGGTTCCCGCGCCATATTGGTGCTGGGCTGCTTGCTTCTGAGTCTGTCGGTGTTGTTGGCAGTGGTCTGTTGAGTCTTCTCATCAGGGCCTCATGCTGCATATCCCTTGCCATCGGGGGAGGGGATGGTATCGGCGCTCCTTTTTTCTCCACTCGCTCCACCACCCTGGTTAGCTTCTCCAGCTCGTTCCCCACCTCTGCCTCCAGGTCTTCCATTTCCTTCTTCATCTTGTCTATTGCTTCCGTGGTCCTGGCCATTCCTTTGGCCATTCCCTGTACTGCCGCGTAGGTGACTTTCCCCATCTTCTTCGTGCTTGCTATTTCTGCTACGAGGCTTCGTACCTCCTGCATGGCCGCCATCATTTGTGCTGCTACCGTTCCCATCTGCATCCCAGCATCTTCTCACTCCTTGAATCCCCCCCAGCCTTCTGGCAATTCCTTCTTCATCCTCCATTTCTCAGCTGCCTGTTCTGCCGCCTTGTGTATTGTGTCCCTCTGCCGGGTCTCCTTCTCCTCTGTCTCCTCTTGGTCCCTTCCCCACTCCAGCCGGTTCCTTACAAAGCAGTAAACCTCATTCCATTGCATCTCCTCTTTGGCTCCTTGCAGTCGGCATATTTCTGCCTGCATCCGCATATTTTCCCCCTGTAGTCTCATGTTCTCCTCCCTCGTCTGTTTCTCTCGTGCCAGGTGTTCCTCTATCCTCTCCAGTCTCGCCCTCAGGTCCTTCTCTCCCTGGCCCTGGTCGTGTGCCCACGTGTCAATCGTTTCGATTACTTCCTCGAATATCTCTGTCCTCTCCTTCCTCGCCTCCTCCATCATTCCCTGCAGACTTCCCAGCGTCGCTTTGCCTGCTTTTTTGCCCTGCTCCCGCGCTTCATCTCTCAGCTTCAGCCGTTGGCGCCGATGTGCAGCTGAGGTGCCACCCCCTTGGGAGCTACCTGTATCTGTGCCGCCACCTTCGGCATTGGCTGGCGCCTCCCTTGAGTGATCGCTCGTGATACAGGTCGTTTGGTTCTCCGCTGCTTCCTTCCAGTCGTCTTCCGTTACTTCCTTGAGGGAGTACTGGCTCGCTTGGACCGTGCTCGTCCGGGCCATGCTCTCTGGCATGCTGCTGAAGGAGCTGATTGGGTCCGCTTGGCTGCTGACCCCTGTCGCTGCCTGCCAATCCTCTTTCTTTACTCCTTCCAGCGAATAGTTTGTTGCCACACTCTTTCCTGACTGCGGTATTTCCTTCCAGTCCCCTTCGCTGATTCCTCCCAGTAAGTAGTCTGTCATCTCTGCACTTCCCCTCCCTTCTTCGTTCAGGGTCTCCAGCATTCCCCCTTCTCCTGTGCTCGCTTCGGGCTCGCCCATCGAGTGATCGTCCGTGATTGCCTCTGCTGCGCCTGCCCCGTCTTCCCCGAAGGCCGCCTTCGCCAGTTCCGCCGCATTCACCTCGCCCTTCGTCTCTTCCTCCACGTCCATCCAGTCCCCCCCTTGCTTTCCCTTCTCTTTCCCCTCTTCTTTTCTTCCCCTCTTGCTGTGCCTGAAGAAATCTAGCAGATTCTCCTCTTTCTTGGTCACCCTGTTTCCTGCTGCCACCTGCGGAAAGGCTGGTTTTCCGGTACCCTTGCCCTTCCTCTTCGCCTTCCTCTCCGCTACCACCTTCACTGCAGATTCCAGCAGGTCCTCCACCTGATAGCCTCCCATGAGCGCCTCCAACATCTCCATCCTCTCCTTCTTCTCCCTCTGCCTCATCTCCTCTCTCTGGGCAGCCATCACCTCATGGGCCTCCTTGTTGTCCTCCCTCAGCGCTCTGTGATCCTCCCCTAATTCCCCAGGGCTCTCGTCCTCGAACATCAGGCCGGGTACCACTGGAGCCAGTTGGTGTTTGCGTGGTTTGTTTAGCGAAGCTGGTGATGAAGTCGAACTCGTTACTCGAATAGGCAATAGATCGTAGGCTTGGCGATTTCAGTAAGATGAGTGTGGTTGTCAGAGGTGGTGGTGCGTCCTTTCTCCAGTTGCCGCGAGTAGAGTGTTGGCCGCGCGGCGGCCGAGTGCGATCATGTGTTTTCCTTGGGCGCGGCGATCGAGTCATGATGTTAGACGGAGGAACTGTGTCAGTCTTGCGGGCAAGCCGTGATTCCACAGAGGGAAGGAAAAGTATAAAGGAAGGGCGCGGTAGCTAGTCTGGAGATTCTTCTCCACGCAATATATTATCTATACACCTGGACCTACCTTTACCCATCTCTGAGCGGCGTGACAAAACCAGTGCCGAGATCTCGGATCACTTGCGCCGATGACCACCGGGTCATCCAGCAGTGCGACGAAGTGATTCAGGATCGCCTACGACGAACGACATCGAGATACGATTATCTATCTACCTTGACCTACCTTCACACATCTCTGAGCGGCGTGACGAGAGCAGCACCGGGATCTCGGATCACTCGCACCGATGATCAGTGGGTCATCCGGCAGTGCGACGAGTGATCCGGGACCACCTATGACAGACCCGCAACACCGCCGCGTACACCGGGCTGCACCGGACACAACGGAACACCGCCGCATATGCCGCGCCGGGCAGAACGGAACACCGCCGCATATGCCATGCCGGGCAGAACAGAACACCGCCGCGCATACCGGGCCGCACCAGACAGAATGGAACACCGCCGCGTATGCCGCACCGTGCGGAACGGGAGACCGCCGCGCATGCCGCCCCGGGCGGAACGGAAGAACGCCGCGCATGCCGCGCTGAGCAGAACGGAAGAACGCCGCGCGTGCTGCGCCGGGCAGAACGGAGGACCACCGCGTACACCGGGCCGTGCCAGACAGAATGGAACACCACCGTGCATACCGGGCTGTGCCAGACAGAACGGAACACCGCCGCACATACCGGGCCACGCCAGACAGAACGGAAGACCTCCGCGTATACCGCACCGGGCGGAACGAAAGACCACCGCGTATGCCGCACCGGGCAGAACGGAAGACCGCCGCGCATGCCGCCCCGGGCGGAACGGAAGAACGCCGCGCATGCCGCGCTGAGCAGAATGGAAGAACGCCGCGCGTGCCGCGCCGGTCAGAACGGAGGACCGCCGCGCACACCGGGCCGTACCAGACAGAACGGAACACCACCGTGCATACCGGGCTGTGCCAGACAGAACGGAATACCGCCGCGCATACCGGGCCGCGCCAGACAGAACGGAAGACCGCCACGCATGCCGTGCCGGGCAGAACGGAAGACCGCCGCACATACCAAACGCCGTACCGGACAGGACGGAAGACCGCCGCGTATGAGGGAAGTCTGCTGCGCATACCGTAGGCCACGCCAGGCATGAAGGAAGATGACAACGACAATGCCACACCGGGCATGAAGAAAGACGACAACAACGATGCCATGCCAGGCATGAAGGAGGATGAGCACGACGAGTGAGTGAGAATCACTTGCGCCAAACGACACCGAGACACGAGTAGCGATCCGAGATCGCTCAAGAACAATGAGACAATGATACCGTGCTACAGTAAAGACCACCGGGTGGCAGTAAACGAAGACCGCGTAAGACTTAGCACGGCCGCACGGAAGACTGGGAGCACAACACCTCACCAGTGAGAAAGGCTACGCCAAGGGACATCCTTAGACTTCACCTAAAACAGTGGGAAGTACTCGCCTGTGCCAGTGAGCTGAACGAACACAGCCCGAGAGCCGAACGAACGGAAGACCTACCGAGTAGGCACGCCGAGGAGCTACGTTGCCTGTCGAGCCCAAGACAGAGAACGGAAGTCGGGGTCAGGTTTCTTAACATGTATGCCATAAAGCACAGAAGGTAGCGTAAAGTAGCCAGCTTTCCGACTGGCGCATAAGTCTCATCAAAATCAACACCTTTCACTTGCTCATATCCTTTGACAACGAGTCTGGCCTTATATCTGAGCGTTCCGTCTGGATAATGCTTCATCTTATAAACCCATTTGCAGCCAATTGGCTTGCTTTCGGTATGCTTGACGAGCGTAAATGCATTATTCTCCGTAAGAGATGCATATTCTTCTTGCATGGCTGACTTCCAATACTTGTATAGAGGGCTGTTAAGTGCCTCACGGTATGATCTTGGATCGGAGTCAGGCGGATTTGCCCCCAATGCAGTATGCTCCGTCAGACGATGACTTCTTGTAACACGTCTTTCTTGAATGGTACGTTGACCTTTATTGGTACATTGACTGGTGCGTAAATCTGTAGTACGACTTGAACTTGATGGTTCTTGACCAGTACGTAAATCTGTAGTACAACTTGATGGTTCTTGACCAGGACGTACATCTGTACGGCATACAACTGTACGACTCGGCATAGGATCAGTAACTACCTCGTCAGGTGTCAGATGATCTGCCTTCTTAGCACTTGGCTGTATTTCCCTGGGTGCGACTTGCAACCTCATCTGTATTGCTCCAGGTGCGACTTGCAACCTCGGCTCTGCAACTTGACCGGATTGTCTGGGCGCGATCACTTCAGGCGCGACTTGACTGGTTTGACCGGTTTCAACTTGCTCTTCGGTATATATCCGCTCCTGTTCTGGAAGTCCGAGCGTATCATTCTCATTATCAATGCATGATATATGCGCTGTTTGATTCTCGTCAAATTCGACATCTGAGCAGTTGACCACTTTCCGTTGCTCTGGATCCCATATTCTCCAAATCTTTGTGGTATTGTGAACATAGCCAAGCATCATGCATGGCTTGGAACGAGCTCCCATTTTGGTGTCGATCCTTTGTTCCTTTGGAATCCGTCTGTAGGCAAGGCAGCCAAACCTTCGTAGATGGTGCAGCTTCGGCTTGTCATCTTCCGTGTGATCGGTGTTGGCGTTGACATCAGTCAAGTGCCTTTGTAACCGGCGATGTCGGTGTAGCATTTCATAAGGCGACTTGCCATCGAGTGCGCGGCTAGGCGTTCGTACATGTAGGTAGCTTGCGGTTCGAATCGCTTCCGCCCAGAATTGCTTCGGTGCTTGC
>Ga0307516_10003149_pt1 | contig 21469 bp, 27 predicted proteins | sample 19_EM_MG_FD_203310 | JGI IMG/M metagenome (GOLD analysis project Ga0307516, IMG submission 203310) | Populus trichocarpa ectomycorrhiza microbial communities from riparian zone in the Pacific Northwest, United States - 19_EM | ecosystem: Host-associated > Plants > Roots > Unclassified | place... | reverse complement strand
TGTCACCCGTTCGACCGTGTAGGTTTTTGATGGGATGACATGGGCGGGTTGGGGTGGCTCAAGGTGGATCAGTGGGGGGGGTGCGTGCTCGGACCCGAGTGGGGAACTGTTCGGCTTGAAACCGGAAACACCAGAAAGGTGACCGTCGAGTAGAGCCTGCGAAGGAGACTTGGGGATGCTATCGGTGACAGGTGGTATAGGCAGGGACATCGGTGGGTGCGAGCTCGCGGGGCTAGATGCTCGAGTGAGCTCGGGGGATTCGTCCATGTAAGATCGGACGTCGTCTACAGAATCGAGGAAGGCTTCCATCATTTCGTCGTCAGTTATGATGTCGCTCGTGTCTGATGAAGTGTCGTTAGAAACGCCATGAACGGGATTGTTCCATTCGGGGTGAGCCGCGGTGATGTGTTCCGGGAGTGTGGGTAACCGTTGCGGGACGGCCTGCTGTTGGTGAACAATATTACGAGCGAACTGTGGAACGTGCGGGGTGGCGTCCACATTCAGTCTGACCGGGCTACTTCCCCCCGTGTATTGGGTTTGGGCAGGTATCGGCGACATCCGTGGGGGAATGAATGGACTAGTCTGGTTCGAACCATCTGGCTGGACGATCTCATCATCCTTGCGTTCTTCACACAATTGGGCGAGCGCCACAATGGCGCGCTCCGGACGAGCCGAGAAAACACGAGAGGCTCTCATGAACTCTCCGCGAATCTGAGCGCAGGTCAACGGCGAAGCCAAATCGAGAGGTTCCGACTGACCATGAAAAGGCCCTCTTTCGTCACGCATCTGGCGACATTGAAGTCCGTTTCGAACGGATCCTGATTCGAAACATTCAGCGCGTTGGACAAAAACACCACAGGAGGGCCTACCTCAATTGCGAATCGATTTCGTTCGCGGCCGGTTATTGGATCAGGCTGATAGTGTGAGTGCCAGAGCATGGGGGAGTTACAGTCGAGCTTACTTCAGTCGACCAGCCCTTGCTTTCCTTCTTCAACAGCCCAACTCGGATGGAGGCCACCCCCAGACCATATGAGAATTCGCGAGAGAAGTACTTGAAAAAGTCGATGAGCCTGATCAGCAATGCGTGAGTGACGGCACCAGAGTCAAGGTGGTGATGTGCATACAATTCAGCCACAGTCTCGGTGTTTGCTGATTGCCACCGTTGCCTCAGCAGCTCGATGTCGTCGAAAAACCTTGGGCATAAGGTGAGTGAGCATCACCAAGTTTATGGTGGAACCACGGACTCACCAGATGTTAAACCCATTTAGGTGCATCTCATCCTAGAAGGGATTAGCGACTTAGGGCGTCGCATCAGAAATTTTATGAAATACCTTCGAGACTGGCCGGATGGGCGACATCTGCTGCAGATTTGGTAGTACAGGAGGGTTCTTGACATGGATGAGGAAATATAAAACCAGCAGAACGTAGCCGTATGATGACAGGGTTCCGTGATAAGGGGAGTTGATCCTCCTGGAGAACGCAGATGAGATCGAACCGGGGGGGGGACTTGAGATCACGTACCTCCGTTTGCTCCAGACTTTTACTAACGCAAGCGAGATGTTCAGTGTTTTCGGAGGAAATTGAGAGGAACGCGCGGACATACGGAAGAGTACCATGGTTCGGACTCGGGCGGGGTCGATCATAGCATAACACATGAGCAGGCGTGTGTTCTCCAGCGCGAGTCTGTTTTCAAAGCCGATATCACAGGCGATACCAAACGGCAGCCCCGGTGAGGGGTCGAGGGTCAATTTGACGATGGGTATCCGAGCATGAGGTAGCGGCTTGACGTGAAACTTGGTTTCTGGGGGTGATGGGATGAGCGACACAGGGGATACTATTCGGGGCGGGTGGCTTGCCTCGTTCTAGAAGATCTCCAAGCAGCGTTACAAGATTGGAAGCGGTAGTACGCTCATCGGAATCAATCAAACAGCAGAGATCCATGTCTGGAGTGGGACTGTATCAATAACACCGCCACACAAGAACGCGATGGAAGTTTGGGTGGACGGACCTGAGTTCCTAAGACTGAAGCCATTGGCCGTGCTGCCAAAGGATAAGAGGCGACTCTCCGGCTCTATTGTGCGGATGAGCCTCTCCAACAACTTTCGAACATCCTCTTTAACGGCGAGCTCCTCCATGGTGGGAAGGAGCTGAACGACGAAGTCTACGAGACATTGGGAGAACTCGAGGAGGAACTTCTGCTTCGATGACGAGTTTCTCCTCGGTTGGTTATGCTGATGGTGGGGAGGTAGTTGGGAATGTGCGACGGCAGTATTATTGCTCTGATGAGCGTGGTGATTAGGGATAGGAGAACGAAGGGGGGATTGTGTGGTGGCGGCCATGAACGAACGGGGCCAGTCGCTGTATGCGAGATAGGGCCGGCGGGAGGAGGTGAGGGGGAGGGAAGAGGCAGATGAGGGTGGCCGCCTTGAGCGATCTGGGAACGAGATGTCAAGATTCCAAATATCAACAAACTCTACTTATCCCGGTTTCATAACTATACTTTAGTCTGTATGTACTTTAGTCTGTACGTATCTACTGCGCCACCCCTAACGTTAACGATGTAGCACACGTTCGGAAAGCGTGTGTCTGCCCTCTCAAGATCTCATTAACCGCCTCGCCTGGGTGGTGCAGCCCGACCGATTGATTGTTGCCCGGTGCCCACGATCCGAAGGTTAAGGAATTTGCAGTGGGGCTAACAATCGATTTCGTTACCTCGAATACGATCGATTACAAACTTAGATCAGCGTCGCTACCAACGAAAATAAATCCAACTACAAAATTTGTGAATTTGTACTCAACGGAAGCTGATCGACTACAAACGATTACAAACTTTGGGTGTTACACCCATCACACCGGTGACATGGTAACTTTACGGGGTTCTCGACATGACCACCACGCCCGCTGTTCCGTCGGTGGACACGACTCCGGTGCCTACAATCCCTGGCACGAAAATCGAACAGACCGATGCGTCCCAGTCCGAGTGGGACGCTGTTCGCGCTCAGCTCCGCGAATCTCCGTTAAATCCAGAGGGCTGGTTGAAACTCGTTGAACTCGCTGAAGACTCCGGTGACCTCGAAAAAATCAAGGAAACTTACGAGGCTCTTCTTCAGACTTACCCGAACACCGTGTGTAATCCGTTGTCTCGCGCCTTATACCACTTGATACTAACTCCCTAACCATCTTCAACAGTCTAGCGCTCAAATTCGCTACATTAATCACTTCCTTAACCCGCCCTCTTTCGCCTTTGTACAGACGTTGTTCAAACGTTTCTTGATACCATCCCCATGCGTCGACCTCTGGAAGTTTTACTTGACCTTTGTCCGACGTGTCAACACGAACCCCAGTCAGCGAGAACAAGTCAGAATGGCATACGAGTTTACACTCAGCCACGTCGGCCAAGACAAAGACAGCTCTGAGATTTGGATCGACTACATCCAATTCATCAAGTCGGGAGAGGTATGCAACTTTTGTTACGACGATAAACCCTTCAAACCGATCATCGCGTCCCGGCGTTGTGAATTCTCAACCTCACATCCCCGCCCCTTCATTTCGGCATGTCGACTTGACGTTAAGACCTCGCCCGACCTTTGTTTGATCGGACGTCAACTAAACAGATTAGGCTGACCACAACTGCATGATCTAGGCCAACACAACATGGGAAGATCAGCAGAAAATGGACGCGTTGCGGAAAGTATACCACCGTGTCGTCCAGATCCCTATTGAGGGCGTCGATAAGCTATGGCAAGAACTTGAGGCGTTCGAAAACAACCTCAACAGGATCACCGTACGCGTTTTTCTCATTGACCGGGCCCGCACATAATCTCAGTCGGTTTTCTCCCGAAAGGCTAAGAAATTTATGGGCGACCTCTCCCCAGCCCATATGCAAGCTCGCACCGTGTTACGCGGGATGGACAAACATATGAAAATATTGTTCCCGCCACAGACGTCTCATAACGGGCAACCCCCTCTTGTTCTTCCACGTGTTCCCGCCTTTAGCCCAAACGAGCGTGCTCTCGTCGGGGCTTGGAAAGCGTACCTCAAGTGGGAAGAGAACAACCCCTTGGAACTCGACGAGAAAGACAAGGGTGTCCTCATCCAGCGCGTGCAGGCCGTGTACCGAAAGGCGGTGATTCGTATGAGGTACTTCGCTGAAGTATGGTAGGTAACCCCATTTCTGCGGTACACCGGCTCCTTCTCACTGTCGGCCAGGTACCTGGCATTTGTCTGGACAAATAACGCAGGAAAGACTGAGGAAGCAATCCGAATACTAAAAGCTGGTATTGAGGCCAACCCTGCGAGGTATGCTCCCCGCTTTACTCGCGCTTGCGGTCTCTTTCTTACCCCCACCTAGCTTCTTGTTGAACTTTGAATACGCAGAGACGCAAGAGATTGCGGGTAGCTCCCCCGAGGTTCATTCAACGTATGAGAAATTATTCGAGGTCCTTCGTCGTGAGCTGGAATCCCTTGAGGCCCGGGTTGGCTCGACCCCATCATCAACAAACAACTCCCTCGACTCACAAACGAATGGGATTAACGGCGACCACATTCTTGACATCAACACCTCTCAGACTACACAGACATCATCCCAAGGACCTGAAGAAAAACCAAAACAGAAGCCCAAGGAGCTAGCGGAGCGGCGCACTGAGTACGGTTTGGCCATCATCATGTACATGAGGTTCTGCAACCGGGCGGAAAATCTCCAGTCGTTCAGGAACGCCTTCAAGCAGGTTAGGAAGGATCGTTGGACACCGTGGGAGGTCTACGAAGCTGCAGCGCTCATGGAATACCACTGTACAAAGGCCGCCACCGTCGCAACCAGGATCTTTGAGAAGGGTCTTGAAATCTTCCCAGACGAGATCGATTTCGTGTTACGCTACCTGGGGTTCTTGATCTCGATAAACGACGAAACGAGCTGGGTCCCTCATTTACTTTTGGCTCTCGCCAATACTAACCCACATCCCAGATGCCAGAGCGTTATTCGAAGGTGTTATAGGAAGGTTTACCGGTGACAAGGCACGTCCGTTATGGGAGAGATGGGCACGATATGTCTATCAATTTGAACACCTTGAGGAAGCTCAAAAACTCGAGAAGCGAATAGCAGAAGCTTATCCGAATGGTATGCCATAGCTCCTGGGTCGAGCCGGTATTCTGATCTCCACAATGTAGATCCGCCGCTCAAGCGGTTCGCCCAGAGACACACGTACCTTGGCACTGACGCAATCGCGTCACGGGATCTCGGTGTGGCCCTCATCCGTCAACATTCTACACCCACAAACCCTTCCGTCAAAGTCGAGAATAGCATCAACATCACAGCTGTCGCTACTACCAAGCGCCCTCCTTCTCCGGACTCGAGTAGGAGACGAGATGAACGAGATCACGCATCACATAAACGCCAACGCGTCTCCCCGGCCCCACGAGACCGCGAGAGGGATCGAGACCGGGATCGAGACTGGGAAAGGGATAGGGACAGAGACCGTGATAGGCGGGACGCCCCTCGCCGACGGTATGGATCTCCACCGCCGTGGGAGCGGGATAGAGAACGAGAGAGAGATGCCTCCTCAAGGCGGCCATACGAGAAAGAAAAAGAAGAGGAGAAGCCATCAGTCGCACTCCCCGCCATTGTCTCTTGGTTTGTCGGCACGTTGCCTGAACCGTCAAAGTTTGATGGTGGGTCTCAACTTCCTACTCCTTGCTCACCACCAGTGTTAAGCACCCACGTACCGTTGCAGGTCCAGTGTTTAGGACGGACGACCTGTTACAAGTTTTTAGAAACGCCGTCATCCCAAACGTCAACCGACCGAGATCCCCCACGGCCCCTCTCCCACGATGTACATCTCCTATTGTTCCCCCACGTGGAAATGACGCTGACATCACTCGACTCCTCCGTAGCGACCCGACCGCCCCCCGACTACGGTCCATACCAAGGTCCTGGTGGGGGTACCAGGCGGCGATGATGCGGCGAGACAAAATTACAATTCGTGCGCATAGCCAGACAAGAGCACCACCCAGCACTGCCTACGTTCGTTGTCACTCCCGGCGTGTATTTTTAGTATAATCTCCCTCGTACCTTCGCCGTCTTTAAGCCCTTTACATTTCCTACCCTCTACTTCCTAATGTACCATCTTTACGTACTTGCTCTATAGACGAGTTACTGCAGTCTTGCTCGCCGTTTGAACGTGACCGGTGGAGAGATCCACGGCTCCCATGATCAACGGCCCAAAGCGAATCGGACCGCGATCTACCCGTTTGCCCTCCAATCCTGGGCGTTCTGTGTTCTTGTAGGGTTACCGCATATCACGGTGAAGGTGAGGTTAAATCGGTAATTTATTCCTGCTTACGGGCTGCGGTATTTTTTGAGGCCATCTATGGGCCTGGCAACCGGGGATCGGCCTTCACACTTTCAACGCCCCCTCTCGTGCGCCTCCTGATGCACCAATCACACACTCACGCCCCAGCCTCGGGTTGGGGAGCCGACATGTACTTACCCCAGGGACTGGGGATCGTCAGATCTGGACTCTCCTCTGCACCCCCGACCGCGCCGGGATCTTTAGAAACCTGCCTCGCTTCGGGTTTCTAAAGGAAACGCACTTCAGTGGTCAGTAGTTCAGTGGTCAAGTTTCAGGTGACAGGGCTCACTGTTCCTTCCCATTGACTTCCATTGACTTGTCCTTTGAGACTGAAACGCGATCCATAACGTGTTTGATAAAAGGTGCGCTTAAGTGTGCAATGACACGTAGACATGACGTATATCTTGGATGTCTCGCGGACCCCGTACTCCCCCAGTTATGAGTTTATCGGATTTACCCCATCTCCATTCTTGGCTGAAATTCCGCCCGTTGTCGCTCGTCGGCTGGGGTGGTCGCGCCTTGCCATATAGGGAAGGAACATTGATACGTCGGTTATTCCCGCCCTCTGTCATCTCCCCTCCCCCGTCCTGCGTTGTGGCGTTAGTTCTTTGAGGGCCTTCGACCCTCCTTGCTGTGGCCAGATGGCCCTCGAAGGACCCGTCAAAATACTGGCGAAATCCCCATCGAGGGATCTGCACCCCTGCGCGCCCACACTGCAGCGGAATGTGAATGGTCTCGAGCCATAGGGAGAGCGCAGCTCCGTCTTGGTGGTTTCACGGCCTTCGTCCGTTCATAACACGGTTTTGTTTCATCATGGCCACCCACATTGTGACACCCGGTAGCTTTGTGAGAAGGGTAGACCCGAGATGAAAGGCCGAGAATGGTCATCACGCTGATGGGTTGGGAAATCCGTACCACCCAGCGCCGTCCCGGAGTGACTTGAGGCCTCTTTGGCCCCTAAAAGAGCGTGGCTCCTCCTTCTATCATGGCTCGCTGTTTCAAATAGCCTCAGATAGTCTCAGCACAGTAAGCAGCCTCCTTACGTATTGGCACAGCTGATGGTGACTTGCCACCGTACTTTGATTCACGGCAACCTTCGGTCAGTCCCCACTTGAATGGAAAGCATTGGATCCAACGAGTACTCCCTACCAATGATTTCCTTTGTTGTTCCACGACTGTTGCTGGACGCGATCCATCATCCCGGGCGCGCAATCCAGGATCTCATGTGCTAGCAGGAGCTGGCCTAGCGCCGGCTGCACGACTCAGGGCACACTACAAACCACCGAGCACTGAACTGGGCTGTCGACTGGTTAACCGGGGTCGCAGAACTGGCGGGCATCACTCAGGAAAAGGGGTGCCATTTCCCACCCTCGCACACGGCTAACCGAACCAGCATTTGATCGTTCAAGCATAGAAAGATCTTTCGGAAATCGTTCGAGACCCCGCTTTCGCTTTCCCCTAGTTCTAACTGCCCCCGTTCCGGGGGACCGTTGTCAGTATTCAATCCGAGATCAGGGGAGGGGACACTGTTCCCTCCCCATTTGCCAAAACGGGAAGGGAGCGTGAGGGTGACAGGGATGGGTCTGTGGGCGCACATGGGGCTGTTCCTTGACTGTCTCGAATGATCCATCTCGACCTGACTGTTTCACCTTGGTCCCCCTGGTACCAGCTACCCTCGAGAAGGCCCCGAAAATTCGGCGGATCAGCGACCCCACAGTCCAAAAAGTGGGCCACACTCTCCCGACTTTCAAAGCATCCCCGGGCCCGACCAGAGGGCCCAAACTTCCCAATTGCCTTATCAAAACCGGAAGATAAACCATACGGCTAACACGACCACCACACACGCCGCTTGTGGGTGACCCGTGCTGTATAGGTTAAAAGCCCCTCGAGCCCAGCCAAGCTCCTTACGCCACAACCCTTCCCCACCCTCCCCCTACCCCAGCCTATGTATACCCGTAGAGAGACTCCCCTCCGGGACATCGAGTCCTCTCAAGGACATCCGACGGAACTAGCGAGGCGAGTAATTTTGGAACATCTAGGTTGGCCTTTCGAGATGGTTTTGGTGTGGTTCGGTGGACCAGACTCATGGAACCTAATCCCTGAAAGCGGACCATCGGTCGCGACTATTCCCTTCTCCTGTTGAGCCACTCCGTTGACCGAACGACGAGCTAACACTCCGTCTGTTACCCCAGGCTGACGATTCATGGAGAAAGAGATGAGCTGACGACCGCTACGACATCACAGCCTGAGCCGCCGCCCCTTCCGGCCAATATCACGGATCGGTATGAACTCCCACACTCCCGATCCTCTACCACGATACGTCCAGCCGTTGGTCTGCAGCACCGCGAAAGTACTCTCAGGTCTTGTCCAAGGTGAGAGCCATTTACACGAGAGCTTGCCGTTCGTCAGTGTTTCTGACGTGAAAGAACATCCTAAAGTTCCCGTCTTCCATCTCGATCGTCCACCCCTCCGCCGACCTCGAGGCCGTTGTTTGGTCAATCAACAACAACGGCGACGTATTTTACCGGCGGCCTGACAGCTGCATCTCAGATGAACCTAGATACGGATCACTTGCTGGTCGCATACCAACCACCACCGAAAAAGCTCAAGTCCACCGCCTCAGAGATCGATCTGCGCCGGCCCTCTCGGAGTTTTGGCGGCACACCAACATTAGCGCATCCACCACTGTGAGTGGACGAGGTCGGTATCCCGTCCGTCGCTCATCTGTTCCACTTCCTAGACCGCGCCATGAGCTAGACAGAAGAAGTACGATGCCCAGGTAATGCAGGTCCTATTTCCTGCACTCCTCCAGGGTGAATAACGCTCCTTCAGATACGAAGGGCACGGTGGAAGTAACCGGCTGTCCCCATCATACGCGTCTTCCAGCAGTGACTTACTGTCTGTCACGAGTCATGCGAGTTACGATGACGATGAGGAGGCGTCTTTGGGGAAGGATTCTCCAGAGCCGCCTGCGTCGACTTCTACCGCGACCGAAGAAAACAATTCCTGGGACCAATACGTGGAAAAGCTCGGGGTCTCACAATACCGGTGTACATACGTCGCGCCAGGCGATGAGGAACCCTGCGGTCAACGCGGGGATAAGCGACATCTCGTTACGCGGCACATAAAGGCTGTTCATTTGAAAATCAGGTGAGCTTAAATAAATTGCGAATTGTGGCCGAGAAGCGGATTCGCTGAAACCGATCCCGTTGCTGTTGGTTCTCAGGCCTTTCAAATGCGCTTATTGCCAGAGACGGTTTCCGAGCAGCTCGGGGCTGGAGACGCACATCAACACACAGTGAGTTTTGCCACAAATCCGGGAGGGTTCCAATGGGCAAAGCTGACTTTTTTGCCCAAAATAGCACGGGGGAGACACCCTACGAGTGTCCGTTCTGCCAACGGGGGTTTGCGGACCGAGCGGGATTGCATAGACACAAAGTGAAAGAACACGATTACAAACCCAGGAGCAGGCGCTTGCAACCGGTGTTCATGCCACTCGAGACGCATCCGCCAGGTTGATCTAGACGTTGTTTTTATCGTCAGGAGCATCGCTATGTATTCATCACTATGTAATAGTTACACTGTGTGTGTGTGTTCTGAGTGCGGTCGGCGATAGCCGGGTAAGCCAGGATAGTCCGCGCCAGTCGGTTGATGGCTCGAGTCGGATGGATAAGTACCGGAGCGCGCATCCTCGCAGATTCAACATGACTCGCCCGGTAACTGTTTTCACGGCGTTCCGAGCCGCACCAGTTCCTCCTCCCCATGGCTGTCTTTTAAGATCCAGCCGCCCCGGCCCCGGTTCCTCCAATTCCCCCTCGCGATGTCTTTCCTCCATCCCGCCTCTCTCCTCCATCCGTCGCACCATCCCTCTTCCCTCCTCTACGCTTTCGCAAATACCAACGTCGATCGCCATATCATCGGTCAGCACCCGTCCAACGCCCAATCACCGAGGCGAGCTAACCGCCGCGTTTTTTCACAGAACACTGTGTTCGCTGCATAACGGATGCCGTCGACTACGCGATGGGTCGTGGATCCTCCTCTGATGTCAGAGGTCGAAGGAGACTCCGATCCGCCCTCCACACAAGCTTTGCAGAGTTCGCCACAGGTGTCATCCAAAAATCCCAAGTGACGCTACCCATCATCCTGGTGGCCCTCGTATACATCGAGCGTTCAAGACCACACCTGTTCATCGAATTAGAGCAGTGGGCTTGCGAGCGCATTTTCCTTGGGGCTTTGGTCGTTGCCTCAAAGGTCGGTTGAGATTTCACTTGGGAGGCTGCTTCCTTTTTACTGATACCCAGATCGGTTACCCGTTTAGTATGTCAATGACACCTCACCGAAGAATACCTACTGGGCGGTATGGACCGGAGTGTTTGGGAAACGTGATATCGGCCGCGTGGAACGGGAATTCCTCGACGTCCTCGACTGGGAGCTTTCCCTGCGGGAGTCTGATATCATTGCGCAGTTCAACCTCCTGCTGGCCACCACTCGTCCCACCCAGTTCCACGTATACCATCACCATCGATATCAGCCCCGTGTCGGGAACACACGACGATCGCCCACATTCGACTTTGATGACGACTCGGACTGGAGCGACAGCGATGATGGATCTTGTTCCTCATCGGAGTCCGACGTCTCCCCTCGGACGCCCGTCCACCATCAGCATCCGCGGATTTCGCAGGTTCCTCGGGGACACCGGATCGTTTCTCCAAGTTTCGTAATGTATGACACAAAGCCAAGCCAAAAGCAACCCCACCTGAGGAACACATATCCACCAATGCCTCATCGGCACCCATCCCTTCAACTCGAGTTACCAGATCCCATCGATTCCATCGCTTTTGTTCCCACACAAGTGCTTTGAAACAGAAACAGAAAAGGAGAAAAACAGGACTTTGACGACCCCTTCACTGATACACTTATCCCACACTGTAACAACACCATGCGTATGTAGCACCTGATCATGTATACTAGTAATCTATACCTTGTTGAATCTGGCGTCTTATCGATAGCCGCCGCATCCAACTAAACGGGAAACCGCTCCTGCCCGTCCAAACTCAGCGGTTGGCAATCTGAGGGTGTCCCAGAGTGGTTGTGACATTGATCACTCCCCCCACGTTCTTGGTGGCCGCTGTCGCCTGATTGCACTTATGCCTGGTGGCCAGGACGGCTGGACCATGCCTTGTGATGAAATCTTATAAACTTGGGCCCGAATAGGCCGTTTCCGCGCGCCATGGCTTCCGAATGACTTAGACCCAATCCTTGCGCCCGGTCCCTCGATCCAGAGCTCACCGGCGTCCCTGGCCTCATCACTCACGGGTCACGGAACCAAGAGGCCTTTTATCAATCAAGAAACCGAGATACCCTCGTTTCCCATGGGCGTTAAACCCAAAATCGATCCCAGACGACGGTTTGCCGCTCGCGGCAGTGAGGCACAGCCTGTCATGTCGTTCTTTGAGAACCCCACGATCCGTCGAACCGATGACCCGGTGACTTGCCGTACCCCCAACGCCTCACCACAGCGGCCTGTATCTCGCGACTCTAATCCTCTGGTGCGGTTTTGAGGATTGCGGTACGGCTCGTTTTTGGTTGGCTGTTGGACAAGCGCGCGATCGGTTCTCCATGCTGGCTTTGTGGTATCATGGCCCCTGGACCGTCAGGTCGACACCCAATCTGCTAGCTGATACAAATATGCTCGAGCTTTCACTAACCCCTGGGTTTTCAACACAGGCACCTTAAGGATCCTGAAATTCCTAGGAGCAGACAACTAAAGAACGAAATTGATTCGTTGTTAGCCGTCGAATTTCGAGTATGCGTACGCCAATCCGCACTGGATGCCATCCATTTCTCAATCGACCTTTGAAGTCGCACACAGCTGATTGGTATGTAGGTCGTACCGAACATCCTGGAACCCTCCTGCTATTTGGGGGGCGATATTCCGCTACGGATTAGTGTGCAAAGCCGACATCCTGTGCGCTCTGGTACGTATCGTGCGGCTCGCCAAACGCCTGGAATACTTTCGAGCGTTCTAGTACCCGCTCGTCCAGGCTAAGGCCCGCGATCCTCCCTCTGAGATCCATCACGACGTCGGATTCACACCCACATCACACCGTATGTGCATGCGGTGAATCATGATCGTATCCACTGGACCCCTTGTCGGAATGGACGGCACAAGATTTAGTTATGCGTGGAAAGGTTTTATTTTTGCGCACGATATGTTGTTCCCGGGTTTCCCGGGCATCGAAACCAAGCACAGCGGACAGGACTTCGTATTCTGGGTGAATTGGCAGGGTGGCTGATGACACAATACGATGAACCATACTGCGGACGGGGTTTCCAACGGTCTACTCAACCACCAGAGAACTAAAAACGGATGATATGGTTGAACCTTCGAATAGGGTCCTGAAATTTTGGGTAAGCGTCACTTTATTGGGAATGTATATATGCTCTTGGGGTGATTGTGGAACCGCACCGTCTCCTGCTGCTGCTGTTGGAGGGTCCATCTGGTCCTGGGAAGAGTCTGGAGGAGGGCGATACAGTATAGGTTCCCGTTGATGAAATTATTATATTGAATGGGGAGAGAAGGCGCCAACCGTTAGTGTGCTTACGGTCGATATCCGTCAAGGCAGGACGCGTTGGGTGGTAATGCAGTCGATGGGGAAGGGTTGGCACCTAGCGAGTTCGAATAATCAGCGCGCTCGCCTTTAATAGGTGGACACAATTATAGGTTCAGATTTTCTGGTGATCGCAGGAATGGGACAGGCCACTTAAGCAAGTGAACTCACCCCTGGGTGCACTCCCCTGCATTCCCCTTGCCCAACAATTTCTCTCCCTGATGACATTCCGGATATTCACCCGCCAGCGCATCACGGAGGTTGAACCGTGGGATCCATGGGGGAACACTGAGCGACGCGAGCCCGAAGAATATCAGCTAGGTACGTTGGGCCAGCACGCCTAACCTTGCGGTTTCACACCCACCACAATTCCGCCAACTAGGCGCTCTCATATGCGACAGCCAAAAGATCACGTCATGTCTCTCCGCTCCCTCGCCCTGATCAATCGATTTCCTCCAGAACGTATTCCCTCCTCGGCGGCTGCTTACCTACGACCCGGGAGGTGCACGCCATATTCGGAGATCTTCCGGTTCAGTTCGGTCTACAAGTATTGGAGAGACGTCACCCGTTTGGATTGTGGACGTTTATGAGTGACAGACAACCGCATCAGCAAAACCGTCCGATTGCTGTGGCGCTGTGCGCGCCATAGCGATCACATAGCAACGATCACCACAGACATACCCTTTGGTGACACAGAAGCTCACAGCGCCACAGAGACTCCGGACGGTTTTGCTGATGCGCCCGCCAGAACTCTAGACAATCGCGCTGGAGCGGTCGGAGGGTGCGCCTCTCGGCGTTCACTTTCTGCGCGGTTCCCAGGACTTGATGAAGACCCTCTATCCCCATGTACAGAGAACCAGGTTTTTGGGGTGTGCGATCCGCCTGGGGTGAGGGATCAAAGGACAGGCGCCGCTCGGGTATCCCCGATCCTTGAAACACTTCGCCTCGAGAACGAGGGGAAAAAGGATCCTCCTGTGGAAATAAAACTCGACACCCTCCCTGAAAATTCTACGTCGCTGAGAGCGCTGCGTTTGAGGTACATCCCTCTCACGAACCAATTACTTCGGCTCACGGCTCTCACAACCCTCGAGCTTTATCATCACTCCATCGATCTCACCACGCTGCTGGCTTTTCTGGCGGCGAACGAGGGATTGATATTCCTCAAAGTCGTGCGCCGAAAACTCCCTACCCGGACCCCCACTCATAGAGAAGTATCTCTGTGCAGGGTTCGCCAGGTTGAACTCTCATCCCTCGCGGTGGAACCGCTCCTGGCCGCGCTGCGTCTCCCCTCTCCCCTGGATGGCCTTCCAGGAGTCGCTCAGGCGACGTCACCCCAGTATGGCGTCACTCAGACGCTGGGCCAGGTCGTCTCCGGGTCCAGCGCGGGTAGGGGCACGTTCAATATGCAAGGGTTCTTCAACCCGACCCTTCCGACAGACTTCTAGCCACTGAACGCATCGGGGATCCGAGAGCTTTGTCTCTCCGGGGCAGTATCGGCACCTACTAACCCATTACTCGGAGGGGAGGACGAGCAACCACAAATGAAGCACGGAGCGCCTGGAACGAATGTACGGGTAGGGTTCAGCAGAAGAATGAACCTTCCCCAGGCCGATTAAGTGCTCAAAGCGCAATCCGCCGAAAGATCATCGCAGACGTGAAAGAAAGAGTTCCCTCTGTGAGCACAATATTGCAGACGAAGGAACTGCGCTTCGAGCCAAGCAAAGTCTGGAGGGGTTCAAACTAGAGATCGAGATGATCTGCCGTGGTAAAGGTGTCCATGTCATGGTAGAATAAAACAGAGGGCACAGCGAACGAGTCGGGCGGGGCAGAATAACTAGCGTGGGGATGGGGCATTAAATAAAGAGACCACCCTCAGCCCAAGCTAGCTGTAACATGTAAGCATTGATCGAATCGCTTAGCCTACATTTGTGCGCTGATCGATCGCAAGGAAAAAATGAACCGAGAGACGGACAAGGTTTTCTGGGACCCCTGTCCTTACAGTGTGATCGAGTGGTATCACCACTGCGGCAGTGCACCCAGTCGGCGGTCGGGGTCATAAAGAGGGTGCATCTGTTATTGTAAGTAAAGAACGTTGATTAGGTTGGAAGAAGGCTCTATGAGTAACGTGGTGCGCAGAAACAGGTCGACATTGTACTGTTGGTACTGCCGTTAGGATCGGAAGCAGCGACCTGCGGCGGCTCGGAAGTTTGCAAGGTTAGAGTAGGTTCCAGATTCCGAACCCTCGCAAGGTTGGCGTAGGCGGCCGCGGCGATGCAGCAGTTGACCCCCGCCGTGATCAACTCGCCGGGCCTGGGGGTTCTGTTCCATGGGAAGTGCGGTGCATCAGGGAAATCTCCTTTGGATTCTTATCTTAGGGGTCCTCCCCGGCTGACGTGGTTTGGTAAGTGAAACTTGCGCACATTCCGCGCGCTTCTCGCGGGAATCCATGAGGGCACACACCGAACCTTCAATGCCGGTCCGGTCCGTACAACTCTGGCAAGCAGCGATCAACGTGGGCTCGCCAATAGTTCACCCTTTCTCCCAGTCGTTCGCGTGGCTCTCGGTTCTTAACCTTTCAAGACTGTCTGATCCCATGACTTCGTACCTCAGAGTGTCCGGCACGAAAATCGTCGATGGCGACGGTAAGGAGGTCATCCTCCGCGGTGCTGGTCTTGGCGGATGGATGAAGCGAGTGTTTCTCTCTCTCAGCTCACGCCCGTGGAAATCGATGGTTTTCGGGGTAACCTTGGTAGCATGGAGAACTTTATTAGTGGCGAGTCTCTCGTGAAATGTCATGCGATCCCCCCTGCGCATTCTGATTGCCCATCCAGGATACCCCGGATGCGAGTTCCAGATCCGAGAGGCGCTCGCTGAGACCATTGGAAAGGAAAACTCCGAGTATTTCTTCGATCAGGTACGTCAGACAGGGCTTCTATCCCCTTGAAACTCAACCTTGGCGTGGGTGTAGTTCCTTGAGGCGTTCTTCCAGGATGCGGATGCTGCTTTCTTCAAGAGCCTTGGGCTTAACTGCATCCGTCTCCCATTCAACTACCGTCACTTCGAAGGTGCCAACCACCCCACTACCCTCTGTGATCTAACCACCGACCAGCCCCTCAGACGACCAGAATCCTCGAGTTCTTAAGAAAGAGGGGTTCAAGCATCTCGATCGGGTGATCGACCTCTGTGCCAAGCACGGCATCTACACCGTCCTTGACCTGCACACCGCTCCCGGCGGTCAAAACACAGATTGGCACTCCGACAACGGAGGGCACATCGCAGATTTCTGGAATTACAAGGACCACCAGGACCGAGTCGTCTGGTTGTGGGAACAGCTTGCCGCCCACTACAAAGACAACCGGTGGATCGCCGGTTACAACCCTCTCAACGAACCCACCGAACCCAAACACACCCACCTGGTCGAGTACTACAATCGCCTCTACTATGCGATCAGGAAGATCGACGATCACCACACCCTATTCCTGGATGGGAACACATTTGCATCCGATTTCACTCACTTCAGCGACGAGGACGTAAAGAAGTGGGAGAACACGTCGTATTCGATTCACGACTACTCTCGGTTCGGGTTCCCCGCTTCACCCGAGGAGTATACCGGCAGCGATGACCAGGTCAAGGTTCTCGTCAGGGTGTACGAGAGGAAGAGAGAGTGGTTGGATCAGCGTGGATTGTGCGTATGGAACGGAGAGTGGGGTCCCGTATATGCGAGGAAGGAGTATGAGGGCGATGCTGCTGAAGAGATCAACAAGTCTCGTATCCATCTCCTCAAGGACCAACTCGCTCTCTACAACAAGGTCTGTGCTCCCTCTGGGTGTCTCGGTATTTCCTCGACTGACTCTCGTCTCTCAAGGACCGTCTTAGCTGGTCGATCTGGCTATACAAGGATATCGGATTCCAGGGTATGGTTTATGTCTCCCCAGAGACGTCATACAGGATCCTCTTCACCGATTTCCTCGCTCGCAAACACCGTCTCGCCATCGACGGGTGGGGTGCAGACGACGGCCACGTCAAACAGGTCTACCAACCCCTCATCGACCACATCGTTAAAGAAATCCCAGAGAAGAACAGGAACACCTACCCGTGGCCGCTCTGGGATAGGATCGCTAGGCTGAGCAGGGGCATCCTTGTCGCCGAATTCCTCGTTCAGGAGTGGGCGGATCAGTTCAAAGGACGGACCAGGGAGGAGATCAAGGATCTCGCTTGGAGTTTCTCGTTCGAGAATTGTTTGTGCAGGGACCCCTTGAACGAGGTCTTGGGTGAGAATGCTACCCAGCTGGACCAATGAGCAACGAAATTTGGGTGTTTTGTAAGCAGATCGAGGGGAGTGGAGAAAGAAGGTAACATGGAATTGGGGTTTGTAGCACAACACTGCGAAAGAAGAACAATATGTGTCTATGTATGCGAATGTCCGACGTGCGCTCTGCGGTGAAAAACGAGAGGCATTAACCCGAGTTACACCAGACGTTCCCGTATACGTCCTGAGGCGCTCCGGTCCGGCCACCTCCTTCAACCCCATCGTCTCCACTGTCAATGAAACCCACCCCATAGCTTTTGTGGGCATTGAACTCTTTCAATGGGCACCGGAAACCCACATGATTCGGGCACGCCCTATCCGTCTCCTGACATGTCTCTAAACACGGCAAAAGCTCCACAAACCCTCCCTCCACCCGTGGAAAATTCGGATTCCTCGGTACCCCGGTCGGACTTGCCAAAGCCGTCGTAGTGCTTGCACCCCTCCCGAGTGACGCTTCATCCCCCCTCGGCTCCCCACACCGCGGAAACGAAACGGTACACAGCCATCGTCTGTATTCCCGCTGACAATCCGCGCAGGTTCGTATGGGGGAGTAGATATCCCGGCCGCATGCGAAGGTGGTGAGTGCTGTGGTAAAATTCGCGATGTATTGTTGGAGGGAATCGGTGATTTGTGTGGGAAGATTGGAGGAATTGTACGTTGTACCGGAATTAGGAGGAGCGGGGAGGGGCACCGCCCATGATACTCCCGGACAGTAGGATAAACCGTCGACCAGGGGACAATTGAACGAAGCTGCGTTTGATTCGATTTTCCGAATATGAGAACCGGGAAAGCATCGGAATTGTGATCGGGATGCGTACCGACCTGATTTTGTGGTGAAGTAGAGCGGGCCGCTTACTTGTATTCCGTCCCGGGATACGAAAGCCGAGTAGTTCGTCCCAGGTGTGAGACCTTCCACAAGCCACTTCGACCTCCATCCCTCGGTTTCTGCCCTGATCCAATTCGTCTGGTTCTTGACCGTCCCTGCCGAATTCGTCGCTCTGAGAGCGCACGACGATCGTCGCAACAACCCCGAGGTTGAACTTGTCTCGACCAGGGTGAGGGCAAACTGGCGGGTAGAAGAAGGCTGGGACACCGAGAAGGGCGTTTGGGCGGAGGGTAAGGTGTAGTTCGGGAATGTTGGTTGGATGAGATCGATGACCTCAAACGGAGGAGAGAAGAGTATCGCCTGATTTCCTGTAGAATCACCGAACGACAACCTACCCTGGCCAAGGTACTGATGAAGCGCCTGCTCCGCATCCGTCGAAACCGCCACTTCATACTGTGTCTGACCGGTATCCGTTATCGCCAGCCGTCCTCCTTGGCTGATCGACCCAGTCCAATTCCCAACTCCCTCCTCAATCAGAATCTCAAAAACATCTGGTGAATCAATGTTCACGTCTGTCGGAGTCTCCGTTGAGCTATTTGTGATGATGGCCCTCGGGGTCGCACCCTGTGGATTTCCACATAACGCGACGGAGATTGCGACGTCACCATCGTAGGAGGGTAGGGTCAGGGTGGAGGCGGAAGAGAGTATCGAGACTGCGTCAAGGCTGAGTTGTTGTTGTCGTGTGTCCGCGACGTAGAGGATGAGAGCGAGGAGAGCAAGTGGAAGCGGGCGGAAGGGTCGAAACATCGTTGTGATTTACTCGTAACCCAGCGGGGTCACACCCGGTTCAGCGCCTTTCCGTTGCCGCAACGCTTAGCGACCGACCGCGATGGTCGTGTCTGAAGAGCAGCTTCAGTTTCTCTTCGTCCAACTCCAAAAACGAATGGTAGACAACGGAGACTGGGACAGGTGACTCCTCTGATCCTTTCTTCCTGGGGATCGTATTCATGCCCCCTCGGACGCCGCTCCGATGGTTCAGGATTCTCCTCACGCTCACTAGAGAGCTCAATGAGTCAGGGTGGATCGACGAGGTCAAGAATCAATCTAAAGGTCGCTGCCCTCACCTTCGTCATTCTATATTGCTGGAACGCTGAACATCTACGTATCATCTAGAACTCGCAAAACAACCAAACTCACCGATGTCGTTCCAGAAACTCCTCGACGCCACCACGCCGATTGCCAACGGTACGCCACGAATCGCACTATAACTAACATCCACACACGACCGAACCTTCCGTCTTCCAGAAAAGTTGGCCTTGTTCAAGAAGGAGGCTGTTATCGAAGCGTTAATTCGAAAAAGCCTCGACGCCCAGATCGAGGGCTAACCTCGATCCGTCCGCCGCGTTTACATCTCCCGCTCCCTCAGGCACATCCCTATTGCTGTGATCCCCGCTTGTCCGTACCATTCCTATCACCTCTGCCACCGACCCTCCCCGTGCGAATCCACCCTCATTACACCACTCCTTCTATGTCCCATCTGTTATCGAAGTCGAAGGAATTCAAGATATGTATCACCCCCATACGTTCTCTTGTTCGTGACCAGTCACAAGGTCCTCTACTTTCTGGAAGGAGGTACCGTGTTCTGGAACATGCAGTCGAAATCCAGAGAACATTGGTAAAGGTTGTATTTCTTGGGAGTTGTCGGATAAATCTTAACCAGCCGAGTAAACGTCTACTCCCTATACCTGTACGAAAATTGGTAAAGTATTTGGGGTCTGGGCGAACTTTTCCAACCGTTGGATAGATCCCTACCAGCGTTAGGAAACAAACCTTTCCAATGACCCCCGAATCCCTACCCGCACAGCGGATCTCTCGATCATGGCATGAGTCGAGACGCTGAGTCGGAAGCTTGGAGCTTGGAGCTTTGAGTGTGGGCGTCGAGCGGCTTCTGCTTCAAAACCCTACCTGGCGAACATTCCGGCGTTACTATCCCTCTCCTACCAAGACAATAACCATCCTGGGCCCTAGCGTCGGCCGCCTAATGAAGTGTAATTTATGGTGCCAGTATGAGGTACGTTCAAGGTGTGGGATCGGGGAACGGAGAATTTCGCATCGAGGTATAGCGGACGCAACAAGAAGCACATTCCGACAAACGCTCAGCTTGAATGAGGGGTTCCGCCATTCTACTTCTTGCTCTTCCTACTCCCCCCGCTCCCGCTGTTCTGTCTACTGCCCTTGTTCTTCCTAGTATCCCCCGCCCCCGGGCCCACTGTTCTGTCCACCTCCCCTGTCAGCGTTTGCACCCCCCAGTCCTGTCTCGAGGTCCCCTTCATTCGGCTTGCCTTGCCTTTGGGCTCCAGTGGCGCAACCTTGGACTCTATACCCCGGACAATTGCCACGTCTACTTTCTGCATGCACTTCGTGAGACATGCCGACCCCACATCAGGAAATTTACAAAAATGCCGATTGTGCTTGACTGCTTGGCCCCACCATTTTTGCTGAGGAAAATGCCGTAAATTTTGCTTCTATGCTATACAAGTGTCATGCTTTTGACGCTTTACGTGCTAATTCGTGCTGGGCGTGCTGATTCCAGCACGATCAGCATTTTTGTATATTGTAGCGGCGCGACCAACGCGGCAATTGCCGAGGGTGATGACAAGCGCCTGTGAGGTGCCCAGCGATGACCAATGACCGCCGGGTTGACTGGCAGGTTCAGTGATGACAAGCGCCAGCGGTGCCGGCAGGGACCCATTGGTGACGAACACCCAGTAAGACATACATTGAGCTCTCCGATGCATGGAGAGCTTGGAAATGCTTTCCCGTACTGTAACTTCGACGAGCTACATAAGTTCCCGTTTGGGGAACCGGTTGACGAAGCCGTAACGGCATAACGGTTGATGACCGCGATCAGTTTTCTCCACCACCGCGTTTGAGTCCCTGTGAACATGTTTTTGGAAAACCTTATATTTTCCTCCCAGAAGTGCTTCTGTGTATTTGCTACTCATATCCGATGTACTATGTCCGGATATTTACATTTTGTATGGGTGGATTGTCGAGAAAAACCCTTCGGTGGCCTGGTCGATAAGCGCCAGGGTCGGGCGTCCAGATGACTGATGACATTGCCGAGAGGGCCCAGCAGATCCAGGGATGACTGATGACAAAGGTGATGGGACGGCGACGGCAGACCTGGCGGTGACCAGTGACTGCCGGGTTTGTTATACCCATACAGTATTTCCTGATGCAATGGGCAGAGCACTTACATCCACAACAGTGCACAGGCGCCTCACATTGTTATTAGTGGCAGTAAGGCCCTGACGGAACCTGGAGTCTCTCCAGCATAAAAACCAAGTCAACCGACACTGCTTCTCCAGGCTGC
>Ga0307516_10003148_pt1 | contig 21470 bp, 28 predicted proteins | sample 19_EM_MG_FD_203310 | JGI IMG/M metagenome (GOLD analysis project Ga0307516, IMG submission 203310) | Populus trichocarpa ectomycorrhiza microbial communities from riparian zone in the Pacific Northwest, United States - 19_EM | ecosystem: Host-associated > Plants > Roots > Unclassified | place... | reverse complement strand
TCGCGTTTGAGGCGTGTAAGTCGTCCCCGAGTCGGATCCATCAGATTACAACTTTTAAACTACCGCCGCCGATCTCATCGACCCGTTACAGCCCCAGGTTGAAGCCAGTTGAGTGATATGTTTTTGATGACCGGGTGACATCGGTTCACGGGTTGATCACCTAGATCTCGCAGCCTAATATTCACATATGCTGGCTCCCGTCTGGAGCCGCGCATGTTGGTGTACTCCTTCACTTTGAGGCCAAGAACGAAAGTGAAACCTTTACCTTGGTGATGGAACATTCCAACTCGCTCCACCTGTTTTATAATCTAGCGTACATTCGGCGACACTGCCGTTCTGTTCGACAACGAGGAGAGCGTGGAGAAAATTCGCGGAGGGGCTACCACCCAAACCGGAGTCCGAAGCGATCGCGCTCTCGTCCATGGCGAGAGGGCCTCCAGCACCGGTACTTACCCAGGGCGAAGATCTTCTCCGGAAGTTGAAGGTAGCATCAGCTCCCATTGATCCCGTTGTGTTCATCCAGGCCGTCCGGTCAAGTTTGACTTGTAGATACACGGCCATGGCCTTACTGAGTACCCCCATCCTGATGCCACCCCAGCCGTTAAACTTCTCCACAAGAGGAACCCGTGCGTTCGTGTGATGTGATATCAGTTGGTCCCGGCAACTCGGTTGCGAGTTCAGTCTTCAATCATCAAGGGAACAGCTGTTTTCTCACGCTCTGATTGGCTGAGACAAAACTTGAGACAAAGCGGTAGCAGTAACTCCTCTTGCCCTCGGTGCCTTCAAGCCGCACCAAGCTCCGGGCTGTTCTCACGTTCAAACGTTCGTCCTCTCGAGCTGGAGTTTTGGCTCACAGCAATGCCAGTTCACTCTGTGGGTCCGCGCCAGGGTTCGCGTATCCCGCACGGCGAAAATGGCGCGATCTGGCCTGACGAAATGAAATCACCCGGTTAATCGCGATTGTAGGGTGCTACCAGACGCATTATATAACAGCGCAGTGGTGCGTTGCTATTGACGGGTTCGGACATTCAGACAAGCGTTGGAATCGGGTTTGGCGTGTTACAGAAACCGTTCTGTCAGCCGGCGTTGAACGTTGAGCGTTGAAGATTCGAACTGTCGGGCCACCCTTGGATGGGCTCACATCGGGCATCCTTGCTTGCGCCATTCTTCAAAGTATCCCAGGCCAACTGTGGGTTGGGTACCTGGTACGCAATCCATTTGCATCATGCAGACTCACAGCGCCCTCACCCGCGGGAGTTCCAACCGACCAGCGGTGTCCACTCAGGATGAGGCATATTACGTCCGACTCCCCGCACGGGTGGTACGACCGTCCGTGCATCCCATAGGCCCGGGTTCGCAACGCTCGGCATTCGGTTTGGGTGCTTCAGGTGCCCGTCCCCAATCCGAGCGTGTACCTGGTTCCATCTCGGATGAATAAATAATCAGTCTCACTGACTCTTACCAGCCACGCCAGCAGTGCGGGGGTGTTCCACGGGAGTTCAGTTGGTGGAGGTTTTGGGGGGATCCAAAACCCACTGTGAGTTAGATCGGATGAGTTCCGTTCACAATGTGGGCTTGCAACTTTCTCATCCGTTACAGATTTTAGATGTTTAGTCAATGGTGTGCACCTGAGGCTGATGCATACACATCCCATTCTACATGCTCACATGAACCCCGTCTATGATAGGTCCAACCGCCCGTATACCCCGATTGTGCCTCTTGCTTTCAGTATCTCGCCAGGCCAGCCTTAACGTAAAACTTGGGCTGGGCCCCACGTATATAGAGTGTCGCAGGGCTTAATTTTTTCGACCTCCCGTCCGGGGTCCTGGCTTGATATCCACAAAGTTTTTCCTCTATGGATTGTCTCCCACCGTTCGGCATGGCGGCAACTGGATGGGCTCGGATTTTGGCCGGCCCGATGCCTCCCAAGTTCGGCTCGAGCTGGCTCGAGCTAGCGCTCGCTGTCAGCCAAATCGTGGAAGTTTCACGGTGGCGGCGAACCCAAACCAAATGTTACCGGGGTGATGTGGGGGTTTGGGTTTCCCTTAGGGCTGCCCGGGGCCGAAGGTCCCGGGCTTTATTGGTTTATCTATGTAGCCTATCTCAAAGGCTTAAGGCGATGCAAAACTAGGATCTACCCCGGTCTGAACCGCGACGTTGGTATGTGCGCAGAGCTCGGGGCACCAACTGCTAACGTTAAGTAGTAACTCTCACACCGGCAGCCTGAGACGGGTAGCCTCAGTACCTGACAAACGCTCAAACTTATAACCCGGCCCACTTACTACGCGTGTTCTTGAGTTACCGTTCCCAAGATACCGGATGAGAACTGCGAACCAATTGGATTAGACGCAGACCTTCCGTGGGTGACGACTTCGCTTAGCTCGTCGTCGCACACGTCTGACGGTGACCCCGGAGTCCGTCAACCTCGCAGGGGCCCTGATTGAAGTTGGGTGATATAGGGGCCTGTCCTGGGACCGGATGATAATCGATAACGGAGATGGAGCGGTCGTGGTTGTGATACCTAGAATGATGGGATTGCGGAGGGGTTACCACAGGATCGCCCTGGATTGGGGGTACCAGACCCTGAACCTCGCGCACCGCGTTCCGTTGAGTGGCTATCCTGGGACGAAACAGCACGAGGAAGGTGTGGCCAATTCACCGGAATTATCCCACACCACCGCCACCACCGCCTTCATGGCTGGCGGTGGGTGGTCTAATGATAGGAAGAACAGATTCAACCCACGAACTCGAAGATAAGGCGGAAAGAGGCTATTCCAGCTAGCGCACCATAGATACGGTCCACGCGCGCAACATATACGCTCTGGTACAATTGGGCACCCGTGCTGGACCCAGTGTACGGTTGTGCGCGATGTGCCCACGCGGCTTCCAAACAGGGGGACGTTCCTTGCTCGCCACCGAGGAGAGTACAAACCTCCTGATAGCGTAATATTAGAATGTGATGAGATACACCACCTATCTTGTGATGCGAAGATTAAGGAGACGGGAGAAGAACCACAGAAAGCATGATGATCGAACCGGCAGGAGAAATACATTCAAGTATATAAGTGTGCTTGATTGTGAGAACATGAAGCGGGTCGGGCGGGGGAGGTATGAACCGTGAACAGCGTTTACAATGTGAGAGATCGAGGGGATGTGGGAATGTTTCAACCGACCGAGACTGGGGGTAGTTAGCATCGAGGGCTGGGAACGGCACCTGGGAACGACAGAATAGGCAAAAAGACACCATACGGCATGGAAGTCAGATAAACAAGGGCTGGTCCATGGCAGCAACACGAAAGGAGCCATGACCAGGTCCCAAATGGGTATGGCAGGATCCGTTCGTTGAGTTGTGCTCATGAAAGCCCAACACTTTCCATGTACGAACGAATGATCGCTTCGCCGACAACGGCAAGAATGGATCTTGTCGCTTGGACATCCTGAAAGTTACTCAGTGACCACGATCAAGGGGAAGTAAATGTATCAGCCTTACTAGCATCGATGTAAAGTGCTGAGTGAAACGCTGTCAGTTCCAGGTTCCCGGTGAAAAAGTGATAGTGCTAGTCGCCGCCGCAGACGTACCACATATATCGCTCGGTTACCGACGTCTTTACGCCGGTGCACTTGGAGAAAATGAGCGCGGAAATACTCTGACGCCTCTTCGTATGTGTTCGGCCGGTCGCCGTATGATGTGATACTGTCGCGGTTGGGGTCGGTCTGTGACCAGTCAAGGGTAAATGGAGCTGAACTCACTATTTGCTAACTTTGATCCCAGCGTTCAACTTTTCTCTCAGGAGATCAGTCTAGGCGCTCTGTACGTTAGCAAACGTTCCGCAGGGGGAGAAAATATCACTGACCTTGTTTAACATCAAGACTAGATGTGCTTTCCTCAGGAGAAGATTTGAGCATACCATAGTCCACAACTGTAGTGAATCATCAATTCTGTTCGTCCGCGGATCTTCTTCCAGATACTGTGGCGGAAAGGACCAGCGTCAGAAAAGCTGGGGTGGCCAACCGAAATGGGGTATGTATCGCAGACCTGATCAAAAGCGCTGATTGGAGCGAGGAAAATGATGGCGGTAGCTATCGAAAATGAATAACGTGAGAAAAACGGTGTTCACAGGGCTCACATTCAGCATTCGTTGCGACATACCATCATCGAAGTAAGGGACCCATGCGTGTCTCTAACACAAAAGGTGGGTAGTCAGCACAAGGTTGCAGGACACCCGTGTGTAAGGAAACGGACTTGACCGCGCTACGTCGGTCGGAACGTGTTGTCAGCTGATGGGCCCACCCATGGGAGTAAAACTAGCGCGTACCGCTCCGCCAACATCATACAACAACCAGTTCATGCTTTGACCACCAACGTTTATCTCAAACGAGTGCTCCGTGACACCCAGCGTCTGGATCCTTACGTTTAAGATGTCCTCTGTTGGGAGGTGTGTGAACGATGATCAGGGTTCAAGGTGACGTGATATTACCAGTCGTGGGAACGTAGTTTGATAACGCGATACGTGAAACACTGTTCAGGAAGCTAGGAAGGGGTGGGGTGGCGCTGGGTCAGGAGGCAGGTGGGTGTCAATCGGGAATGTGGCCTACTATGCTGCAGACTCCAGAAGGACAACCCTCCGTAGTTTGATGAGCTTCTTGACAGCTGGGTGGTTCCAGAGTGCAGCGACATCATCCTGGACCATAGATAGGGCTTTGATAGCGAGATTACTAGTCCCGGGCGTGTGGTCAGTGTACGTGTTGTCCGCGACGGCTTTGGCGCGCATGGTAGACACCAGCGACTGCCACCCAGCCCTCACAAAACCTGTACGCCCGCGAGAAATCAAGGCGCCGCCAACGAGATCCGAGGCTAATGATTCCTCGATGGCGGTGAGCGGCAGTAGCTTGGTCCTCACTTGAGCAAGGTCAGATTTCCATCTTGCCCGCTGCGAATCCGATATTGTGGGGCTGAGTACCGAGGAAGAGGAAGCAGCAGAGGAAGGGAGCGAGGAAGGCAAGCCGTTGATTGATGTCGAGGGATGTGTGTGGGAGAAGAATTCAAAATCGAGTTCTTCCAAGATTGACCGAACGGCTTGGATGACATTGAGCAGGACGATGGGTCGCCATGTGGGTCGCTCTCGCTCAAGAGTCTTAGCGGCGTAGCGTAGTTGAAATTGTTTCTGGAGCGTCGACTTCCCGCTCTCTGCTTGGCCGAGCTGAGATCGGTGCATGTAAGCGCCGCCAAGAAACCGAGAGAGGACGAGGACTTACAAGCATCACTGAGAACAAAATCAGCGAAACACATGGGGGGACATTGCGCAGCTGTGCATACCTTTGACCTCTCTGCCCTTGTTATGTTTTAGCTTGTCTGCCTCCTTCTGTGGCCGGGTGTCAGGCCGCCGTGAGGTCAGGTGTGCAGATTAGACGCACTCTGAGTTCTTCGTCAATCTGCCTGGAGACCTTCTCGGCCTCTGGATCCTGGGGCGCGGGGCCATGGAACGTCTCCGTCCCTGAACGGGGTCTGCGGGCCATGGGGTATCGGGTAGCAGTCTGGGACTGGCAGTGGCAGTCACGATGGCTGATCGCTCGGACATTTATCCGTGACGGCAATAACGCCGCATCACGGTCACAAGCATTGGCAGATTCCCACCAAACGACGAGTTCCCACGAGCAACTTCTCCCGGGTCGCCCAATGAAACATTTGCCGTCGATGTTGGGGTGAACACGCAGAACTTGCGCTCCCGGACCGCCGCGCCCCTACCTCGGGTCCGCCGGCGGGGACTCCGACTCAGGGACCGGCCCGTTCGGCACACGTGACTCAGCGAGCGTACGTCCGATCATTTCCCAATAAGGAAGCATGAGGCGGAAAGAAAAAAAGCCTTGATCGCCCCCAACGATGTCGACCAGCGGACTCAAGGCCATCGCCCCCGTCCCCACCGCAAATGACTTCCTCGACATCGTCCTCTCGAAGACCCAGCGGAAGACCCCCACGGTACGAACCGAAACTACCCACCGCACCCCACGCTGAATGTCTGCCGCGAACAGGTTATCCACAAAAACTTTCAAATAAGTCGCATCCGAAAGTTTTACATGCGCAAGGTCAAGTTCACCCAGGACACCTTCGACGAAAAGCTTGGGGGTATCCTAACCGAGTTTCCTATGCTCGATGTACGTTCACCGATTTTCTGGCAATATTTCGTACACCGACCGTACTTGCAGGACCTCCATCCCTTCTTGTCCTCTCTTGTAAATGTCCTGTACGACAAAAACCATTACAAACTCGCTCTCGGTCAACTCCGAACCGCACGGCACCTGATTGACTCAGTCGCCAAGGACTATGTCAGGCTCTTGAAATTCGGTGACAGTCTGTACCGCTGCAAGCAGCTTAAACGTGCTGCTCTCGGTCGGTGCGTCTTCAAATTTCATATCCATCACATTCGCCGACCTCCCAGATTACTTCAGTATGGCGACAATCATGAGACGGCAAAAGGATCCCCTCGCTTACCTCGAGCAGGTCCGACAACATATGTCCCGTCTACCTGCGATTGACCCCAACACCCGGACCTTGCTTATCTGCGGGTATCCCAACGTCGGAAAGTCTTCGTTCATCAACAAGGTCACACGTGCGGACGTAGATGTACAACCGTATGCGTTCACGACCAAGTCTCTTTTCGTCGGTCACCTCGACTACAAGTATCTGCGATGGCAGGTCATCGATACCCCTGGGGTCCTCGACCACCCGCTCGAGGAAATGAATACGATCGAGATGCAGAGTATCACCGCTCTTGCGCATCTCAAGAGCTGTGTTCTGTACTTTATGGATCTCAGTGAACAGTGCGGTTATAGCGTCGAAGCCCAATGCAAACTATTCCACTCGATCAAACCCCTCTTTGCCAACAAACCTACTATCCTCGTTATCAACAAGGTCGATGTCATGCGCCTCGATGACCTCTCCCCCGACAATCGTGCTCTTGTCGATGAGGTCGTCAACAAGGAAGGCGTGACCTGCGTCCAGGTCTCGTGCTATACCGAGGAGGGTGTCATGGAGCTCAAGACCAAAGCGTGCGACGCGTTGTTGGCTCACAGGGTTGGGAACAAGGTCAAGGGGACCAAAATCAACTCGATCCTCAACCGCATCCACGTCGCCCAGCCAAAAGCTCGGGATGACGTCCCTCGCGCACCATTTATTCCTGACGCTGCCAAAGCTAGACTTGAGCAGAAACAGGCTGGCATGAAACGGAGGCTCGAAAAGGATATCGAAGCCGAAGAAGGCGGCCCCGGTGTTTATAACATCAACCTCAAGAGTGAGTCCTCGAGCACTGCCTTCCAAATCCCAGATAACGAACGAACGTCGCAGAGAACTACATCCTGGAGAACCCAGAGTGGAAGTTCGACGTCATTCCTGAGATTATGGACGGTAAAAACATTGCCGACTTCATTGATCCCGACATCGAGGAGAAGTTGGAGGCACTGGAACGTGAGGAGGAGAGGCTCACCGCCGAGGGGTTCTACGACAGCGAGGAGGAGATGGTATGTTTGCCCTACCCCGCCACTCTTGGACTGGACGTGCTCACACCGAATAACAGGTCGACTCAGACGAAGAACGAGAAGCTGCAGAGTTCCAAGCGGGCCTAGAAAAGAAGATTATATCTCAAGCGACGAAAAAATCGATGAAACACAACGCCCGACTTCCACGAACTGCTGGACTGAAAAATATCTCGGAGCTTTCAACTTCGCTGACCAAGGCTGGGTTGGATCCAAGTAGGATCGAGCAGCGCGCCGAGTTGATCGCCAAAGCTCGGGGGTTGGAGAGGAAGCGGAAGAGGGATGAAGGGATGGATGTTGACGAGGAGGGAGGAAGTGGAGGGGACGAAGACGGTGAGGGAGAGGAGGGTGGTGATTGGATGGACGTGGATGGGGAAGGAGATGACGGAAGGTCACCACCAAAGAGGAGGAAGAGTAACACCGGAACCGCCGTCACCGCCGCGGGCAAGCACGCTCCAAGGACAAACCGGCAAACGGCCGGTATGCGGGACCAATCCCAGGTTTCGAAAGCGGTCAAACTGCGGAACCTCGGACAGAGGGAGCGGAACATGCACGCCAAGGCCGGAGAGAGCGACAGGGCCATCAAGGTCAAGATGGTAAGTTGTTCTCACCAGAGCGTCCATCTCGCTCGCTCATCACGACCGACTCGTAGCCGAGACATCTGTTTTCTGGGAAACGAAAAGCAGGAAAGACTCAGAGACGATGAGCTCTCCCCATTTTCGTTCTCGTCGTTGGTGTATCCTGTTGTCGTTTGCTTTCTAATCCTTCTGTGTATCCTGCCCCCACCCGCACACGCGTACCTGTTGGACTCGTAGCACATTCTTACCGGCCTACATCCATCACAAAATTTGCCTGTACCATGTGGATCACACGACCAGCGGTGTGTAGGTATAAGCGTATAGATATATGTCGTATACTCATACACCAGGTATCTACGAAATTCGTGACCGTCATCAGCCAGAATCGTAACGAACAAAAGGAATCAATGGGTGGGGAGGTAAGTAGTAAAGTCGGTGGGTAAGTCGCCAACGACCAAGACCGACCCGAAGAAACATATATTACGGGTGGACTGCGAGGAGGTAGGGGGTAGCCGAGGGAGAGGGGTGGAGTTAGAGGCTGGTCTAGGGTAATATCAGCGAAGAGTTACTGCACATCCTCTGGACGTGCCTCGTCACTTTTTCCGAGACCAACAGAAAAAAAAAGAAAGCAGGGAGAGCGGCCAAGAGTGTACGCACTGAGGACCATCTAAGAATGGGATCTGGGGCAAGGACAGCAAGAAGAATAAAAATACAAAGCTACAAAGCCTCCTCAGCCGACATGCTGTCAGCGGGTCTACCTGACGTGGTCCGGACCGCGTGAGGGAGAGCCAAACAACGACAGACTTCGAATCGGCTAAGAGGTCCGAGGAGGGCAAGAAAGGCCAGAGGAAAATATCGAACAACCAGAAAACAGAGAGTGGTGGCAAGGAACAAAACTTTAAATCCAAAGAGAAATAAACAAGGAGCCCGAAGATGAACATTCGGAAGGGAAGTTGATAGATTATTTGGAAAAAAAAGGCGAAAGGGGAAGAAAGGGGACCAAAAGGATATACTGTAGGGGGAGGACGTCCGTGAGATACGAGGGCGAAGGCGGGACAACGGGCGAGAGAGAGGGTGAGTATGCCTCGGAGGGTAGAGTCTAATCCCAGTCGATGCTAAGGCCTCCAGGACCGGTGGGAGAGATGCCAAGACCACGATCGGCCTCACGCTTGAGCCATCTCATCGCCCTCTTGTCATCTCGCAAGTAGACCTCGAGCTTCTCCAAGCATCGGCGATTGTGATCCTTCACCCACTGCTTCTCGTCCTTGTTGAGCATACCATCCTTGATCATCTTGGCCTGGATGGGGACACAGGTAAGTCGCTCAAAGCCGAGCCAGCATTCGCCGTTGAACTCGCGTTTGGTCTTGACTCGTCGGACGGCAAGGGCGGATTCGATGCGGACACCGAATTTTCCGGGAAGGTCTAGGATGAAGATCAGTAACCACCTCGGTACGTCCGACGGAAGAACACGCACAGAAACCTGGTTCGTTCGTAATGACATGCCCGGGCACAAGAGTGACATTGCTGGAGAACGAGTGTGGACCCTCGTGGACATTCAAGAACGATCCAACGCCGTGCCCAGTTCCGTGGCCGTAGTCCATACCATCTTGCCACAATGCCTTTCTGGCAAGGACGTCCAACTGTTGGCCGCTGGTGCCCTCGGGGAAGATCGCGCTGTCGATTGAAATGTGTCCCTGGAGAACTCGGGTATATGCCTCGCACTGCTCTGGGGTAGGGCGCCCAAAAATCCAGGTTCTAGTGGTATCACAAGTTCCATCCTTGTACTGTCCTCCAGAGTCGTTGAGGTATGGTGCGTCGCGGTCGATCATAGCAGCAGTCGATTTAGTGGGTGAGTAATGAGGGAGAGCGGCATTGGGACCGGACGCAGAGATATTCTCGTATGCCAGCCCCATGAAGTGCTTGTTCGTCCTCCTGTATTCGGTGAGGCGGAACGCGGCCTCGTACTCGGTGATCTCGTATCCTCTGGCGAGCTTGTCTTCGAGCCAGGCAAGAAACTTGACGAATGAGGCACCATCCCTGAGGTAAGCCCTTCGCATTCCGTCAATCTCGGTATCATTCTTGACAGCCTTCATGGAGCTGACGAAGGAAGGCATCACGGAATATCGGAAATGGGTGAGCATGAGTGCGATTGCGTATGACGTCTCCGAAGCGATAATGACCTTGAAGAACCAGATGCTAAGAACGTGCGACACGAGGAGGCGGAGTGAAAACTGACCTTGCCCTCACCCCACTCGCGTTTCCTCAAGTAACTCCATAGATCGTTGTACTCCCTTGTGTCGACACCGACGACTTTGAGGTAGGCTTCGACGTCATCGGTAAGCTTAGCGGAGTCCATGAATAGGATTGCCTTATCGGGGGTGATCATGAGGTACGACTGGAAGACGGGATTGAACGGGATGTCTTGACCACGAAGATTAAGGATATAGGCTACCGAACGGTAAGTTTTCCCCCCAATGGTAGAATCGTGGGGCTACTCACCGATGGAATCAAGGGCAGTGATGAGAGTCGCAACGTGGTACTTGTCCGGAGTGGGGGCAGACTTTGAGTAGGACGTGGTGGTGGGGGGTGTATCCCGAATCCAGGTTCTAATGCTGGCAAGCTTGTCTGGGGTAGACCTCCCGGTGAACTCCATGGGGTGGATGAAGATGGGCTCTTTCGACCTCAGCGGTTTGTCTTTCCAGACAAGGTCGATCAAGTTCTGAGGAGGGTAGACGAGCTTGGAGTTCTTGGGAGCAAGCTGGGTATTAAGCTCGGTGGCCTTGGTGTAGGAAAGCATGCGAGCGTCGATGCCGATACGAGAGTCCTTGGCACGGTCGATAAGCCACTCGGCCCAGTCCTTTGGGCCATCTGTGTGACCAGCTTGAATGGAATGCCAATTTGAGTCGATCTGGTTTGCGGCCTGTGTCCAGTACCTCGAGTCGGTGACGAGGTAGGCTGCCGTCTTTGAAACAATCGCCTGACCAGCGGTACCAGTGAATCTGAAGGAAGGAGTTAAATCAACCCCTAAAACACGCGACATTCATGCAAGTGAAACTTGCCCTGAAATCCACTCCCTTCGTTTGTCGCACGCAGCCACGTACTCCGATCCATGTGCATCTTCGCTGAGGACGACGCTGAAGATCCGTGAATGAGCGTTCCACATTGGGAATGGAATGGAAAAAAGGACGTACTAGTAGTCAAGATTATCTTTGGCCATCTGCTTCCGAAGATCCTCCAACCTTGGACCAGTGTCAGGCTTCTCCCTTACAGACTCTACGTCATTGACCTTGCGTTCGAACGCAGAGCCGACGAGTGTTGAAGAAGAGTCGTTTCCGTGGATTCCAGGTCGGGTTGCCACTCTGGAGCCGTTAGAGCGAGAGGATGACTGACGTGAAACGTTCGGCCGATCGGGGTAGCCGGGCGGAGGGGTCTTTCCGCCGAGTGTCTCAGCGGAGGACGTCGAGCCTCCGGAGTCCTTCCTGGTCATGTTGGTAGCGGAGTACTTCTCGGCCTCTCTCTCTTTCTCTTTGCCCACGCCCCAACCATACCCCCACTTCTTTGAATCACTGCGCCTGGGGGTGCTGGGGGAGGGTTCCTTGACGGGAAGAGGGACGTCGTAGGATTCAGAGTCTTCAGAAATGACACCGGACTTGGCAAGGGAGGTCTTTGAGTTGAGGGTCGCGGTAGGAGAGTAGGAGTCATGTCTGAGATCGGATTCTGAGCTGTTCCGGGAGTCCGGGAAGGAGCCATAAGAGTTGTGGCTGTATGAGCCTTTTTCAGAATGAGCGAGAGTCGTCACTCGCTTTGGTTTCTTGCTCCGGAACGGTAGGCAAAAGGGCGGAGGGGGAGGGGGAGGTGGTGGTGGGGGGGCAGGGGCCATCGCAGTTGAGAACCAAGTAGGTGGGGGTTAGAAAGAAAGAAGGGGGTCGGGAGTCAGCAGGAGTGGCCCAGTGCTGAGTCAGCGGGTGGAAGGGAGGGTGGCCGGCCCCGGAGACGTCGAAGGGGGGGTGATTGGTGGGTGGAAAGCACGAGAAGGCACAGGGGGACACGAGATGGCGTGAGGGAGGTGCAGCAAACCCAAATCGAGCACCCACGAGAAGAGGCTCGGCCACGTGTAACTTGCCTTATTTGGGCGACCTCTCTCAGCTGCGGAGGGTGAAGGAAGGAGGCGATTAGGACGGAAAGGGCGACAAGCAGCTGATCCATACTTATACGACCACTAGGACGAGCAGATTATCGCGCTCCCTCTAGCCGGATATCTCCTCCCCTCGGTCCGACTTGGTACATAATCGATTAATCCCCGGTCACAAGCCCGCCCCGGCAACTGGCCATGGCCACGGTTCCTTCCTGATTGCGACTTGATCGCGACCTCCCTCGCCCACACGACACGACGAGAGAGATGGAGAACCCCCACAACGAGAGACAGGCAATCCTCCTCCAGCGCATCGTGAAGAGCGTCGTACGTACACCCTCCTCGTGTCGTGCCAGAGGAAGTCCATGCAAATGAAATCACGCGAACTCAGACTAAATGCAACGACATCTTTCAAGAGCTCAACACATGCCTCGAGGTCTGTCCACACTTTCCCTCTCTTGCGGGTCACCTCCATTCTGATCCTGAACCTAAATCCCCACCTTCCACCCCAAACGTAACATGAAACGATCACATACAACGCCCGACCCACCGGTTTACTCCAAACAACCCGAACCCTTGGTGCCTTCACCCGCACACGTGCATTCCCTCCTTTGATTCCCTAGGAAATCGTCCAAGCGAACGAGGAGATTAGATTGGGTGCCGATCTCGCTTCCAAGTACAGGAAAAACGCCCAGTTCAACATCGAGGCCTTGCGCGCCAGCGGTGCCCTCCCACCCGACTCCACCAGCGACCCTGCCGGTAGCTCGGACGATCAAGCCAGACAAACTCGTGCTGTCGATGATCCTCAGCCTTAGAGCCTTATGCAGTAGTACCAGCGATCCACACATCCCCGCCCCTTGTGCACCACACTGCGTGTACAATACGACTCTCACTGGTTTCATACCAACTCAATCGAAGCCTGCGCTAGAAACGCCCCAAGCGGTATCGTCCCATCTCGTATCGGAGGCGAAATAGGCGCGGGACATTAAAATCTCACCAATTCACTCATCTCGCTTATCCTGTCCTAGGGGGGGAAAACGGGGGGCTTCACTTCCTTTCGACTGGTATTCTGAGGGCGGTAAACGATAAGCTCTTTTATGAATCAATCCACAAGTTAATCGTCGACGCCACAAGAAGTCGCCGGTTAGACCACAGGTCCACTGGCCATTTTACAGCTGCCCTGCTGGTCCAGGTGCCGTAACGCCGGGTCCAGGCGCTGTCTGACCCAGCTCGGGCTTCATCGCGGGGAAAAGAAGCACCTCCTTAATATCTATAAACCGAGCAAAGCATTCAGCGTTAGTCACGGATCTTGAACTGCATCCCATATCAACTCGTGGCACGTACTTGTCGAATTGGTAAGGAACATCACCAATCGGTCGATACCCATTCCCCACCCACCGGTCGGTGGCAGTCCATGCTCGAGTCTATTTTTTTGAGCAAGAGATTCCGAGAATGAGCGCCAAGGGTAAACGTTGGCGTGGGGAAAGTCACTCACGCGTCTACGAACGTCTCGTCGACGCCCTGGATCTCGTCGTCCCCGGCGTCCTTCTGCCTCGCCTACAAAGTGTAACAGCATTCAGCAATGTGGAACTTCCGCAATCTGAAACCTACAAACCTGCTCCTCGAATCGCGCCCTTTGTTCGAACGGATCGTTCAACTCAGTATAGGCATTGCAGAACTCATTCCCACACATGAACCCTTCGAAACGCTCACACAGGCCGGGTCGCGACCGGTGCCACTTGGCCAGCGGGGACATGATTTGAGGGTGTCCGACTGACGAGGTCAAACAAATATGTCTTAGTCTCGATGGATCGACCATACTCGGCCGACCGAAACTCACCAATGAACGCGGGACTGACACAGAGGGGTTCAATAAATTCCCCAACGAGCTGTGACGCGCGATTGAGTTCATCCGAGTCCACATTGTTAAACTTTGCGACGCTTTTACCTTATCCAATAGCCTCGCGTTTGTTCTTGGTGCACTGCAGTCTACGCTGTGCTGGAGAGTGGTGTCAACACGCAGCTGAACCGAACCATCCAGGCGCAACACCCTCACCTTTACGCATAAATCGTCCAAAAACTTGGTTGCCTCCGGTGTATGAAGGGTATCAGCCGGCGGAAGCCTAACGCCCAACTTTTCCTCCAACGTCTCGATCATGTCGTACCTCTTCCATGGTCGCGCGAATTCTAGCTCGTAGACCTTGTCGTTATCCTTTCCTTCGGGGTGATACTGTAGTTTGGTGGATCCACCCGTAAGGTACTTGACGAGGCCCTCCACCATAACCTCCGTCATATCCATGAGATCGTACATGTCCGCATAGGCCATATAGAACTCGCAGATCGTGAACTCGGGGTTATGCGTCAGGTCGATGCTCTCGTTCCGGAAAACACGTCCGATCTCGTACACACGATCAAGGCCGCCGACTACCAGCTCCTTCAGGTAGAGTTCTGGGGCGATCCGAAGGTAGAGGTCGATCCCAAGGTCGTTGTGGTGGGTGATAAACGGCTTGGCGGTTGCTCCCCCAGCCACCATGCTCGTCATCGGAGTTTCTACTTCGAGGAAACCCAGGCTGTCGAGGTATCGGCGGACGTAGTTTACGATCTTGCTACGAGTGATGAAGATGCGCCGCGTGTCCTCGGAAATAATCAGGTCGAGGTATCGCTTCCTGTATCTTGTTTCCTGATCCTTCAAACCGAAGTGACCTGAAGGGAGTTGGTGGAGGTTTGGAGAGAGGAGGATCGTTTCTGACGGCGAGATAGAAAGCTCTCCCTTCTTCGTGCGCGAAGGTGTGCCAACTACACCAACGATATCACCACGACGGAAGTTCTCGTGGGTTGAAATGAAGCTGTCAGGGTCCTTGTCATCCTGGAGGGTGGCCATTATCTGAACCTTCTTGCCCTCGGCGTGGAGATCGTAGAATCGGAGCTTCTGGCCGGAGTGTCGGATGTTGTGGATCCTGCCAGCAAGAGCAGCAATCTCGCCAGTAAGCTTTTGCCCTGGGGGGACCTTGCCTTCCACGCCATATTTCTCAATATATGCGGGGACCGAGATCGTCGGGTTAAACTTGTGGGGGTATGGCTCAGGATTCTTGGTCTCCCGAAGCTTTTGGATATGTCGGGATCGGAGTTCATAGTATTGCTAAACAGCCGGGCAGGTCGAGTCAGCACAAACTTTGAACGCGGATGATCGAGTCACCTCACCCTTGGGCTCAGAGCCTCCTCGTCTTCGACGGCGTTGGCGTTGGCAGGGGCGTTTGGTTGGGGTGGCGCGTTGGCAGCGGCCTCCGCCTTCTTTGCTTCCTTTTGGCGTTGCTTTTCGCGCCGCTTCAATTCGCTGTGTGGGGTGTGTTGGGGTGAACGATTAGAATTGGGCTGATGAATGAAGTGGTGAAATGTGCAGACGTCTTGGAGATCATCTCCCCCGTGACGGGGTCCTTGTGAGTGCCAGCGGGGGGCTGTTCGGAAGCCATTGTTCTGGCGAGGGCAGGAAAACGGCGGCGGTCTTTGGAAAGAAGGGGCGATCTAATCAAGACTAATAGCGGCCGGAAGAAGGGTGTCCTGTACATTATCCCCAATCACCCTCCCTCAAACCAGCCTCGCCGATTATGTAATCCACTCCAAAAATGTCCTTTTCTGCTGACCTAGTCACGGGCTCGGGGTTGTCCGAAACTCAGACGAACTCCGACGACGTGCCTCCGTCAGTTGCTCCCGACCGAGGGGGTTATATAAGCCCAATAACACCCAGGCTCTGCTCGGACACACCACCGCTCTCTTCGACTTGTACTACGACCAGCGACAGCGAGTCACCGTCTGTTAACGCGCCTTTCATCGAGTCTGCATCTCCCACAATGTCTTCCGACTACGAGTACTCCGACGACGATGGCGATTACTACGATGAGGACGAGTTAATGGATGAGGATGATCAGGGTGAGTGTTGCCTGACACCCTCCCCAGCTGCAGTGCACAGCGGCCGACTATTCAGCAGATTCCGCCCCATCCGAAGAGGAGATGGATATTGACGCATTCGACATCCCCGTCAAAGGGAAACAGAAATCTTATCACGTCGAGTTCACCCCGCTTTCTAAGCGCGATGTGGAAAAGGCCATGGATGAGAGTATCGAGTATATCAATGGAATTTTTGGAATTGAGGTGCGTACACTGCCTGGTCACAGATACTCGGGTATTTCTAATCGGAATCTTCAGCCCGAAGTGGCTTCAATCCTCCTGCGGCATTACGAATGGAACAAGGAGAAGCTCACTGAGAAGTACATGGATAACCCAACCGGCGTTAATGTTGAGGCTGGGGTCTCTGCCCAGTCCATCCCTCCCCGATCGACCGTGCCCGGCCCTTCACGATCTACCCGACGAACCGCTCCGGCGTCCACAAGATCGAAGAGGTCGCTCCCCGTCGAAGGACCCTTCGTTTGCCCAATCTGCTTTGATGACACCCAAACACGGACACTTGCCCTTTCTTGTTCCCACAAGTTCTGCACGGAATGCTGGTCTGCGTACGCGACAAACAAGATCAGGTCCGAGGGTGAATTTAGGGTCACCTGCATGGGTGAAGATTGCAGTCTAGTGGCAACTGACTCTTTCATCCAGTCTGTCCTGGCCGAGGACGCTCCTACGTTTGATCGATTCAAGGAGCTACTCGTTCGCCACTTTGTCTCCTGCAATCGCAAACTCAAGTTCTGCCCATACCCGGAATGTACCCAGACGGTCTCATGCCCCGCCGCCGCCTCGAAGTTCGCGTTGACGACGATCATTCCATCCGTGAACTGTGGGAACGAGAAGCACAAGTTCTGTTTTGCATGTCCGATTGAGGATGACCATCGGCCATTGATCTGCAGTGTTTCAAAACTCTGGACACAGAAGTGTCGGGATGACTCCGAGACCGCCAACTGGATCAAGAGCAATACGAAGGAGTGCAGCAAGTGCCAAAGCACAATCGAGAAGGACGGAGGCTGCAAGTAAGTGATGTTTATCCGTTTTACAGCGGCCTTTGTTGCTCATTCTTTCACACCCAGCCATATGACCTGTAAGAAGTGTAAATACGAGTTCTGTTGGGTCTGCATGGGTGCGGGGCTCTGCTTTGCTATGGTGGTTCTGTGGTTGCTAACCGTTTGCTACGCTCACATTCAGGTCCCTGGTCGGAGCACGGGACGGCATGGTATTCGTGTAATCGATTCGATGAGAAGGAGAGCGTTGACGCCCGCGATGCACAATCGAAGAGCCGTGCCTCGCTTGAGAGATACCTACACGTCAGTGGCACATGATCCTCCGATCTTCGAATTTCACGACATCTCCTGATCCGTTTCTCTGACAGTATTACAACCGATGGGCTAACCACGAACAATCAGCCAAGCTGTCGATGGATTTATACGCCAAGACTGAGAAGAAGATGGAAGAAATGCAGCTCACCTCCACGTTGACGTGGATTGAGGTTCAGTTCATGAAGAAAGCCGTGGATGAGGTGTTCAGGTGTAGAATGACCCTGAAGTGGACGTACGCGATGGCGTATTACCTGCAGAAGGGGAACCAAAAGGAGTTGTTCGAGGACAATCAAAGGTTCGGAGATCCGCTTTCTTGGCCATCGAGCGCACAGTGACTTATTATGGCGCCAGGGACCTTGAGAAGGCGGTTGAGGACTTGTCCGAGTTGCTTGAACAACCAATTGACACGGAAACGATTGGGGCCTTGCGCCAGAAGGTGACGGACAAGGCGGTGAGTGGTGAACTCGAGCTGCGGTAACCTGACCTGTCGCTGAGCCTCGGCAATTCCCCAGGTTTATGTGCAGAAGAGGAACGAGATTGTGCTAGAGGATTCCGCCCAGGGCTACCTTGAGGGTCGTTGGAAGTGGAACGCAACCGTCGAAGGTTTCGATTAATGTTTTACTGTTCTCTATACAACCCATACCTGTATCATAACAAGTGCTGCCATGTTTTTTCTGCCTTTACTTTTTGTGTGCCGAAGAGTGCCGGCGCGCGGTTGCTCTGCGCCTCTCAAGAGTGACCCGCCCCATCTGTTGACTGCCGTCATCCTCCACTCCTACCCCTCCTCCCCTCGAACGGGCCCTCCAGTCGTCTACCACCTCACGCTCCTTTTTTCTTCAATCTTCCGCCTTTTCTAGCACACGACTTCCACGTCACCCACTCTCTGGTTCAGATGTTATATCTAACCTCGGACTCTTTCCCCGTTTGTGAGTGTTGCCACTCCCAGCGCCGCAGCTCGATGATTCTCATCTTTGTCTCGCACAGTTGTACCTTTCGGCGTCATTGGGTTCGTACCATCAGCAAGAGTTCGCCGCCTCAGAGGTTCTGGCTGACCCCTCCTCGATGTTGTTCAGGTTCTACCGATACCTATGGTACCTTATTCGAATAGCGGCCTCGCTCACATACCGCCCTGTCCCTCTCCCTGAAAATCCCACCTACATTGCCGAGGAAGATGTCACTATCATCGTGCCAACTATCGATGCTGGAGAAGAGTTCAAGGAAGCTGCCCGCAGCTGGCTCGTTGGCAAGCCCAAGGAGGTTATCATCGTAACCGAGGAGAAGATGCTTGGCCCCCTACAGGAACTCGCCAACTCTGTCGACCCTCAGCGCATCCGCGTCATTACCGTCCCCTACGCCAACAAGCGTCTGCAGATGGTCAAGGGAATCAAGGAAGTTACGACCGACATTATCGTCTTCGCCGACGACGACGCCATCTGGCCTCCTACTCTCCTCCCGTACGTCCTCGCGTGTTTTGAGGACCAGAAAGTAGGCGGTGTCGGTACATCCCAGAGGGTTCAACCCTGTGGAGAGAAATTCACCGTCTGGGAGGTCCTCGCAGCTTTCCGCCTGACGATCCGGAACATCGAGATATCTGCCTCAACCCACATCGATGGCGGCGTCTGCTGCTTGTCCGGTCGCACCGCTGCGTACCGAACGGTCATTCTCAAGGACCCCGAATTCATTCACGGTTTTACCCACGATTATTGGTTGGACAAATACCACTTGAACTCTGGAGACGACAAATTCCTGACTAGGTGGATGGTCTCGCACGGATGGTCCACATACATTCAGTGCTGCAAGGAGGCTGAGTTGCTGAGTACCATGAAGCCCAACTGGAGGTTCTTGAAGCAGGTCTTGCGTTGGACCAGGAATACTTGGAGGTCTGACATGAGGTCCCTTTTTACGGAGCGACACATTTGGACCGCCCACCCTTATGTCGCCTTCACTATGGTAAGCCTGGCGGTCGTGAACTTTTTTTCTTCCTTCGGATTTCTCAGTACCCTGTTATTCAGGTTGACAAACTATTCAATCCTTTGACGCTCCTTGTTGGTCCTTGCCTTGTTGTCGTCCTCATGTGGAAGAGCACGAAGCCTGTGGAACAAGGCGGTTACCACCTGCCGTGGTGGTGTGTATCTGTAAAAATTCGCACCTCACCGCGGCGCTGACATGATATCCTGTAGGAACATCCTCGCGAGTTACGTTGTCTGGCTCTCGGCTACACGTACTGCCAAGCTTCTCCCTCATTTGTGGGGTCGACCACAAGACATCATTTACGTGCCTGCGTTCATTTTGTTTGGTTACTACTTCGCGGTTATGAAACTTTATGCACTCCTGACCCTGCACGAGGTTGGCGTTCTAGTCTTGGCTTTGTACTTTGTGAACTGTACTCACCCATGCCACAGACTGGTTGGGGCACCCGTGCTGGTGTTGGCGACCCATCTCAAGCCATGGCCGCTGCTGCCTCTAACGAGAAACTAACGGATACCAAGCAACAGCAATACCAACTCCCCCCCATAGATATGCGAACCGGGTACGCCTCGTGAACGATCGTACGGTGACTCACTCGACTGTAACCATAGCACGTAAGAGTGCCCACCTTACATCTTGTTCTTTGAATTGGAGTTGACGACGCCTCGATGCAGTTAATGATTCCCTTCGCTGCCACCCGGATAAACCGTATATACCACCAAATCTGATCGGACCTGTGTTTGCCCCTCGATCCACGACAAGTTCTCTCACCAGCGCTCCGGCCAGCTCGTCCTTGGGAAGACTCTCCCAAACTAGCTACCAGCTGTTCGTGCCACAGGCCGCGGAGGGGTGTCAAACACGATTCGGTTCGTGGTCTCGGTCTTCCTGTCGGCCTGACTTTCTTCGCATGGGACTTTTTTTCCTCGTCTTACTTCATGGGCCGCAGCACCACTGCCCCGTTTCTTCTCTCGTGTTCTATCGCAAGTATACAGACACCCCCTCCTTCATCCCACGGCTTCACCTTACCTTACTCGTTTCATTTTCCCCCCATTTCCTTGAGGTGGCGCGGAAACAGGAGACACGGAAACATTAGTAGTTATTTGCAGAATCCCAATCACAACCATGTTGAACCTGGAAACGATGAGTTGGGGGTTACCTGGACGGAATCGCGGCTCTGCACGGGCAGATGTGACAATTGACTCGAAGGTTTTCGATCACTCGCTTTCGCTGTCCCTCCGTCCGATCTCCAGAGAGCTACATCTCCGTCAAATAACTTGCTGTCGCCCCGTCCTAGAGCCGGGGTGGTGTTTTCGGCGCTTTCCTTTCTCTTGCTGCTTGGCCGTCGCGTTGTATAGAAGACAACGAACAAAGTATCACGAAGATGACCAAAAACAAGAACAAGAAACCACAACCGCCTCCGAACCAAGAGCGTAACTCTGATCGAACTGAAGGGCCCGGTCGAGGTGGACGGGGACGGGGGAGAGGAGGCCGTGGCGGCCGTGGGGGAGGTGTAAATGATGATGGAGGAGGGGACGATTCTTCGCGTCGGCGAGGCGGATTTCGAGGCGGAGGACCCTCGGGGTGGGATGCTCGAGATGGACCATCTCCTTCCGCATCAGACCGCGGGTTTGGGAGAGGGAGAGGCCGAGGCCGAGGGCGTTGGATAGGTAGGGGGAGTGGATTTGGAGGAGTGGATCTGAGAGGCTTCACAGGCAACTTCCACGGTGGAAGACCTGTGTATCATCCGACGGACGAGTTTAACTTTGAGATCCAGCAGTGGAGTGAGTTACCCAATGCTCCGGTCATTCGTGTTTGCCCTCTTTACTCACAACGACTGCATTTCCCAGACGAACAGCCCCAAAGCGGCCAGAACACTCCCGGTGGCCGGGGCCGAGGATCACCCTCAACACCCGGCGGTGGAAATACGTTTCGAGGACGCGGTGGTCGTGGAGGCTTCACCCAGAAACTTCCACCTACTTCGTCGTTGTC
>Ga0307516_10003147_pt1 | contig 21473 bp, 18 predicted proteins | sample 19_EM_MG_FD_203310 | JGI IMG/M metagenome (GOLD analysis project Ga0307516, IMG submission 203310) | Populus trichocarpa ectomycorrhiza microbial communities from riparian zone in the Pacific Northwest, United States - 19_EM | ecosystem: Host-associated > Plants > Roots > Unclassified | place... | reverse complement strand
GGCGAAGGCGGTGGTGGGGGAGGTGGCGTGGGCGTCGTGGACCAGGATGTCCGACTCGTTGTCCGGGGTGACCTGCACGACCCTCAGATCACCGGTCGCCGGGTCCCGGACCACACCGCGCGCACCGTCGGTGCCGAAGCGGATCGGCCGGCCGTGTTCCAGCCGGATCACCGCCTCCTCGGCCTGCTGATTGTCCTTCAGCGCTTCGAAGGCGCCGTCGTTGAAGATGTTGCAGTTCTGGTAGATCTCGATCAGCGCGGTGCCCTGATGGGCGGCCGCCTGCCGCAGCACCCCCGTCAGGTGCTTGCGGTCCGAGTCGATGGTCCGCGCCACGAACGACGCCTCCGCGCCGAGGGCGAGGGACACCGGGTTGAAGGGGGCGTCAAGCGACCCCATCGGCGTCGACTTGGTGATCTTGCCGACCTCGGAGGTGGGTGAGTACTGGCCCTTCGTGAGCCCGTAGATCCGGTTGTTGAAGAGGAGGATCTTCAGGTTCACGTTCCGCCGCAGGGCGTGGATCAGATGGTTGCCGCCGATGGACAGCGCGTCACCGTCGCCGGTGACCACCCACACCGACAGGTCGCGCCTGCTCGTGGCGAGCCCGGTCGCGATAGCCGGTGCGCGGCCGTGGATGGAGTGCATGCCGTACGTGTTCATGTAGTACGGGAAGCGGGAGGAACAGCCGATGCCCGAGACGAAGACGATGTTCTCCTTGGCCAGACCCAGCTCGGGCATGAAGCCCTGCACCGCGGCGAGGATCGCGTAGTCACCGCAGCCGGGGCACCAGCGCACTTCCTGGTCGGACTTGAAGTCCTTCATGGACTGCCGGGCCTCGGCCTTGGGAACGAGCGAAAGCGCCTCGACCGTGCCCGTGCCTTCCGTGGACGTCTCAGCCATCGATGGCCTCCTTGAGTGCCGCGGCGAGCTGCTCCGCCTTGAACGGCATACCGTTGACCTGGTTGTACGAGCGGGCGTCGACCAGGTACTTCGCCCGCACCAGCGTGGCGAGCTGACCGAGGTTCATCTCGGGGACCACCACCTTGTCGTACGCCTTCAGCACCTCGCCCAGATTCCGCGGGAACGGGTTGAGGTGGCGCAGATGAGCCTGCGCGATCGACTCGCCGGCCGTCCGCAGCCGTCGTACCGCCGCCGTGATCGGTCCGTATGTCGAGCCCCAGCCCAGAACCAGGGTCCGCGCCCCGTGCGGGTCGTCGACCTCGATGTCCGGTACGTCGATGCCGTCGATCTTGGCCTGGCGGGTGCGGACCATGAACTCGTGGTTCGCGGGGTCGTAGGAGATGTTGCCGCTGCCGTCCTGCTTCTCGATGCCGCCGATGCGGTGCTCCAGGCCCGGCGTGCCGGGGATGGCCCACGGGCGGGCGAGGGTCTGCGGGTCGCGCTTGTACGGCCAGAACGTCTCGGTGCCGTCGTCCAGGGTGTGGTTCGGTCCCTGCGCGAACTGCACCCGCAGGTCCGGCAGTTCGTCCAGCTCCGGGATGCGCCAGGGCTCGGAGCCGTTGGCCAGGTAGCCGTCGGACAGCAGCATCACCGGCGTGCGGTACGTCAGCGCGATGCGCGCCGCCTCCACGGCCGCGTCGAAGCAGTCGGCCGGGGTGCACGGGGCGATCACGGGGACCGGGGCCTCGCCGTTGCGGCCGTACATCGCCTGCAACAGGTCCGCCTGCTCGGTCTTGGTGGGCAGACCGGTCGACGGGCCGCCGCGCTGGATGTCGATCACCAGCAGCGGTAGTTCGAGGGAGACCGCGAGGCCGATGGTCTCGCTCTTGAGCGCGACTCCGGGCCCGCTCGTCGTGGTCACCCCCAGTGAGCCGCCGAAGGCCGCGCCCAGTGCGGCGCCGATGCCCGCGATCTCGTCCTCGGCCTGGAAGGTGCGCACACCGAAGTTCTTGTGCTTGCTGAGCTCGTGCAGGATGTCCGAGGCCGGGGTGATCGGGTACGAGCCCAGGAACAGCGGCAGGTCCGCCTGACGGGAGGCCGCGACCAGTCCGTACGACAGAGCCAGGTTCCCGGAGATGTTCCGGTATGTGCCGACCGGGAAGGCCGTGGTCGCCGGGGCGATCTCGTAGGAGACCGCGAAGTCCTCGGTGGTCTCACCGAAGTTCCAGCCCGCGCGGAAGGCGGCGATGTTGGCGGCCGCGATCTCCGGCTTCTTGGCGAACTTCGACGTCAGGAACTTCTCCGTGCCCTCGGTGGGCCGGTGGTACATCCATGACAAGAGGCCGAGCGCGAACATGTTCTTGCTGCGCTCGGCCTCTTTGCGGGTGAGGTCGAATTCCTTGAGTGCCTCGACGGTCAGGGTGGTCAGTGGGACCGGGTGGAGGTGGTAACCGTCGAGGGAACCGTCTTCCAGTGGGGAACTGCCGTACCCCACTTTCTGCATCGCCCGTCTCGTGAACTCGTCCGTGTTGACGATGATCTCCGCGCCGCGCGGCAGGTCGTCCACGTTGGCCTTGAGGGCGGCCGGGTTCATCGCCACCAGCACGTTGGGGGCGTCGCCCGGCGTGAGGATGTCGTGGTCGGCGAAGTGCAACTGGAAGGACGAGACGCCGGGCAGGGTGCCTGCGGGGGCGCGGATCTCGGCGGGGAAGTTCGGCAGCGTCGACAGGTCGTTGCCGAAGGACGCCGTCTCCGAGGTGAACCGGTCGCCGGTGAGTTGCATGCCGTCACCCGAGTCTCCCGCGAAACGGATGATCACCCGGTCCAGACGGCGGACGTCCTTCACGCCCGCCGTTTTGCGCTGCTCTCCCGCGACTGTTCCGTCGGCCTGCTCCGCTGGGCTACTGACCTGGCTGGTCACTGAACTGGACCTCCCTAGAGGCGGCTGTCTGGGAGCGGCCGTCCCGCTGGCCTCCCAGGAGCAACCCTACGACCGTAAGGGTCCCCTTCCCTGGGTCATTCGCATGATGGACACGCTTTTGAGACGGTTGAACACCCCGACTTGTCACGATTTACCCGCCCCCCGGCGCTTACCTTGAAGACGCTCTCGAGCGGTCCCCGGTTCTCGCTGTCGCATGGTCGATCCAGCTATCTGACACAGTGTCAGAAAGTCAGGAGTTCAGGTAGGTGAGGACCGCCAGCACGCGTCGGTGGTCCCCGTCGCTCGGGGACAGCCCGAGCTTCAGGAAGATGTTGCTGACGTGCTTCTCCACGGCTCCGTCGCTCACCACCAGTTGCCGCGCGATCGCGGAGTTGGTCCTGCCCTCGGCCATCAGGCCCAGCACCTCGCGCTCTCTCGGGGTGAGCCCCGCGAGCACGTCCTGTTTGCGGGAGCGGCCCAGCAGTTGCGCGACCACCTCCGGGTCGAGGGCCGTACCGCCCTCGGCCACCCGTACCACCGCGTCCACGAACTCACGCACCTCGGCCACCCGGTCCTTGAGCAGATAGCCGACGCCGCGACTGGAACCGGCCAGCAGTTCGGTGGCGTAGCGCTCCTCCACGTACTGCGACAGCACGAGGACCCCGAGCCCCGGATGCGCCTTGCGCAGCTGGACCGCGGCCCGCACGCCCTCGTCGGTGTGCGTCGGCGGCATCCGTACGTCCGCCACCACGACGTCCGGCAGCTCACCCTGCGCGTCCAGCTCGGTGATGGTCTTGATCAACGCCTCGCCGTCCCCGACCCCGGCGACCACGTCATGTCCACGGTCGGTCAACAGCCGGGTCAGGCCCTCCCTCAGCAGCACCGAATCCTCGGCGATGACCACCTGCACCCTGTCCTCCACGATTCTTGGCCCCCGAGCCCCTGTATCGGGCCGAACTCGGCCCCGTCCCCGTCCCCGTCCCCGTCCCTTGGCCGTCAGTATCCCGCGATCTGTCCTTCTTCACGGGGCCTGTGGACAGACTGGCCGCGCGTGTTCGGACTTCGGGGCAGGAGAGGAGACCTTGTGGAGCCGGGGGAGCGGGGCGGGGCGGGGCGGCGGGGAGGCGTGCTTCAGCCCCCTGATCCGCGTAGAAACCGCAGATCAGAGGGTCGTCACAAGCGACCGGGGCTACACCGTCCGCCAGGGCAGTTCCGCGGTGATCCGGGTCGGGCCACCGGCCGGGGAGTCCACCACCAGGATGCCGTCCACCGCGTCCAGCCGCTCGGCCAGCTCGGCCAGCCCCGAGCCGGTGGAGGTGTCCGCGCCGCCGACCCCGTCGTCCACGACCTGGAGCATCAGGCGGTTCTCCACCCGCCACACATCCACCGCCGCCCACGTGGCACGGGCGTGCTTGCTGATGTTCTGCAGCAGCTCCGACACCGTGAAGTACGCGATCCCCTCGATCGCCGCCGCCGGCCGCGCCGACAGGTCCACCTCCACCTGCACCGGCACCGTGCACCGCGAGGCGACGGAGGACAGGGCGGCATCCAGACCGCGGTCCGTCAGTACGGCCGGATGAATGCCCCGGGCGAGGTCCCGCAGCTCCTGCAACGCCGTCTTCACCTCACCGTGCGCGTCACCCACCATCCGCGCCGCCTCCCGCGGATCCTCCGTCAGCTTCTCCTTCGCCAGTCCCAGATCCATCGCCAGCGCCACCAGCCGGGCCTGCGCCCCGTCGCGCAGGTCCCGCTCGATGCGCCGCAGGTCCGCAGCGGCCGTGTCGACCACGACACCCCGGTCCGACTCCAGCTCCACCACCCGCGCCGACAGCCGCGACGGCCCGAGCAGCCCGCTCACCAGCAGCCGGTCCACCATCGTCAGCGCCCGCAGGATCCACGGCGTGGCCAGCGTGATCAACAGCCCCACCATCGCGGCCACGGTGATCTCGAACGGGTTGTCGAGGTAGACGTGGTGACTCTCGTCGCCGTACAGCTGGATCCCGTCCTGTCCGCCGTACAGCGGGAAGAGCCAGAACCACAGCGGATACGTCATCAGCGTCCAGCCGAGGGCGAAGAAGTTCCCCGCGACGGCGAAGGAGAACACCGACCACGGCAGGTACAGCAGCGTGTACAGGACGCTCCGCCACGAGGTGCCGCTCTTCAGGACGGCACCCATCCAGGCCAGCGCGCCCCGCTTCCTGATCCGCAGCGGCTCCGGGGCGGCCACGTCCAGCCCGAGCAGCACCCGCGCGCGGGCCCGCTCCAGCGCCCCGACACCCCGGCAGCCGGCCAGCCCCGCGGCCAGCACCGGAATCCCGAGAAACGTCACGAGCAGCCCCATACCGAGCGAGACCATCGTGACGGCGTACACGAACATCAGGGCGCCGATCGGCAGGCCCAGCAGCACATACGTCAGTTCGCGCCAGCTGCGTGCCTCGAACGGTGCCCGCAGCCCGGCCGGCAGACGGCGGCGACGTACCCCCTCGGGGAACCCGAGCTCGCTGTCGTGCCCGTAACTGCGTCCGTAGTCCCTGGCCATCGGCTCGTCCTTCTCCTCGTCCTGCGGCTGTGCCGTCGTACCTTCACTGTGCTGTGCCACGGGCCTGTGGACCATGGAGTCCGTCGGCGTCTCGGACGGGGGGTTTTCCCTACCCCTTGCCGCCGTGTCCACCATGCCCACCGTGTCCGCCGGCTCCGCTGCCGACGGAGGTCTCCGTGCGGTCCCGCCAGGGAAGTTCCGCGGTGACGACCGTCGGGCCGCCCGGAGGTGAGTCGATGACGAAGAGGCCGTCCACGGCGTCCAGGCGGTCGGCGAGGCCGCGCATGCCCGTACCGCCGTCGAGGCGGGCACCGCCGCGGCCGTCGTCCCACACCTGGATCAGCAGCCGGTCGTCCGACCGCCACACGTCCACCGAAGCCGACTTCGCCCCGCTGTGCTTGCTGACGTTCTGCAGCAGCTCCGAGACGGTGAAGTAGGCGATGCCCTCGATGGCCGCGACCGGTCTGGCATCCAGGTCGGCCGTCACCTTCACCGGCACCGTGCACCGCGAGGCGACGGAGGACAGGGCGGCATCCAGACCGCGGTCCGTCAGTACGGCCGGATGAATGCCCCGGGCGAGGTCCCGCAGCTCCTGCAACGCGAGCTTCACCTCGCCGTGGGCCTCCTCGACCATCGCCGCCACGACCTTGTCATCGGCCTGCCCCTCCAGCAGCCTCTCTTTGGCCATGCCAAGACCCATCGCCAGATTGACCAGCCGGGCCTGCGCGCCGTCGTGCAGATCGCGCTCGATGCGCCGCAGATCGGCCGCGGCCGTGTCGACCACGACACCCCGGTCGGACTCCAGCTCGGCGATCCGCTGCTCCAGTTCGTCGGAGGGCGACAGCAGACCGCGCACCATCGCCCGGTCGACGTTGGTCAGCCCCCGCGCGATCAGCGGCAGCACCGGCCACAGCACGAACAACGAGGTCAGGGTGAAGGCGAAGGTGAAGATGCCCCAGGGCAGCCGGATGAAGTCGTACAGCATCGTCCGCCAGCCGACCGGATCCTTCAGCCCCATCCACAGCCGCTGGAGGAACCCGCCGCCCCTCCTGCCCCACGGCAGCGGGCTCGGCTCGTCCACCCGCACCCCGAGCAGCGCCCTGGCCCGCGCCCGCTCCAGCCTGCCCAGCCGACGGGCGCCCATCAGCCCGACCGCGAGCAGCGGCAGTCCGATCACTGTGACGGTCAGTCCGACTCCGGTGGCGAGCACCGTCACGACGTAGACGAATCCGATCAGGGCCACCGGAAGGTTCGCCAGAAGGTGCGCGATCTCCTTCCAGGTGTGCCGGGGGAAGGCGAAACGGGCGGGTGGCAGGCGGTCGCTGTCCGCTTCCCCGGAGGGGTTCGAGGCCGGTAGACGTTGGGTCATACGGGTCAGCGTGCCGTGCGTCGGCCCGCCGCGCCATGAGGTGGGCCGCCGCGACGCACTGGGGAAAACCCCACCCCGGCCACCGGCGCCTTTCCTCAGGCGTGACGGGCTGCTTACGCTCCCTTTAGCAGGGCCTAGACTCCGGTGCGTACAGATCGTCGAACAGCAGCGTTCACAGGGAGCGAGGAACGGACCGTGCGGGAACCGACCGCTGTCGCGGCGGACTACTTCCAGTCGTACTCGGTCGTCGGGCTGCTCGCCGCCGTCGGCGTGCTGTTCGTCGCGGTCGCCTTCGGCGCCGGACGCCTGCTGCGGCCCGTGGTCCCCACCCCCGAGAAGCTCCTGACGTACGAGTGCGGAGTCGACCCCGTCGGTGAGGGCTGGGCGCACACCCAGGTCCGCTACTACGTCTACGCCTTCCTGTACGTCATCTTCGCCGTCGACTCGATCTTCCTTTTTCCCTGGGCCACGGTGTTCGCCGCTCCCGGCTACGGCGCGACCACCCTCGTGGAGATGTTCGTCTTCCTCGGCTTCCTCGCCGTGGGCCTGCTGTACGCATACAAGAAGGGCGTCCTGACATGGACGTGACCCCCACCCCCTCGGAACCCGTTCTCCTGCCGGAGCCCGTTCCGCTTCCGGAGCCGAAGCGGCTGGGCGCCCTCGCCCGCCTCGCGCCCGAGCCGATGAAGGTGGTCCTGAACTGGGGCCGCCGCTACTCCCTCTGGGTCTTCAACTTCGGCCTGGCCTGCTGCGCGATCGAGTTCATCGCCGCGTCGATGGCCCGCCACGACTTCATCCGCCTCGGCGTGATCCCCTTCGCGCCCGGCCCTCGCCAGGCCGACCTGATGGTGGTCTCCGGCACGGTCACCGACAAGATGGCGCCCGCCGTGAAGCGCCTGTACGAACAGATGCCCGAGCCGAAGTACGTGATCTCGTTCGGCGCGTGCAGCAACTGCGGCGGCCCGTACTGGGACTCGTACTCCGTCACCAAGGGCGTCGACCAGATCATCCCGGTGGACGTCTACGTCCCCGGCTGCCCGCCCCGCCCCGAGGCGCTGCTCCAGGGGATCCTCAAGCTCCAGGAGAAGATCGCGCGGGAGTCGTTGGGGGAGCGGTACGGGGCCGACACGGGACGCCCTTCGGCGGCGGCCCTGACGAGCGGGCTGGTGCGGGGGCCGGGTGCCGGTTCGGGTTCCGGTTCGGGTTCCGGCTCGGATTCGGGGGAGGGGCGATGACCGAGGTCGGTTGGCTGCCCGCTCCCGTCGAGGACCTGTTCGGCACGGAGGCCACGGCCGAGGAGTCGTACGAGGTGCTGACGGTCGACGTACCGCCGGCGTCCTGGCTCGCCGCGCTTGAGGTGGCCCGCGACCGTCTGACCTGCACCTACTTCGACTGGCTGAGCGCGGTCGACGAACCGGGCACGGGCTTTTGCGTAGCGGCGCATGTCGTGGCGCTCGCCCCGGTACGGCGACTTCTGCTGCGTACGACGGTCCCGCACGAGTCCCCTGTCCTGCCCAGCGCGGTGGACGTGTTCGCGGGCGCCGCCTGGCACGAACGTGAGACGCACGAAATGTTCGGCGTCGACTTCCAGGGCCACCCGGCCCTGGACCACCTCCTGCTTCCCGAGGGTTTCGAAGGCCACCCCCTCCGCAAGGACTTCGTCCTCGCCGCCCGCGTCGCCAAGGCCTGGCCCGGCGCGAAGGAGCCGGGGGAGGGCGCGGCACACGGTGCCCCCAAACGCCGCCAGATGCTTCCCCCCGGCGTCCCCGACCCGAACGAGTGGGGTCCGCAGAAGGGCCAACTCCCCCCTGCCCCGACCCGACCGGCCCGTGGTGCGGGACGCGCGGCGGCGGAACGCCCGGCTCGCGGGGCGGGCGAGCGTCCGGTACGCAGGGCTCGTTCGGCGTCGGAGGGGTCGGCGAGTCAGACGGAGGGATCGACGCGTCAGACGGCGGAGCCGTCGGTGAAGGGCCAGGAGGGGGCGCCGCCGACCGTGGACACTCCGGGTGCTCCGGGTGCTCCGGGTGCTCCGGGTGCTCCGGGTACTCCGGGTACTCCGGGTACTCCGGGTGTGTCGGGCGCGTCGGTCGAGCCGGCGGCACCTGCCCGTCCGCGTCGGGCGCGCTCGGCGTCGGAAGGCTCGACCAGTCAGCAGCGGGGAACCGGCACCGGTGCGGGGGAAGGCCCCGGCTCCGGCTCCGGCCCGGCCCGACGTGCGCGCAGCGTGGGTGAGGGCTCCGCGTCGCAGCGCGCCCAGGCCCCGGCCGAGGACACACCTGCCCGTCCGTCCAGCGGCCCCCGCAGCTCGGACGCCCCCTGGCACCACGCCCGCCCAACATTCGACGAACCGGAACCGAGCGGCCCAGCCGAAGCCTCCGAGCCGTCGGCTCCCGAGCCCACGGCATCCGACCCCAAAGACCCCGCTGACCCCGAGGCCCCCACCGCCGACCCCGGCCCCGGCCCCGGCCGCGACCGCCAGGACGAGACCCCCGAAGACCCCACAGGAGGCCCGCAGTGAACGACGCTCTCGACGTCGCCCTGCGACTCCTGATCGTCTTCGTCGTCTTCCTCACCTTCCCTCTGCTCATCGGTCAGACCGAGCACAAGGTGATGGCCCACATGCAGGGCCGCCTCGGCCCGATGTACGCCGGCGGCTTCCACGGCTGGGCCCAACTCGTCGCGGACGGCGTGAAGTTCGCGCAGAAGGAAGACATCGTCCCCGCGGGCGCGGACCGCCGTATCTTCCAACTCGCCCCGGCCGTGGCCCTCCTCCCGTACCTCCTGGTCCTCCTGGCCATCCCGATCGGCCCCGGCGAGGGCGCCGTCGGCGAGGTCGTCGACGCGGGTGTCTTCTTCGTCCTGGCCGTGATGGGCGTAGGCGTCCTCGGATCGCTCATGGCCGGCTGGGCCTCCGCCAACAAGTTCTCCCTCCTCGGCGGCCTCCGCACCGCCGCCCAACTCCTCGCCTACGAACTCCCGATGCTGCTCACCGCCGCGTCGGTGGCGATGGCCGCCGGCACGGTGTCACTCCCCGGGATCCTCGAGGCCTTCGAGTGGTGGTGGCTGCCCTGGCAGATCGTCGGCGCGATCGTCTTCTTCGTCGCCGGCCTCGCCGAACTCCAGCGGCCTCCCTTCGACATGCCGGTCGCCGACTCGGAGATCATCTTCGGCGCCTACACCGAGTACACCGGTCTCCGCTTCGCTCTGTTCCTCCTCGCCGAGTACGCCGGAATCGTCGTCCTGTGCGGTCTGACCACCGTCCTCTTCCTGGGCGGCTGGCATGGTCCCTGGGGTGCCGACGGAATCGGCTGGGTCTGGACCCTGCTGAAGGCCGCCGTCCTCGCCTTCCTCGTGATCTGGCTCCGCGTCACCTACCCCCGCCTGCGTGAGGACCAGCTCCAAAAACTCTCCTGGACCCTCCTGGTCCCCCTGTCCCTCGCCCAGATCGCCCTCACCGGCATCGTCAAGGTGGTGATCCAGTAACCATGGCCGAGCCTCTCCCGCCCACCCGGCCCCGAATCCCCGGCTCAGGCCTGGTCAAGGGCCTGGCCGTCACCCTCCGCACGATGACGAGGAAGACCGTCACCGAGCAGTACCCGGACACCCAGCCCGACCTTCCGCCCCGCACCCGCGGCGTCATCGGCCTGTTCGAGGAGAACTGCACGGTCTGCATGCTGTGCGCCCGTGAGTGCCCGGACTGGTGCATCTACATCGACTCCCACAAGGAGACGGTCCCGCCGGCGGCGCCGGGTGGCCGCGAACGCAGTCGCAATGTCCTCGACCGCTTCGCCATCGACTTCGCTCTGTGCATGTACTGCGGTATCTGCATCGAGGTCTGCCCTTTCGACGCTCTGTTCTGGTCCCCGGAGTTCGAGTACGCCGAGACCGACATCCGCGACCTCACCCACGAACGCGACAAGCTCCGCGAGTGGATGTGGACCGTCCCGGCCCCGCCCGCCCTCGACCCCGGCGCGGAGGAACCCAAGGAGATCGCCGCCGCCCGCAAGACGGCGGAGAAGCTCGCGGCCACGCAGCCCGAGCCCACGACCGAGCCGCAGTCCGAGCCGCAGTCCGAGTCGCAGTCCGAGTCGCAGTCCGAGCCCACGACCGGCCCGCGGTCCGGTCCCGCCGCACAGCCGCAGGAGGGAGACGAGTGAGCCCGGCCTTCACCCCGCTGACCTCGGCCGCCGCCGAAACCCACGGCTTCCTCTCCCCGACCGGCGTCGAGATCGCCTTCCTCCTGGTCGGCCTGGTCACCTTCGGCGCCGCGCTGGTCACGGTCACCACCAAGCAGCTGGTGCACGCCGCCCTGTGGCTGGTGGTCGCCCTCGGCGGCCTCGCCGTCGAGTACCTCCTGCTCACCGCGGAGTTCATCGCCTGGGTACAGGTCCTCATCTACGTCGGTTCCGTCGTGGTCCTCCTTCTGTTCGGTCTGATGCTCACCAGGGCCCCGATCGGCCGCTCACCGGACGCCGACTCCGGCAACCGCTGGGCCGCCCTCACCGTGGCCGTCGCCGCGGCCGCCGCCCTGGTCTGGGTCGTCGTCGACGCCTTCCGCGCGACCTGGATCGACCTGGACGGGGCCGCCGCCGGCTCCACCGAGGCCACCGGCGCCAGCCTCTTCCAGAACTGGGTCCTCCCCTTCGAAGCTCTCTCCGTCCTCCTCCTCGCGGCCCTGGTCGGCGCGATCGTCCTGTCCCGCAAGGCGAAGGCGGAGTCGAGCTCTCCCCCTGTGAACTCCCGAGCCACCACCCAGAGTTCCCCACCTGTCACGGAGAGTTCCCTCTCCGTCCTGGGCGCCCGGGAAAACCCGGCCGACCAGGAAGGCGCCCGCTGATGCACCTCGCCTATCCCGCCGTCCTCTCCGCTCTCCTCTTCTGCACCGGCCTGTACGGCGTCCTCGCCCGCCGCAACGCGATCCTGGTCCTGATGTCGGTCGAGCTGATGCTCAACGCCGTCAACCTCAACCTTGTCGCCTTCGACGTCTGGCTCAGCCGGGCAGCCCAGGAGACCCTGCACTCCGGCCAGGCCCTGACCCTGTTCACCATCGCCATCGCCGCAGCCGAGATCGGCATCGGCCTGGCGATCGTCCTCGCCGTGCACCGCAACCGCGGCACCGCGGACATCGACAGGCTTCGCGACACCGCCGAGGGCCACGAGAGCGACCCGGCCGACGGCTCCGACAGTGACGCCCCCACGACCGGGACGGCCGGCGAGAAGGCTGAGGCCACCGCGTGACCACGACCACCCTCGCCGTCCTCGTCCCCCTCCTTCCGTTCCTCGGCGCCGCGGCCGGTCTGCTCCTGGGCCGCACCGCCCCCGGCTTCGTCCGCCCGCTCGCCGTCCTGCCGGTCCTCGGCTCCCTCGGTCTCGCCGCGACCGTCGCCGTACGCCAGGGCGGCGACCATGCCATCGACGCCGCCACCGAACTCACCCCCACCGGTTCGGTCCCGATCGAACTCGCCCTGCACATCGACGGCTTCGCCGCCCTCGTCGCCGTCCTGGTCGCCTTCGTGGCCACCTGCGTGCAGATCTACTCGACGGGCTATCTGCACGACGACCCGCGCTACCCCTCGTACGCCGCCCTCGTCTCCCTGTTCACCTCCGCGATGCTGCTCGTCGTCTACTCCGGCGACCTGATGCTGCTGCTGGTCGGCTGGGAGATCATGGGCATCTGCTCGTACTTCCTGGTCGGCCACTACTGGGAGACCCCGGAGGCCCGCGCAGCCTCCCTCAAGGCCTTCCTCGTGACCAAGCTCGGTGACGTCCCCTTCCTCATCGGCCTGTTCGCCCTCGCCACCGACGCCGGTTCCTTCCAGATCACGAAAGTCCTCGGCACCGTCGCACACGGTGGACTCGACCACCCGACACTCATCGCCCTACTGCTTCTGGCCGGTGTGGCCGGCAAGTCGGCGCAGTTCCCGCTGCACACCTGGCTTCCCGACGCGATGGCGGGCCCCACACCCGTCTCCGCGCTGATCCACGCCGCGACGATGGTCGCCGCCGGTGTCTACTTCATCGCCCGGCTCCTCCCCGTCTTCGAGGCCTCCCGGGCCGCGATGGTCGTCCTCGCCGTCATGGCCGCCGTCACCATGGCCGGTTCCGCCCTCGCCGCGCTCGCCCAGGACGACATCAAACGCGTCCTCGCCTACTCGACGATCGGCCAGCTCGGGTACATGACCGGCGCCCTCGCCGTCGGCGACCGCGGAGCCGCCGTCTTCCACCTCCTCTCGCACGGCGCCTTCAAGGCGCTGCTGTTCCTCGCGGCGGGCGTGATCATCCACGCCGCCGGCACCAACTCGCTGGCCGCCATGTCCCGCATGAGCAACCTGCGCCACCGCGTCCCCGACGCCTTCTGGACGATGACCGTGGCGCTCCTCGCGCTCGCCGCGATCCCGCCCTTCAGCGGCTTCTTCTCCAAGGAGTCCGTCCTCGGCGCCGCCGAGCACGTGGCCACCGGCCACACCCAGCACGCCCCCGGCGCCGCCGGCTGGACCGTCCTCGTCGCCGGGCTCATCACCGCCCTGCTCACCGCCGCCTACGCGACCCGCCTGTGGCTGCTCGCCTTCCGCGGCCGAGGCACCGAGGCCCCCGACCACGGCAGGCAACCGCTCACCATGACCGTGGTGCTGTGGGTCCTCGCCGTCCCGTCCCTCGCCGTCGGCGCGCTCGCCTACCGCACGCTGCCCGACTGGTTCGACGGCCGTGACCTCACCCCGACCCTCACCACCTCCGTCCTCGGCACGGGAGTGGCCCTGGTCGGCGGCCTCGTCACCTACGCGGCCTGGCGTCACACCGCCACACTCGCGGCCCGAGTCCCGCTGGGCGCGGTCGCCGCCCACCCCGAAGGCGACGCCGGCCAGGTGGAGGCCGAGGCCATCGCCAGCCACCAGCCCGCCTACGGAGACGTGGCCCGCGCACCCGACCCGTCGGACCCGGCACGGCTCCTGCTCGGCCCGCTGCACCGCCACGCGGCCGTCGGCTTCCACCTCGACGCCGTGTACTCGGCCCTCTTCGTCCGCCCGGTCCAGGCCGGAGCCACCCTCGTCCGGTTCCTCGACCGCGAGGTCGTCGAGACCTACGTACGCGGCGCGGGCGCGCTGCCCCGACTGCTCGGGGCCGCCGTACGACGTGCCCAGACCGGCAATCTGCAGACCTATGTGAGCGCGCTGCTCGCCGGCACCGTCGTCCTGGTGGTCGCCGCCGTCCTCGTCGCCACCGGAGCGTGAGCAGGCGTGATCGATATCAACGAGTCCGTGATGCAGTTCCTTCTGGCATTGATCGTGGTCGGCCCGCTCCTCGGAGCCGTCGCCGCTCTCCTGCCCGCCCCGCCGGGACTGAAGGGGAAGTCACCCGAGCAGGCCGTGCTGCGGCACGGTGTGACGGTCACCGGCGTGATCCTCGCCGCCGCGATCGTCCTCGCACTCGGCTTCGACCACGACCACCCGTCGAAGATGCAGGCCACGACCGACATCAGCTGGATCCCCGCACTCGACGTGCGGATCCACCTCGGCATCGACGGCATCTCCCTCCCCCTTGTGGTCCTGACCGCGCTGCTGACCTTCCTGTGCGCGCTCTACTCCTATTTCAAGATGCCCGCGGGACCGACCCCGAAGGCGTTCGTCGCCCTGCTGCTCGTCCTGGAGTCCGGCACCCTCGCGACCTTCGCCGTCCTCGACCTGCTGCTCTTCTTCCTCGCCTTCGAGATGGTCCTCATCCCGATGTACTTCCTCATCGCCCGCTGGGGCGGTGAGCAAAGGACCCAGGCAGCTTGGAAGTTCATCCTCTACACACTGCTCGGCTCCGTCGTCATGCTGCTCGGCCTGCTCCTGATCGGAATCAGGGCCGGCACATTCGACATGGTGGCACTCGCCACTGACAACGGCCGGTCGCTGACCACATCCGTGCAGGTCATCGCCGTTCTGTCGATCGGAATCGGGCTCGCGGTCAAGACGCCGATGTGGCCGCTGCACAGCTGGCTGCCCGACGCCCACACCGCCGCCCCGACCGTCGGCTCGGTCCTGCTGGCAGGCGTCCTGCTGAAGATGGGCACGTACGGGTTCGTCCGAATCCTGCTGCCCGTCGCGCCGGACGGCTTCCGCACCTTCGCGCCCTACCTCGCCGCCTTCGCCGTCGTCGGCATCATCTACGGATCCCTGGCCTGCCTGGCCCTCGCCAAGCAGGGCGCGAAGGGCGACCTCAAACGCCTCATCGCCTACTCCTCCGTCGGCCACATGGGCTTCGTGCTCCTCGGCATCTCGACCATGACCCCGACCGGTGTGAACGGCGCACTGTTCGCCAACATCGCCCACGGCCTCATCACCGGCCTGCTTTTCTTCCTGGTCGGCGCGCTGAAGGACCGCACCGGCAGCACCGACCTCGACACCCTCGCCGAGGAGACGGGCGCCGCCCTCTACGGCAAGGCCCCCCGCCTCGGGGGCCTGCTCGCCTTCGCCGCGGTCGCCTCGCTCGGCCTGCCCGGCCTCGCCGGGTTCTGGGGCGAGATGCTGGCGCTGTTCGGCGCGTTCGAGCCCGCCGAAGGCCTCAGCCGCCCCGCCTTCCTCACCTTCATGTCGATCGGCGCCTTCGGCACCCTGCTGACGGCCGCGTACATGCTCATCGTGGTCCGCCGCGTCTGCATGGGCGCCGTACCGCAGGAAGCCCCGAAACTCACCGACGTGCGCACATACGAGTTCGCGGCCTGGACCCCGCTCGTCGCCCTCACCGTCGCCGCCGGCCTCTGGCCCAAGGCCCTCCTCGGCCTGACCGACCCGGCCGTTCAGCAGCTCCTCGCAGGAGGCACCCGATGAGCTCCCTGGCCCAGCCGCTGGCCGCGCCTCTCGTCCAGTCGGTCGACTGGCTCGCCATCGCCCCGCCCACCATCACGGCCGTCGTCGGACTCGTCGTCCTCGTCGCCGACCTGTTCGTAGGCGACAACCGGAAGGCGCTGCTCGGCCGGCTGTCGGTCGCGGGCCTCGCCGCCTCGACCCTCATGCTGCTGCCCCTCCTGGACGGCGACCGTTCCACCTTCTGCCTGACCGCGGACGCCGGCGTCTGCAGCTACACAGCCGACCGCTTCACCCTCGTCCTCCAGCTCCTGGTCCTCGGCGGTGCCCTCCTCGCCGCCCTTCTGTCGGTCACCGCCCTCAAGGACGCCGACAAGGGACTCCCCGAAGGGGAGTACTGGTTCCTGCTGCTGTCCTCCGCGGCCGGAGCGGCCCTCCTGCCCGCCTCCCGCGACTTCGCGACCCTGATCGTCGCCCTGGAGGTCGCCTCCCTGCCCGCCTTCGCCCTCGTCGGCCTCCGGCACGGCGACAAGAAGTCCTCCGAAGCGGCCCTGAAGTTCTTCCTGTCCTCGGTCACCGCCACCGCGGTCAGCCTCATGGGCATCAGCTTCGTGTACGCCGCCACCGGCACCCTCTACCTCACCCAGGTCGCCGAGCGCATCCAGAACGTCGACGGACAACTGCACACCCTCACCCAGACCGGCGTCGTCCTCACCCTCATCGGCTTCGCCTTCAAGACGGCCGCGGTGCCCTTCCACTTCTGGGTGCCCGACACCTACGTAGGAGCGCCCCTCCCGATCGCCGCCTACCTGTCGGTCGTCGGCAAGGCGGTCGGCTTCTCCGGCCTGATCCTCATCACGGTCGTCGCCCTCCCGTCGTACGCCGACGTCTGGGGCCCGGCCCTCGCCGCACTGGCCGCCCTCACCATGACCGTCGGCAACGTCGGCGCCCTCCGCCAGCAGGCCACGCGCGCGTACAGCGCGGTACGCCTGCTCGCCTGGTCCTCCGTGGGCCAGGCCGGCTACCTCCTCGTCCCGATCGCCGCCGCCGCGTACTCCGACGACGCCGAGCACTCCATCGGCTCCACCGTCGCGTACGCCCTCATGTACGCCGCCGTGAACCTGGGCGCCTTCGCGGTGGCCGCACTCGTCGGCCGTACGAAGTCCCTCAACCGGGTCTCCGACTACCGCGGCCTGTACGCGTCGAACCCCTTCGCGGCGCTCCTCCTGGCCTTCTTCCTGCTCTGCCTGGCCGGGCTGCCGCCGGGCATCATCGGCCTCTTCGCGAAGGTCACCGTCTTCTCCGCGGCCGTCGACGCGGGCCTCGGCTGGCTCGCCGTGGTCATGGCCGTCAACGTCGTGATCGCGCTGTTCTACTACCTCCAGTGGACGACCCTGCTGTTCCGCGCCCCCGAGGGCGCGCCCGACAAGCACCGGGTGCCCGCTCCTCTCACCGTCGCGATCGCCCTCACCGGCGTCCTCGCCGTGGCCCTCTCCGGGGCACCCCAGCTGGTCCTGCGCTTCGCCGACACCGGCCTTTTCTGAGCTGCTCCCGGACGGCCGACGGGGGCCGCCGGACGCACAAGGGAACTAGTGGCTCTCGCCTGGCGTTCAGCACACCGGGAGGGTCCACTGGGCGTGACACCGCGACACCAGTGGCACAGCTGATCGACAAGGAAGATCACCAAGCAAAGGGTTCCCCTGCTGTACGACTTGGAGGGCGTACCGTGCACCGCCGGCACAACGGGCTCAGGACCGCCGTACTCCTCGGGGGACTGTCCGCACTCATCATCGTCATCGGCAGCTTCTTCGGCCGTATGGGGCTCGTCATCGCGGTCGTCATCGCCCTCGGCACCAACGCGTACGCGTACTGGAACAGCGACAAGCTGGCTCTACGCGCGATGCGCGCCCGCCCGGTCAGCGAGTTCGAGGCCCCCGCCCTGTACCGCATGGTCCGCGACCTCTCCACCCAGGCCCGCCAGCCCATGCCCCGGCTGTACATCTCCCCGACCGAGGCACCCAACGCCTTCGCGACAGGCCGCAATCCGCGCAACGCCGCCGTGTGCTGCACCGACGGCATCCTGCGTCTCCTGGACGAGCGCGAACTGCGCGGGGTCATCGGCCATGAGCTCAGTCACGTCTACAACCGCGACATCCTGATCTCATCGGTCGCCGGCGCCCTCGCCTCCGTGATCATGTTCCTGGTCAACTTCGCCTGGCTGATCCCGATCGGCCGCTCCGACGACGATGACGGCCCCGGCCTCCTCGGCATGCTGCTGATCATGATTCTGGGCCCGCTCGCCGCCACCCTCATCCAACTGGCCATCAGCCGCTCCAGGGAGTACGAGGCCGACGCCTCCGGTGCCCAGCTCACCGGCGACCCGCTCGCCCTCGCCAGCGCCCTGAACAAGCTCGAAGCGGGCACCAAGCAGCTCCCGTTGCCTCCGGAGCCCCGCATCGAGACGGCGAGTCACATGATGATCGCGAACCCCTTTCGTGCAGGTCAGGGGCTATCCAAGAGGTTCTCGACACATCCGCCCATGGCGGAGCGCATCGCCCGTCTGGAGAAGATGGCAGGTCGCCCCCGATGAAACCGGCCGGGGCGGTCCGGCACACAGCGTCGTCTGCCCACTCCGGGAGACGCTCCCCACACGGTGATCACCGGCCGGCGAATCCCTGATCCGCCGGAACCACCTCACGCCCCAGCGGCATGAGGGAGATCGGAATGAGCTTCAGATTGGCCCATCCGAACGGGATACCAATGATCGACAGGAACAGCGGGACGCTCGTGACCAGGTGTCCGAGGGCCAGCCACCATCCGGCGAAGATCACCCAGATCACGTTGCCGACGAACGACGGCGCCCCGGCGTCCCCTCGCTCTACGGTGGTCCGACCGAACGGCCAGAGGACGAAGCCCGCGATACGCAGCGACGCGACGCCGAACGGGATGGTGACGATCAAGATGAAGCACACCAGCGCGGCCAGCGTGTACGCGAGCGCCATCCAGATCCCGCAGAAGACCAGCCACAGGATGTTCAACAGCAGGTTGAACAGTTTCATGATCGACACCTTTCCAGGTCGTGTCGCCCTCACTGCCTGCCAAGTCCAGTATCAGCTCGTCACGTGCGAAGGGCGTGTCCGGAAGGATTTCCGCGCCCGGCGGAAGGTCTACTCCCGCCCCGCCACCCACCGCCGCACCCCGTACGCCACCGCACCGACCGCCAGCACTCCCGCGCCCACCAGCACCGAGACCGCCGGAAGCGCGAACGCCAGTACCAGGCAGCCGAGCAGGCCCGCCGCCGGCGTCACCCGGGCCGCCGGAGCCGAGGAGAGCGTCCAGGCCGACGCGTTGGCCACCGCGTAGTACGCCAGCACACCGAAGGACGAGAAGCCGATCGCACCCCGGACGTCCACGGTGGCGGCCAGGACGGCGACCACCGCGCCCACGGCCAGCTCGGCCCGGTGCGGGACCTGGAAGCGCGGATGCACGGTGGCCAGCGCGCCGGGCAGATGCCGGTCCCGGGCCATGGCCAGTGTCGTCCGTGAGACGCCCAGGATCAGGGCGAGCAGGGAGCCCAGCGCGGCCACGGCGGCGCCCACCCGTACCACCGGCACCAGCCCCGGCACCCCTGCCGCACGCACCGCGTCCGCCAGCGGAGCGTCCGCGCGTCCGAGGCCACCCGACCCCAGCACGGAAAGGACAGCCACCGCCACACACGCGTACACCACCAGCGCGATACCCAGAGCCAGCGGGATCGCGCGGGGGATGGTGCGCGCCGGATCCCGCACCTCCTCACCCAGGGTCGCGATGCGCGCGTACCCCGCGAACGCGAAGAACAGCAGACCGGCAGCCTGAAGGATCCCGCCCACACCGCCCGACGTCCCGATGTCCAGCCGCCCGGCGGCAAAGGCTCCCGACCCCAGACACACGACCACCACGGAAGCGAGGACAGCCAGGACCACCGCCACGATCGCCCGGGTCAGCCAGGCGGACTTCTGGACGCCGCCGTAGTTCACCGCGGTCAACGCCACTACAGCCGCGACCGCGACCGCGTGCGCCTGTCCCGGCCAGACGTACGCGCCCACGGTGAGCGCCATCGCCGCACACGAGGCGGTCTTGCCGACCACGAACGACCAACCCGCGAGATAGCCCCAGAACGCCCCGAGCCGCTCGCGCCCGTACACATAGGTGCCGCCGGACGCCGGGTACAGGGCGGCCAGCCGTGCCGACGAGGTGGCGTTGCAGTACGCGACCACGGCGGCGACGGCCAGCCCGAGCAACAGCCCGGAGCCGGCCGAGCGTGCCGCGGGCCCGAGGGCGGCGAAGATCCCGGCGCCGATCATCGAACCCAGGCCGATGACGACCGCGTCGCCCACGCCCAGGGTGCGCCGCAGTTCAGCATCGGAAGGTGCCATGTGCCGCACCCTACTGACCGCTGCAACCAGCGAGTGCGGCCGTGTCGTCCTGCTCACCGACACGGCATGAAGACTCGCGCGACGAGCAGAGCGCGAACACAGCCCATAGCGACCCAGATCACAGCGCCGGGACAGCACGGGCACAGAACGGAAGGGCAGGTTCAGGGCATGAGCATCATCAGCTGGATCATCCTCGGCCTGTTGGCCGGAGCCATCGCCAAGTTCCTGCTGCCGGGCCGCGACCCGGGCGGCTTCATCGGTACGACGATCATCGGCGTCGTGGGCGCCTTCCTCGGCGGCTGGATATCGGCCCGTTGGCTTGACCACCCGATCAGCAAGGACTTCTACGACGGCGCCACATGGGCGGCGGCGATCGGCGGCTCGCTCGTCCTCCTCGTCGTCTACCGCCTTCTGTTCGGCAACTCGCGCGACTGAGCGCGCCGCACCACCCCTGAACCACGGCCGGCAGTACCGAAGGGCGGGCGTCGCCGGGCGCCCTTCCCTCCGGGGAGGCGTAGTGGCGGCACCTCGTTCGTTCGCATTTCCCGACAGATCTGTAGGGGATGTGGTTTTTGACGGATAAGAGGGGTCGCGTGGGAGGTGTTGTGCCAGCATTCTGTCCACGGGGGAGGTGGTTTCGCGGGCTCGGTAGAGGGTGGAGTCGCGGGCCGCGGAGGTATGGAAACAGAAGACTCGGCACGGCATGAGCCGTTCGTCCCGGCGACGCGCACATCGGTATCGGGGGAGGCGTCCGCCGCCGCACCGGCCGGGTCGCGGCGGACCGCGCTGTCCACGCTGCTGTTCACCGACGGTGTCCTCGATCCGCAGGCGTGCGGGGACCCGCGTATCCACGAGATCCTGACGGCGGCGGCCGCACGCGCGGCCGATCGGTTACGGCCCGGAGACGTGCTGCACGCCGTGCTCGCCGGGGCGGATCCCGCGGTGCTGGCCGCGTTGGAGTCGGCGCTGGCCGAGGGTGCCGCGCCGCAGCACCTCATGGAGGCCATCGACGTCTACGACCCGCCGGGCAGCGCGTACGGCTTCGACGGTACGCCCGAGCGGATCGCGCCGGAACTGCTGGCGGCGTTCGCCGATTTCGACACGGAGTACGCCAAGTTCGCGCAGTACGCCGAGTCCCAGCCCCAGCCCACACCCGCGACCCAGCCCCAGCCCCAGCCCACACCCGCGACCCTGATCCAGCCCCAGACCCAGCCCCACCTCCAAGAGGTGACCCTCGAACTGCTCCTGGCCTGTGTTCTGGAGCATCCCGACGAGCAGGACCGGCGGTTCCTGGGCGGTGTGCTGGATCTGGCGCGAGCGGCCGAGGCGTTACGGCAGCGGGTACGGGGCCGGCTGAAGGAGCTGCCGGAACTGTACGACGAGAGTTCGGGGCGGCTGCGGTCGGAGGAGTTCACCGCCGACGCCTGGGCGGTGCTGGAGCAGGCCGCGGAGCGGGCCGCAGAGCTCGGTTACGACCGGCTGCTGCCCCCGCACTGCCTGCTCGCCCTGCTGGCCGAGACCGAGGGCTTGGCCGAACGGCTCCTCA
>Ga0307516_10003146_pt1 | contig 21473 bp, 25 predicted proteins | sample 19_EM_MG_FD_203310 | JGI IMG/M metagenome (GOLD analysis project Ga0307516, IMG submission 203310) | Populus trichocarpa ectomycorrhiza microbial communities from riparian zone in the Pacific Northwest, United States - 19_EM | ecosystem: Host-associated > Plants > Roots > Unclassified | place... | reverse complement strand
AGCAAATCCTCCTCGGAGTCTGGCTAATGAACCCTCCATGCTGACAAACCTCCTGCATCCCCGCTAACCCCATTGAGCCACCAATTCTCCGTTTTCGCCGCTCAGCTACCATTACCCCCCTCACTACCCAGGCTGCCATCTTGTCCGCCAGACGGCCACCGCGCCTAAGGAGCTTATGGCTAGCGCACCCGACGCCCCAGAGTACAACGTCACGGAACTCGACCGTCAGCTAAGACGTCATTTGGCTATCGAGTGGGAAGAACGCAACGGCCTGACTCCGCCGGGCAGACGGGCCTCTCGCCGGCCAACTGCAGGAAGGCATACTGTCGGTCACCATGTGTGGATCGGAACTTCGGCGGAAGGGCGACCAAACCCGGGGCACCATCGGTCAGGCAAACGAGTTGCCTGCTGATGAATTAAGAGGCACGCGCAACCACAGGCTGCTTCCGAACAACCTGCCTGGGAGCCCTGTCGATGGAATTGGCCGGACTCAGACCAGCGGCAGCCCGGCTGGAAACTGGCAGCGGCGGTTCGGGCTACGGCTGCTCAGGATACCGTGTTGGAGAAAATTTATGCCACTCCGGAGCCAACACATCGTCACAACTCCGCCATTGCAACCCCCGGTGTGCGTTACCGGCCTCGTCACGTATTATCTCGCGTTCCTCCCCCCTTAAGTGGTTAACACTAAGAAAGATGCGGAGAGAGTAAGAAACCATCCAATCCTTCCCGCTGAGCGCCGCACGACATTCATCCCGGTTACAACCAACTAAAAATCACCTTCACGCCGGGCACCCAACCAACCTAAAAAAAGGTTCGGATTGGCGAGATTTTTTTTCCCAGCGTCGGATGCGAGGCCCCACTCACCCACCTCTACGTATCCCATCGCCGTCTTCATCCGACATTCCCGACATTCCACCGGTACCTCCCAGCCCACCCCTCAGAATGCCTCAACGCGATCTCAGTACCGATGCCTATGCGGAAGACGAAAGATTCGACGTCATTGTTATTCATACTAGGTAGTAGTTGTGAGGTTGGCGTGACTGAGAAGATATTGCGCGAAATAATTAAGTATGTGGAGTAGATGGAGGCAGGCAGAGACAGTATAAGCGGCGTGTAAGGCGCCAAACATCGCAGAAAATTAGCGCGCGATTCCTCCCAAAACTCTACCAACTCTTGTCCAATCTCCATGACGATTAAATATCCTGTTTCCGTTTCCCCTCTGCTCCTCGCTAGCAATGTAGTCATCGATTCTATATCCGTACTAGTTGTGCTGCGCTGTGGCTCCCCGCAAATACAACTGATGCAACAGCGCAGCCGTCCGGGGTTGGGGGATGCCGGGGAAGAGTGGCCGGCTGGGCCCAGCAGTCCGCCCAGCGCTCACTGAAAAATATCTGCAGGACGGCCGTCCTTAGACCGCCACGTCTATCGGCCGTAGCGCGGTCCCGGGTAGGCCTCGGCCCTCGGGACGGTCGAGGCAGACTCTCATGGCACGGAACTCGTGTGAGTTTAATCGGCGTTGAGTTTTTCTTGCCGCACCGCTTAATCCGGAGGTTACAGGTCCCATCGCCACCACATCCTCCTCACTGTAATAGAACCTCAGCGCCGCATAACAACATGGTCACGGCCCAACCAACCGCCAGCCCAGCAACTATGCACCGCGTAACCGCGCCACGATTGCCCGGTTGGGCGTCTACCGCGAACATCTGTACCAACACCAGAGAGTCAGTCATCGGCTCGCGCTGCTACCAGAGAGGATATCGAGGCCGTCGGGGACATGCTCGGTTCGCTAAGAGCGATGGATGTGGCGTCGAGACCTTTGGTACAGCGATACTCGACGTGATACGATTGGTTCCTTCGCATAAACCGGCAAGGGCTAGCGACAGAGTTCCGAGTGTGGCGGCCGGAGTCCCAGGCATTGGGCATAGCAGTAACGTCCGACGCCGTTGTCGAGGCATAAGGTGCTGTGACCTCGGACAGCGCCCCAGTGCACGCATATAAGACGCTGGATCCGCCCGCCAGCCTCCCGACACCACCACACTGGCTGTCGTCCGTCGATCTCTCACTGTATGGCGCTAAGTCCTCTATTCCCACGGCGCGGACTCTCTCGGCAGTATGCCGAACCAGATGCCGAAGATCACCTGCCGTCGAATTGCCGTCCCCCGTGCGAGGCACAGAACGGACAGAGTGAGCCGTGGCGGACACCCAAACCATTCGAAACGGCTATCGACGGCCGAGAGCAGTCCCGGTATGCGCTTCCGGAGTGGTCACTGGCCTAGAAAACGACGGAGCGGCCCCTATCCGGCGATGCCTACACGCCGCTGCTCGTGTCGGCTCCGGCTCCCCCATGGCACCAATGACTACTCGACCGGCTCCCTTCCCGTATGGCTCATGGATTCGTCGCTGGCGGTGCTGTGGCCCCGGTATCTTTGCCGAGAGACAGCAACCCGGTTGGGACCTAAAGCATGCTTCGCGCCACGACCGGGCGGCAGCGGTCTGAATAGACTGGCCGGATTGCGTTGACCCAGGTCGGCCGGCGGGGCGCCCACCGGACAATGCTACTATGTACTAGTGGCGTAAAATTTCAACGAGCGAACCGCAAGTCAACCGCCCACCCAGTGGCAAGCATCGAGCCTGATTACCCACAGCAAGCAGCCAACTACGTACCCGTGATGACAGACAGCGATACCAGCTATGGTCCCTATGCGCCGCTCGACCCATCCCGCTTACCCAAGCCCCGAAAACCAAGAAATGCCTATCGGATTTCGCTTGCAGTTCCGCCATCTCATCTCCGACCAACAGAATTTTTAGATAATCTTTGTTCCTCTTCTCTTTCCAGTTTTCTCCAGTGTGTGTGCAACCTCCTGCCCCTTGTGGCGGTGGCCTGGTTGCAGTCCGGAATCCGGAAATCACCACCCAAGGTATGCTCGGACGCTGACGGAACACGAGGTCTGACCCGCCTGCCGGCGAGGGGGCGCCAACGAACACAACACAATGGCCGCTTCCGCAACGGTAACACGAGCATTCCTTCCAAGCCACCGCGCTGCCTGTTCCGTTCGCAACTTCCCCCATCTGCAGAAAATACTTCCCCTTGACCATGGGGTGTGAGGAGACCGGGCCCGTCGTCACTCAGCCTCGACGATCGTGGGCGGCCTCCAACGTATGCCTTACCCCATCGTGGCCCCTTCAAGCACATCGTCTCCTCACCTAGAGAATCCGCATCGACTACCCACCTGAAATTCCAGCAAGCGGCCATCTTACCCGTCAATCCTCATATCCCCCGCTATCCCGTTGTATTGTCCGCTTCTCCACCGCCGGCGGGTTCGCAATCGATCGGTAACTAGCCGCTGCCAAAAGGCACAAGCACACCAGTCGGATGCAGCGATTCCTACCTCCACCCAAGCGAGCTTCCCTCCTGATCCCTGCTTACCCCGCTTTATCCGGAATTTGCCGTGCTGACTTTCAGTACATACATACCCCATAGTTGCGTATCTATGTACATCTGTATCGCCGTTGATTCCCACCACCCCAACATCCCAAACGCATCGCTGGAAACGCCAAGCTTTCCGTCCGACACCAAAATGTTAGCGCACGTCGACTTCATGGACCCCACGATATCCGGTGAAGGTACCGGTTGGACCAAGGCGGCCCAGGTGGTGGCTGTCAGCATCGAACAAAATGAGAGCTCCCTCCTCAGGGAGCTCATAGGCGATACGGAGACGGCTGAGGGGGAGGGAGTCCAACAGGAGGAGGAGGAGAGTGAGGTGGAGGAAGGGATGGGAAAGAGGGAAGCAAGACAGGATGCCATGAACGAGGGCATGGGGAGAAACAGGGCTGTTCCTTACCCTCGGCACCCAGCTCCCCGGCCTCCAACCTCCGCCCCTCTTCTCTCTCTTTCCGCTCCCGGAGCTCCCACTCTAACGCTGCACCTCCCTGCGTCATCTTCGGCCGAGGCCGAGACCAGCCTTCCCATGTCACCACATCCTGTGTCAATGTTCTCCGGACATGGCTTGCCGTGGTTTATGCGTTTCCCAACTATTGATCAGACTTCGGCGCAAACATCAAGAACAAACAACGAACGCTGAGCGGAGGGTCCTTATCAGTCATGCCAGCAGGCGGAATACCCACCACTCGTCCTTACCATCGGAGAGGTGTAGGATATCATGCTGTAGCCGCGCCACAGATACGAAGCGTGTTTTCGCGACCTGCGAGACTTCCCGCGTCGACTGACATCTCCTAAACGTACCCCAGAAGCGTTCGATGGACAGTCATAGCCGACGACAGGTCATACTGCACGCAGTCAGCTGGCGATTGTGTGGTGCGAACATATGGATCCGGCTACTATGCTGTCAGCTTGCGACCCGTCAGTGGAAATAGTGAGGGCCTTGACTGCTCAGCCTCCGCCTGGGCTAGGGCCTCGTCCTCCGCCAGCACAACTGCGCCAGCGTCGTCGATTGTGATGATCAATCATTTATCGCATGTGACCTTGCCAAATCATGGCTATAGTATGTATGTACAGTCCAATCCCGTTCGCCGTCCGCGCCGGCCTGGGTCCGTCCGCGGGGGGCGTACAATCGCCCCCGCCTCCCCTATCCCTAGAGGAGTCTGGCCCCGGCCAAGGCGACACATCGCAGCGCTGCGAAGGGCTAGACCGGGCATTACCACCGAGATCAGATGGTGCCCGGCTCACAAGGGGATAGATATCTGACAAAGGCAACTAGAAGGCGGATGAGTGGGCGAAGGTTGTGGCGGAAGAGCCAGACACTCGGGGGATAGAATGGCTGAGCTACTCGGATCGTGCGGAGGTACGGGCCATGCCGCTCCCACGATCCCTCGCAAATCCCAAGCGGGAGATCCCGGAAAAGAAGTAGGCGGAAGCGCGACAACGAGCCGGGGGCCGGACCTCCCGGACGAAATACAATATGCCGAAAAGCCACAAGCCGGGCGGCACGGTTGCTGGAAGTACCAAGAGGCTCGCGTCAAGGTACTACCAGCTGAAAGCGGGGCACTGCCACATCGGATAGTACTTGCAAGGGGCGAAAGTTCGCCTACGGCCCAGTGTTGGTGGTGCCAGTTCCCGTCGCAAACGAGAGACCACCCGTTCAAGGTGTGTCCGGAGTGGAAAGCCCAGCAGAAGATCCTGTAGGCAGAGGTGCGGAAGGAGCCGGGGAGGTGGAAGAGCCGGTGGAAGATCCGGGACCTCCTCGCCGATGAGAGATGCAGCCAGGCGGTACTAGGCTTCCTTACTGCCACGATGTGGGAAGGAAAGTGCTGGCTGAGGAGGACACGGGGAGCGAGGCGTCGGAATGGGGGCTCCGGGAGCGCCGGGAGCGGGGGGAGGAGAGGAAGTCGGAGGCTGTGGAGCTGGGGGCCGGGGTGGGGGCCGGGGTGCGGGCTGCCGCTGTTTCTACCCATGCCCGCCTTCGTGGCGTCGGCGGACGAGGAGTGGGGGATGGGCCACGCTTTCCTTTTTTATTTCCTTTGTGATTCTCTTTGGTGCGCACTTTCTCTCGGGACAGGCCTGGGCGGAGAGCAAAGGGGAGCGTGCAACGTGCCGCCACCGCGCAGACAGTGAACGGGAAAAACGGACCAAATTTATGCGGCGGAAGTCTAGATATGCTAAGTGCGAGTATGATTAACCATAAAAAAGAGCCTGCCCTATCCCCCACCGAAAGGCATAAGAAACGACCCAAGAAAGACAAAGCAAATCCGCGCCCGCCCTCTACCACTCTTCTTCCCGCTCCAAGTCCTCGCGCTGGGCCTCTTCCCTCATCCTAGGCAGCCGCCAATGAACGATTGTACGAGCGAGAACTGATGACTAACATCGATACTCATATGGCGAACGCTCCACACATATATCCTCGCCCCCTAACCAAAGGAAAATACCGGAAGGAGATAGTTGAACCCGAGATACCCGCCATTCTTCAATAACACCGCACACGAGACCCGAATAACTCCCAATTCTTCACATAACCGCCGACATCCCGACATCCCCACCTACCCACTTCCCCTATCTTGGCCGCTTCCTCCGGCGCTCGAGATCGAGTCTTCAACAGGCGGGAGCTTCGTTTCATGCTGATGTGCTGCTGTGCTGCGGCCTAATTCCCACGTCGCTAGGAGATATGCTGCAGAGTCATTCCGTCGTCGACGGTGACGGAGTGGTCGGCGCCCCGTTCGATGAGTAGCGGTGACATCCCTATCCCGCCGCAGGCCCAGAGGTAGACCGTCTGTTCAGAGAGCAGACGTGCCATGGTCACGTGCCCTTGTTGCGAGGCGATATGGAGCGGCGTCATCCCTTCCCTGTCGACTGCAGTGAGGGCAGCACCCCGTTCGATGAGAAGTCGCGCCACGTCCACGTGCTCTTCCTGCAAGGCGCTGTGCAGCGGGGTCATCCCCGCACTGTCGACGGATGAGATTTTGGCCCCCCGCTCAATGAGCAGCTGTGCCATGGCCACCTGACCTTCTTGAGAGGCAATGTGAAGCGGCGTCATTCCATCCTTCCCGGTGGCCGAGAGGTCGCTGCCCAGTCTGATGAGAAGCGTTGCCGACGCCAGTTGCCTATGTAGTAAGGCGGTGTGCAGAGGGGTCATTCCATCCTCACTGGTGGCAGAGAGGTTGGCACCGTGTTTGATGAGAAGCAGTGCTAACGCCTCTTGCTTGTGTCGCAAAGCGATATGCAGCGGGGTCATCCCCTCGCTGTCAACGGCCGAGATATTGGCTCCCGGCTCGATGAGCAGTTGCGCCACGGCCACGTGTCCTTCTTGCGAGGCGATGTGCAGCGGGGTCATCCCGTCGCTGTTGGTGGCCGTGAGGTCAGCTCCCCACTTAATGAGTAGTTGTGCCGTTGCCACGTGACCTTCTCGCGAGGCAATGTGGAGCGGTGTCATCCTCTCACTGTCAACGGCCGACAGGACGGCTCCCCGTTTGATGAGCAGCTGTGCTGATTCCTCGCTCCCGTGTCGCAAGGCGATGTGTAGCGGAGTCATTCCATCCACATCGGCAACGGAGAGGTCGCCACCCTTTTCGATTAGAAGACGCGCCAACGTTTCTTTCTTATGTCGCACGGCGGTATGCAGCGGCGTCATCCCATCCTCATCGGCGACGGAGAGGTCGCCACCCCGTTCGATTAGAAGACGCGCTAACGATTCATGCGTGGGTCTCAAGGCGATGTGCAGCGGAGTCATCCCCCTGCTGTCGATGGCTGAGATGTCGGCTCCCCATTCGATGAGCAGTCGTGCTATGGCCACATGTCCCTCTTGCGAGGTGTGGTGGAACGGGGTTGTCCCATCGTTGTCGGCGGCAGAGATGTCGGCTCCATGTTCGATGAGCCATTGCACCACGGTCGTGAGCCCCCTTTGCGAGGCGTGATGTAGCGGTGCCATCCCCTCGTTGTCGACGGGCGAGAGGTCATCGCCCTGTTCGGCAAGCAGATGTGCTATGGCCTCTCGTCTATGTCGCAAGCCGATGTGCAGCGGAGTCATCCCCTTGCGGTCGACGGACGACAGGTCGGCACCCCGTTCGATGAGCATTTGTGCTATAGTTACGTGCCCTTTTTGCGAGGCCCGGTGCAGTGGGGTCATCCCATCGTCGTCGACGGCCGAGATGTCGGCTCCTTCCACCATAAGATACCATGCCATGGCTACCTGCCCTTCTTGTAAGGCGTTGTGCAGCGGGCTGTTTAAACCCAACTTGGCCGCCGCAAGGATGGCTGCCCAACGTTGCCAAGCGAAATTCAGCGGGGTCATACCATTCTGGTCGGCGACGGGCAGGTCGGCACCCTGTTCGATTAGAAGAAGCGCTAGCGTTTCTTGCTTATCTCGCAAGGCTATGTGCAGCGGAGTCATTCCCCTGTTGTCGGCTGCCGAGGCGTTGGCTCCCAGTTCGATGAGCAGTCGAGCCATCGTCACATACCCGTTTTGCGAGGCGCGGTGCAGCGGTGTTACGCCTCCGCGGTCGGCTGCCAACAGGTCGGCACGGCGTTCGGTGAACAGACGTACAATAGACGCGTGAAATTGTCCCAACACACTGTGCGGCGGGGTCACACCCTTGCTGGTAGCGGTCGAGAGGCCGGCACCCCGTTCGAGGAGCAGACCTACCATTTCCAGACGCCAATGCCGCAAGGCGGCGTGCAGTGGAGTCATCCCCTTACTGTCGGCTGCCGAGAGATTGGCTCCCCACTGAATGAGCCGCCGTGCCATGGCAATATGTCCTTGCGAGGCGTGGTGCAACGGGGTCATCCCCTCCTTGTCGACGACCAAGAGGTCCGCTCCAAGTTCGACGAGCAGTCGTGTCATAGAGTCGCGCCCACCTTTCGAGGTGTGGTGTAGGGGTGTCATCCCCTCCTTGTCGATGGCCGCGAGGTCTGCTCCCTGTTCGATGAGCTGTCGAGCCATAGTGGCGTGCTCCGTCCGCGAGGTGCAGTGCAGCGGCGTCAGCCCGTCGTTATCGACGTCCGAGAGGAGGGCGCCACGCTCCATGAGCAGTCGCACTATGGCAACATGCCCTTCCTGCGAGGCTATGTGTAGTGGGGGATGGATGCCGCTGCGTGCTGTGGCTCCCATATCCAAGAGCAGGAAGGCAACCTCCAGGTCTCCAAACCTGCACGGAAACGAAAGTGCCTCGTTTATGTGGCTAGGGAAAGGCGGAGATTTGAATAGATTTCTGAGCTCCCGCACTAACCCAAATATGCACAAACAGGTGAGGATGTTTTGGGTGCCATTCTGCATTGCCGCATAACGGCACCAAAACGAGTCCGAACCGTAGCGACGCCTGTTATACACCGCGCTGACCTGATATTGAAGCCAATGCTGGAAACTTGGAAACGAAGAGGTGGAAGAGCAAGTGGACGGTCCGGGACCTGCTCGCCGACAGGAGATGTGGACGGGCAGTGCTGGACTTCCTCTACTCCACGGATGTGGGAAGGCTGGTGCCGCCGCGGAAAGAGGAAGACGACACCGGAAGTGAGGTGTCTGAGTGGGAGCTCCGGGAGTGTCGGGAGCAGCAAGAGGAGCGGGAGGGAGTGGCGGAGGCGCTGGGTGCTGTGGACGATATGGGTGACGGGGAGGAACTTCCGCTGTTCCTTCCCACTCCCTCATTCATGGCATCGGCAGGCGAGGAGTAGGGGACGGGTCACTCTTTTCTTTCCGTTCTTTCCTTTGTTAATTTCCTTGGGCGCATCTATTCTTTCTTGGGACAGGCCTGGGCGGAGGGCAAAGGGGAGGTTGCAACGACCCGCCACCGCGCGGAGTGCGGACAGGGAAGCCGGGCATAATGTACGCCGCCATGATCTACATAGGTCGAATGCGAGTATGAATAAACAAAAAAAAATCTCCGCTCCCGCTCTGACGCCTAACACCCTGCGTCATCTCCGGCTGAGGTCGGGACCAGCCTTCCCACGTCACCGCCTCTGGAGGCTCTTTTTCGTAGATTCCCCTGACGAGCGGCCCCATTTTATAGAGAAAATGTTCTGTCCACGACGACGCATCTTTAATCGGTCTCACTATCGTCACCTCAATATCCCAACACGACCCTATGCCCTTTCTCTCGTAGTTTCATTGGTTTGCACTCCTATGCCATGAGGATTCCTACATCCTGTGTTAATGTATTCTCTGGACATGGCTGGCAGTGGGCACGCGCCCCCCAACTAGCCATCAGAATTCGGCGCAAACATCGAGAACAAACAACGAACGCTAAGGGTAGGGCCCTTGTCCGTTATGCCAGCAGGCGTATCACCCACCTGTCGTCCTTCTCATCGGAGGGGTGTAAGATATCAAGCAGTAGCCTCGCCCTAGATGCGACGCGTGTTTTTGCGACATACAAGATTTCTCGTTTTGACTGACATCTCCTAAACATACCCCATAAGCAACCACCGCGTTCGATAGACAGTCATAGCCGACGACAGGTAATACTGCACGCTGTCGGCTGCTGATTGTGTGGTGCGAACATACGGATCCGGCTCCTGTGCTGTCAGCTCGCGACCCGACCGTGGAAATGGTGAGCCGGCCGTGGCTGCTCCGCCTCCGCCTGGGCCGAGGCCTCGTCTTCCGAGTCCAATCCCGTTTGCCATCCGCGCCGACCTCGGTCCGTCCGCGGGCGGCGTGCGGCGACTCCCCCTGCCCCCGCCTGCCCTATCCCCGACTGAAAGGCATAAGAAATGGCCTGGGGGGGTAGCATAGATCTGCACCCGTCCTCTCCTCCTCCTCTCCTCCGCTCCGGGTCCTCGCGCTGGCCCTCCTCCCATTCCGGGCGGCAGCCAGTAGGCGGTTGTACGATCGAGAACTAGTGATTAACATTGGTATTCATCTGGCGACCAGCCGTCGCGCTCCACATATATATATCCTCGCCTCCTAACCTAAGGAAAATACTGGAAGGAAATGGTAGAACCCCGAGATATCTTTCATCCTTCAATAACACGAATCCCGAATAACCCCAATTCTTCACATAGCTGCCGACATCCCGACATCCCCACTTCCCCTGTCTTGACCTTCTCCTGACCTCCTCTTCCGGCGTTTGAGAAGGAGTCTTCAACAGGCGAGATCTTCGTTCCACACCCAATGCACAGCTGCACTGAGGCCTAATTCCCACGTCGCTGGGAGATGTGCTACGGAGTCATTCCGTCGTTGTCGGTGACGGAGTGGTCAGCGCCCTCTTCGATGAGCAGTGGTACCGTGGAAAAGTGCCCTTCTTGCGAAGCGCTGAGCAGAGGTGACATCCGCAACCCGCCGCAGGCCGAGAGGTAGGTTGCCTGTTCAATGAGCAGCTGTGCGGAGGCCGCCAGCGCGAGCCGCAAGGTCGTCCGCTGGCTGTCGGCGGCCAAGAGGCCGAGTTCCCGCGAGACGAGCAGACGTACCATAGCCACGTGTCCTTGTTGCGAGGCGATTTGCAGCGGGGTCATCCCCTCGCTGTTGGTGGCCGAGAGGTCGGCTCCTCGTCTAATGAGTAGTTGTGCCACGGCCACGAGCCCTTCTTGCGAGGCGATGTGTAGCGGGGAGATTTCATCCTCGTCAGCGATGGAAAGGTTGGCGCCCCATTTGATGAGAAGCAGTGAAGTGGCCTCTTGCCTATGTCGCAAGGCGACATGCAGCGGTGTCATCCCATTGCGCTTAACTGCCGAAACGTTGGCTCCTCGCGCGAGGAGCAGTCGTACTATGGACACGTGCCCTTCCTGTGAGGCGCAGTGCAGCGGGGTCACCCCCTCCCTGCCGATGGCCAAGAGGTCGGCTCCCCGTTCGATGAGCAGTCGTGCCATAGCCACGTGCCCTTCCCGCGATGCGGTATGCAGAGGGGTCATCCCCTCCCTGTCGATGACCGAGAGATCAACTCCCGGTTCGGTGAGCAGTCGAGCCATAGCAACGTGTCCTTCTTGCGAGGCGATGTGCAACGGGGTCATCCGCTCCCCGTCAATGGCTGAGTGGTCGGCACCCCGTTCGATGAGTAGTTGTGCCACAGCCACGTGCCCTTCTCGCGATGCGATATGCAGCGGGGTCATCCCCTCCCTGTTGATAGCCGAGAGACCAGCTCCCCGTTCGGTGAGCAGTCGTGCCATAGCAACGTGTCCATCTTGTGCGGCGATGTGCAGCGGCGTCACTCCATTCTCATCAGCAACGGCGAGGTCGGCACCCCGTTCAATGAGAAACAGCGCTAAGGCCTCTTGCCTAAGTCGCAAGGCGATGTGCAGCGGCGTCATTCCCTCCCTGTCGACTGCAGAGAGGGCAGCACCCCGCTCGATGAGAATTCGCGCCATGGACTCGTGCTCTTCTTGCAAGGCGCTGTGCAGCGGGGTCATCCCCGCACTGTCGACGGACGAGATTTTGGCCCCCCACTCAATGAGCAGCTGTGCCATGGCCACCTGACCCTCTTGGGAGGCGATGTGAAGCGGCGTCATTCCATCCTCGCCGGCGGCCTCAAGGTCGCTACCCAGTCTGATGAGAAGCGCTGCTGAGGCCAATTGCCTATGTAGTAAGGCGATGTGCAGTGGGGTCATTCCATCCTCATCGGCGACGGAGAGGTCGCCACCCTGTTCGATTAGAAGACGCGCTAGCGCTTCCTGCTTATGTCGCAAGGCGATATGCAGCGGGGTCATCCCCACGCGGTCAACGGCCGAGATGTTGGCTCCCTGCTTAATGAGTAGTTGAGCCATAGCTACGTGACCTTCTCGCGAGGCGATGTCCAGCTGTGTCATCCTCTCGCTGTCAACGGCCGAGAGAACGGCTCCCCGTTCGATGAGCAGCTGTGCCGATTCTTCACTCCCACGCCGCAGGGCGATGTGCAGTGGCGTCATTCCATCCTTATCGGCGACGGAGAGGTTGGCACCCCGTTCGATTAGAAGACGCGCTAACGCTTCTTGCTTATGCCGCAAGGCAGTGTGCAGCGGAGTCATCCCGTCACTGTCGACAGCTGAGAGTTCGGCTCCACGTTCGATGAGCAGTCGCATCACGGCCGCCTGCCCTGTTTGCGATGCGCGGTGAAGCGGTGTCATCCTCTCACTATCAACGACCGAGAGGACGGCTCCCCGCTCGATGAGCAGCTGTGCTGATTCCTCGCTCCCATGTCGCAAGGCGGTGTGTAGCGGAGTCATTCCTTCCTCATCGGCGATGGAGAGGTTGGCGCCCCGTTCGATTAGAAGACGCGCTAACGCTCCTTGCTTATGTCGCAAGGCAGTGTGCAGCGGAGTCATCCCGTCACTGTCGACGGCCGAGAGGTCGGCTCCACGTTCGATGAGCAGCCGCGCCAAGGCCACACTTCCTACTTGCGAGGTGCGGTGCAGCGGGGTCGTCCCCTTGCTGCCGACGGGCGCGAGGTGAGCGCCCCGTTCGACAAGCAGATGTACTATGGCTTCTTGCTTATGTAGCAAGCTGGTGTGCAGCGGCGTCATCCCCTTGCTGTCGACGGGCGACAGGTCGGCTCCCCGTTCGATGAGCATTTGTGCTATGGTCACGTGCCCTTTTTGCGAGGCCCAGTGCAGGGGGGTCATCCCATTGTTGTCGACGGCCGAGATGTCGAGTCCTCCCTCCATAAGCTGCCATGCCATGGCCACGTGCCCTTCTTGCAAGGCGTTGTGCAGCGGGTTGTTTAAACCAAACTTGGCCACCGCAAGGTTGGCAGCCCAACGCTGCCAAGCGCAATCCAACGGGGTGATTCCATTCTTGTCGGCGACGGAGAGGTTGGCACCCCGTTCTATTAGAAGAAGCGCTAACGCTTCTTGCTCATGTCCCAAGGCAATGTGCAGCGGAGTCATCCCCCTCCTGTCGGCTGTCGCGAGGTCGGCTCCCAGTTCGATGAGCAGTCGCGCCATGGCCACATACCCTTCTCGCGAGGCGCAGTGCAACGGCGTCACCCCATTGCCGTCGGCGGCCAAGAGATCGGTACGGTGTGCAGTGAGCAGGTCTACTATGGACGCATGCATTTGTCGCAACACGCTTTGCAGTGGGGTCACCCCCTTGCTGTTAGCGGTCGAGAGGCCGGCACCCCGTTCAATTAGAAGACCCACAGCGCACACACACCTATGCTGCAAGGCGATGTGCAGCGGAGTCATCCCCTTGCTGTCAACGGCCAAGTGATCGGCACCCCGTTCGATGAGCAGACCTGCTATGTCCACTCGCCTACGCCGCAAGGCGACGTGCAGCGGAGTCATCCCCTTACTGTCGGCTGCCGAGAGATTGGCTCCCCGCTGAATGAGCAGCCGTGCCATTGCTATATGCCCTTCTTGTGAGGCGTGGTGTAGCGGGGTCATCCCCTCCTTGTCGACGGCCGAGAGGTCTGCTCCCCCCACAATAAGCAGCCATGCCATGGCCATCTGCCCTTTTTGCGAGGCATGGTGTAGAATAGTCATCCCCTCCTTGTCGATGGCCGAGATATTGGCTCCCACTTCGATGGCCCGTGGCACGATGGCTAGGTGCCCTTTTTGCGAGGCGTGGTGCAATGGGGTCATCCCCTTCTTGTCGGCAGCCGAGAGGTCTGCTCCCAGTTCGACGAGCCGTCGAACCAAGGCTACGTGCCCTTTTTGCGAGGCGTGGTGCAGGGGTGTCATTCCCTCCTTGTCGACGGTCGAAATGTTGGCTCCCTGTTCAATCAGAAATTGCGCCATAGGCATGAGCCCTTTTCGCGATGCGTGGTGCAGGGGTGTCATTCCCTCCTTGTCGGCGGTCGAGATGTCGGCTCCCTGATCGATGAGCCATTGCACCATGGTTTTGAGCCCATTTTGTGAGGCGTGCTGCAGTGGGGTCATCCCCTCCTTGTCGACGGCCGAGTGGTCACCTCCCAGTTCGATGAGCTGTTGCACCATGGCCATGTTCCCTTTTTTCAACGCCTGGTGTAATGGGGTCATCCCCTTCCTGTCAACTGCCGAGAGGTCGCCTCCCTTTTCGATGAGGAGTCGAGCCATAGCCTCGCGGTGTGTTTGCGAGGCACGGTGCAGTGGCGTCATCCCCTCATTGTCGGCGGCCGCGAGGTTGGCTCCCTTCTCGATGAGCAGTCGAGCCATAGCATCGTGGTTTGTTAGCGAGGTGTGGTGCAGCGGCGTCATTCCCTCGTTGTCGGCGGCCGCGAGGTTGGCTCCCTTCTCGATGAGCAGTCGAGCCATAGTGTCGTAGTTTGTTTGCGAGGCGCGGTGCAGCGGTGTCATCCCCTCGTTGTCGACGGCGGCGAGGTCAGCCCCCTGCTCAATGAGGAGCCACGCCATAGTGTCGTGCTTTGTTTGTGCAGTGCGGTGCAGCGGCGTCCTCCCCTCGTTGTCGATGGCCGCGAGGTCTGCTGTCTGTTCGATGAGCAGTCGTGCGACGGCCACGTGCCCTTCTCGCGATGCACGGTGCAGTGGCGTCATCCCCTCGTTATCGACGTCCGAGAGGAGAGCGCCACGCTCCATCAGCAGCCGCACTATAGCGACATGCCCTTCCTGCGAGGCTATGTGTAGTGGGCGATGGATACCGCTGCGGACTGCGGCTCCCATATCCAAGAGCAGGCAGGCCACCTCCAGGTCTCCAAACCTGCATGGAAACGAAAGCACCTCGTTTATGTGGCTAGGGCAATGCGGAGATTTGAATAGCTTTCTGAGCTCCCGTACCAACCCAAATATGCATAAACAGGTGAGGAGGTTTTGGGTGCCCTTCTGCATTTCCCGATATCGGCGCCAAAAAGAGTTTGAGCTGGAGACACGCCGGATTCCCGCTCTGAGATTGTTTCGGAGCCAGCGATCGAAACCTGGCCCTGAAGTGAATGTATCCCAGAGGACTGACAAGGTTTGACAGTTTTCATAACCGCCACGCGAAAGGTGCCACGGCCAGAATGTTGCAGCGTATGATGGAAGGTAGCGATTCCAACTCCGAATCGTTCCCTTCTTCACGTGTTGGCTATAATAGCGCAGCCACTTGGATGTACACACCAGTGAAAGGCAGACTTTGGCGAGTTCGCTGTGAGAATCGACTGGGTTGAGCTTCGTCTGCAGATATTCATCCACGGAAAGGTGTACCAGCCGGAAAACGTTGAGTCGTCGATCCAAGATGACCAGGTTATGGCACGCTTTCAGTAAATCATTTGCCTGCACCGTCGTGTCGTCAGAATACTCTCCCGAGTCACTGACTTCAACCGTGATGGCATTAAGCAAGGCTTCGGCCTGTAGCGGCTCATACGAACACTGGATCCAGCGGAACGCATTCAGTGCCAAGCGGGGAGCACTACCCCTTTTCCGAAGTATGAGTTGGTATGTCTCCTCATAGGCTGCTGTCAAGGTATCCGGCAGGGTCCTCAGGCTGTCTCGCACATCTTTCTGAGTGGCCATTTCGCTGAGGAGGTCGATGTGAAGAACCGCCAACTGAAACCTGGCATTCGACCGTCGTTTCAGCAACTAACCGTATGTGGAGGGGTTGGCAGTGAGTAATTACATTCCCTTGGACCTTTCGTGCAGTACGGCACAAATTTCTTCTTTCAGATCTAGCGGGACCACGCCGTGCAGCATGAGTTTGTCGTCAATGGCCTTCTGCACACTCGTGTCTACGAAGCGCTTGATATCGTCGAAATTGTCATCCGCCCGCAACTCAATCCGAGGGAAAATCTCAAATTGCAGGAGAATGTCGGGATCCATCCGTGTTGTTGCAAAAACCTTGACCCGGCTCTTCGAGTATTCCATCACATGCTTCAACGCTTCCAGCAACCGGATCCTAATCGTGTGGTCGATTTCATCTAAGGCATCGATACACAGCGTCGTTTGAGGATATATATCTGTGAGTTGGACAAGTATATCCAGGCTTTCCTTGAGTGTGAGGGGCGAAGACTTTTGTCCTTTATCGCATCGGTCTTTGTAAACCTCGATAAGCGGTTTAAAGAGTTTGTTTTCGTCCGACTGGGCCTGCACTAGCTGCTGAAGTAGGGTGCGCATAATTGTTTCGGGAGTGCGGCGGCTATCCTCGGCTCGATTGCAGTAGAAGTACGCGAGCTTGTTGAACTGCAGTCTGGACAGGTGGGAGTCGATGACGCTTGAAGCTATGTAGGTTTTCCCGGCCCCGGCTAGACGTCTAGGTTAGTCGAGAACCCCCACGGCGGAAATCGCGGTGTCATACGGATTCCTCGCAACAACAACAACATGGACTTGCTCGATGCTCTCCAGTCACGATATTCATCCCTCTGCAGGATCCACCGCGCAGTGTTTTCCAGGCGCCCATCACTGATGCGCTGGTGGTGACTCATGTACGGGATCGATGATATCCACTCCAGGATTTCAGTTCTACCGGGTCCTAGTTGCAGTGTGAGTCAGTTCCTAGAAGCCCACACGAGCGATATTTCGATGCAGCAAGATCACTTACCCTGGGATCTGCGAGTGAACATTCACAGTTAGGTCATCCCAGTACGTTATTATCAGCTTGCTAGGAAAGACGTACTCGCCAGAAACAAACGTTTGTCCCCCATGGAACACCGTGTTCACGAACTCGAAGTGCTTCGTGTTCTCGTAGTGTCTGGAGCAGTCGGGCTGCTTGCCGTCTGTCATCTTGTGGCTGGCGGTGATGACTCGCGTTGGTCTTGGTTGGGGTGGTGTTGGACTGACGGTGAGTCAAGTCTGCAGCGATGTCAAGTGGGGGGCGATGTCAAATCGGGGGCGATGTCAAATCGGGGGCGATGTCAAATCGGGGGAGATGTCAAGTCGGTGGCGGTGTCTAGTCGGCGGTGCCAATCGTCTGCGTTGTGAAGTCGTCGGCGTTGTCTAGCATATAGATACCCCGCTTTTGTTACCTTGGACGGACGACGTAGTGTCTTGGCGAATACAGGGGCTCGCGGGTAGCGAGCACACCCCTGGTATCGCTCTGAAACCCTACCCCTGCCTCGTGTGTTCGCTCCAGGGGTTGCCCTCGCAGCAAGTCGGCAACTCCCGCATGGATGAACACACGTGCCCTCATTCTGCGGTCGCGGTCGGATGCAGTATATGTATACATATATACCTACGAATGACTAGCATCTCCCAACCCCGTCCACGGTTACCTGGCCCGAGAAGCGCGGCAAGGGGAAAGGGGAGCTTACCGCTCGGCCCGCGTGGTGTACATAGTAGTTATCACTTGTTTTGCTGCTCGTTTTTCTGCTAGTTTTCTCTCGGACGTGGCCATAGCCACTGACCGTCACTGCCAACAAGCACGGATATCCCATCTGAAATACAATTGGTTAGCTCCAGGCAGATGAAAACGAAGGGTGTCGGTGCAGCAACCTGTCGGACCTACCCAACGACTGCTGCACGTTGCAGATCGAGAACGAGGCATAGTTACAGCCCGCAAGGTCGACCTGATGGGAGGTAATGCCACCCTAGTTCCGGCAGCAAATCTGCGGCCTGCGGCCCGACAACATACGCGCTGGAGGTGGAGTAACTGCCCTTATGTCGCAGAGTTGTTACCTGTACGACACCGCCACTGGGACACCACCCGAGGGCGCGTTCGAACGCGGGCACCAGTACCACCAAGAGTGAGCCACGTGACCATTCGGAGTCCGTGGTGGAAAGTCTCCCCCGCCCCTACATTCTTCATCTCCGATTCCGGATGCGTCTACGGCGAACACAAGCACCAACGCCAGGCAGCCAGACATCGGCTCACGCTGCCTGTGGTGACGTCGAGGCTGTCGGGGAGACCTTCCCCAATGGCTCATGGATTCGTCGTCCCTGGCGCACTGCGGTCGATCCTGGCTGGCAGCATCACCACTGCCAGCAGCAGCAACCCTGTTGGCCACAACCGAGCAGAGCCAGCGTACAACACGGCCCTGGAGTGCCCGAGGCCACCCAGGACGGTAACACGATCGCGTCTTCCAAACCACCCCGTGTCTGTACGGTTCGCAACAGTACCCATCCGCAGGGATTCCGCTCGTCCGGAAGAGAAGAGCACATAGCACGACCTCACGCAACAACAATGTTCCTCGACGCCCGCCAACGCCTCTCCTAATGTTGTGTTGCGCTAACCTCGCCCTGCGTCACCTAGCACGCTAACCGAGTTCCGCCACTCGGCGCCTGCTGAATCACCTTCTTCACGACTAGTAAATCCTTGATGCTCACGTGACGAACCAGCATCCGCCATAGTCGCCACCTGTTCTAGGTTGTCTTCCCGCGTGTCGATGAGTGGGCGTAGGCTCCACCGCTCTAGCGCAGGGGAAGCGGAATAGCTCTGCAGACCTGCGAGAAGAAAATAGCGGAGGAGGACCGAACTATCCCTTCCTCTGGCAAAACGGTGGAAAGTGTGTTTGGTGCATTAGCGCCTCGCGCCAGACCCGAAGTAGTATAGTGTTTCTCGGCAATGCAACTACAACTCATGTGTAGTTGTCCGGTTTGTCGACTTGTAGGTTACAACCATCATGTCTGGCAAACGCGCCCGGAAGCCACTCTCCCAAGCCTCTGCAAGCCGTCGTAAGAAGCACAAGGAATTGGTTGCGACATCTCCTGCTGAGACGTTTACGCCGATTTTGCTCCGGAAACCAGTGCATGCCGGTGAACCACGAGTTCCTGAACGGACAATGCTATCGCCATTACCTATCTTCTCGCTCTGCTGGGGTGACAAGATTTTCGATGAGATTGTCGCAGCTGCCAATTTTTACGCTAAGTCAAAACAAAATGGGATACTGCCCGAGCTTCGAGACCTTCAACGAGAATGGAGGCCGTTGACTGTCACCAAGCTGAAGCATTTCCTAGGTCCAACTATCTGGTCGTGATTCCTGAGTGTTGCAAAAGCGCCGCAATATACCGAATAGATATTGGTCCTGAGCGTTCGTCAATATGCCGAAGGGTTCAATATGCCACCCAGAAGATACAAACGGAACGGTTGTGCCTATTCTTCTTTCCTCTCGACATCTCTCTAGTCAACTCGCATATTCTCATGCAGTTCGCCCGTGATGAAGCTTTCCTTGAGGCCATCGATACCGGTTGCAATCCAGCTACCGCACCCTTTCGTCAGGCTTGCTCAGCTGCCAGCTTCCGTCGACTACTTGCCAAAGAGCTCATGGGCACCAGGGTAGCGACGAAGCTGAGAGTACTCCGCACGTATGTGAAGAAGACGGGCCGTTTTGTATTCCATGCTAGGACTGAGGATTTGAAATGGGCACGTGCGGTAGATGCCTCTATGAGCAACGCTGATGGGAGACTTAAGCTGGTTACAATGGTGAAGAAGTGTAGATGCATTGAATGTAGATTTGAGTTTAAAAAGGCTAAGTGTGGCCGGCAAGCTCCGAAGCTGGTGAAGTACAGGTGTACTGGATGCCAACCTGCCACAGCGCTTTGTGCACCCGAATGCTGGGATAAGTGGCATAGCGGAGGCGTGGCGGTATCTGCATGATTTTTGATATCACTCGACAGTAGTTATTAGTCACCAAGCGAGGTACTAATGCACCATACACACTTTCCACCATTTTGCCAGACAAAGGGATAGAGTGCACAAACAAGGGTGAGGGCACGACAGGCGAGCGCACGGCAGGAGCGGGAGACAATGGGGCCAGGGAGGCGACGAGCGGCAACCGCATTGGCGATGGATCCTGAGCAGTCCCGTACGCCTGGCTAGAGGATTCGTTGTTGAAGTTCTGTATTCACGTGCTGACGAACCGGAATGTGTGCACGTGCAGTTACATACACCGCGCTGGCAGCTATCGTATCCCTCTAGAAAACTATCTAGCTAAGAGTTGAACATTCGTACCCGGTCGCACATCCCGTCGCAGGACACAGGCACATAAGGGAGAAAGGCAGTGTTGTGCGGCACGGCGGGACGGCTACGGGTACTAGTGTATAAGGCACTTCTCGACGCGCTCTGGCGAAGCACCACAAGCTGCGTTGGACTCTTGGGCGGGTTTGCGGAAAAGCCGGAAATCGCCACCGGCAGGGGATTGTCGCGTCCGCAGTGCCTCCTTCCGTCCGACTGCTCGGCGGCGTTCAGACTCTCCTGCAATCTACCGCCGGTGTTGTCTAGGGCCCATATCGCTGATGCGCTGGTGGTGACTCATGTACGGGATAGATGATATCCACTCCAGTATCTCAGTTCTACTTGGTCCTAGTTGTAGTGTGAGTTGGTTCCCAGAAGCTCACACACGAGCTATCTTTCCGATGTAGTCAGATCTACTACACTGGGATCTGCGAGCGATCATTGACGGTTAGCCTACTCCAGTACAGCGTCGCAACAAGGGAGTGTTTCGTGTTCTCGTAGTGCCTGTAGCTGTCTGGCTGGATCCCGTCCGGCATCTTGCGGCCGGCGGAGTGTAATTGTTATTCGTCCGACTGGCAGCGGTGGTTGGCTGGCTGTTCGGTTCTGGGGCTTCTGGGTTGGTACTGCAAAAGATGTAACCAGATGTGTCTTCATGCTGCAAGAATCTCGGGAAAATACGTCGGTCGGTGGGAGTGACTGACTACGTTGAGTCTTCGGGCGACACCAGGCTACCTGATCCCCACTGACCCCGCTTCAGAGTTCTGTCTTTAACATCGCTTGTTCATTGGCCAGCGCTTGAGCCTCAATGTAGGCTGGATTCCAGCCACGGTGAGGCGCATGGTGCAGAAGGCGTGAGAACTCGTGAGTACACTCCAATCAGGACTCAGAATCCATACTTCGGCCAGATTTTCTGCCTGCTCCCTGCTGGAGGACCGGGCCCTCCGACAGTGATGGATATTGTTGGTCGGAAATCCGATTTCCGCTGCTGTTGTGCGGATGTCAACAGGCAATTTTGTGCCCATCAGTAGGCGTACTCGCGATAGCCAGCAACCCTTACTTGGGAACTGCCTGGCCCGTGTGGCCGTGTCTGATGACTAGACTTTCTCCCCTCCTCAGTGATGATTTCCGCTGGTTTTCCCAGGGCTTTGTGATCCCCAGAGTAATGGAGTGGAGTTGGCCGATCACGTGTCAAGGGGTTGTAGATTCTACTGAGGGCTATGGTCTAGGGGAGCTGGCAATTAGGAGGACCGGTCACAGAGAAAAGAGGGTGTGCGGAAAGAAAATAGTTGTGACCCTGGTACTAGTGTGTCGTGTACAGGATGATGTCAGGGT
>Ga0307516_10003145_pt1 | contig 21477 bp, 29 predicted proteins | sample 19_EM_MG_FD_203310 | JGI IMG/M metagenome (GOLD analysis project Ga0307516, IMG submission 203310) | Populus trichocarpa ectomycorrhiza microbial communities from riparian zone in the Pacific Northwest, United States - 19_EM | ecosystem: Host-associated > Plants > Roots > Unclassified | place... | reverse complement strand
GGGACTCGTACAGGTTGCGCAGGCGATGATTTAGAGGGGAAGGGTGAGGCGAGATGCCAGACGCAGAAATCGGTTGGAATTTGCTGGGTTCTGAGCAACTGAAAGGGAAAGGTAGTCGGTACAGATATGGCAGTACGTTAGTGTATGGGCTAATTGAAGGATGTCGATTGAGGGTCTCAGGTGCGCTCGGGCGGGAGGTAGCAGCGTATACATGTGAAGAAGAAATACATACTGCGAGAAACAGACGAGTCAAGTCGCGTAGGCGCGAGTTGAGTCTACGAGTGGGTTTTCAGCGATTTAGAGGCAGCTGTAACTAGCGGTGGCCCAGAATGATAACTTTCCACTTCCAGTGACCTTGTAAACAAGGTGATTCCTTCCGTTCGAGCTTCTGACAAGCTCGTTGCATGCGCACATCGTCGACATTTCTTAGTCTAGCGCTTACAGCATCATTTGGGGGAGTAGCACAAGGTAGTAAACAATTGGTTGTTTGCCGTCGCCGACGGTCATTTTTCCAGCCTGGATAGTATTTTGTTAATTTCCCGATTTCCTGACTATGACTCGCAGGTCTCTCATTCGCCCCTTGCCAGCAGGTGTATGGCTGCATCCCGGAAACTGAAACACCGAAGCATTATGACAAAGACCAGCTGATAAGTTTGAAAACGCACTAACCCCAGGTCCTCTTTGGCTTTCCACCACATGCTGCTGCATCCAGTACCCTGGTATCCGAAGCAGCCTTTCCACGACAAACAGGTCTTCTTGGGAAAAGTTAACGCAAGATTTACATCAAATTCATTCAGCGCTATTCGGCTGGTGCACATAGATGTGGGCCTACCAAAAGCCTTTCTCTCGGTTTACTTTCGATGCAGTGCCAAAAGTTAGTTTCACTCTGCCACACCCGGTCACTGAGGCTCTTCACAACCGAAAAAGTAGGGATAGAAAAGCATAATTGAAAAGTAATCGCACTGGTGTACATTGGCTGGCCATCTATTATTCCTGAGCATCAATTGTTCCTCCACCATCCAGACACATTTACTCCACGAACGTGGATATATGCAACCGAGATCGTGTGTATCACATGTATTCCATTTAGATCCAAGAAAGAAAAGTTTAAAGCTGTTCAGTAGTGAGCATCGATATATTAGTCTGCGGTGCCTATCACTCACCCTGAACAAGAAACTTAGCTACATAAGGGTCAGTAAAATGAGTAAGCAGTGAAAGTGAACCACGCACGTCTTCGGGGGTCAACCGACCCATGGCCTAACAAACCGGTTAGACAAAAAAAAAATACTTCCAGATCAAGCACGTACTGAGTCGTCAGTGGAGAGGGTCGCGTCCACCATAGCAGACTTCTTCTCCTGTAACTACGAGCAACGGTAAAACGTAGAATGGATGTCATTTGAGATGCTACACATACCTGAACAATACGACTTTCGATACTATCCTCTACAATGAGCTTGATTGCTTGTACAGGCCTGTGCTGACCGAGACGATGAATTCGGTCCATGGCTTCTGTGAGCACGTTAGAAGACGACTCCAACCGGGGAGGAGGGTTTCAAATCGTTCACTTACGGTACTCAACCTAGGAAACAATGAGGACACCATATACAAGAGGTATAGACTCGGCTTACTGCAGGGTTCCACCAGCTGTCCATGAGGTACACTCGAGAGGCTTCTGTTAAATTCAAAGCTACACCACCAGCCTTCAGAGAGACAAGGAATACAGTGACTTCAACCTCGTTCACTGGGTGGAAGACGGTGAGGCAAGACGACCACGACCAACCGGGACGACACTTACTAAAGTGTTGTATTGTAGCATCGCGGGCTTGTGGCGTCATCGTTCCTTCCAGTCTACATATCTAAAATAGCCTCCTAAGCTTGACGGGTATTCCAAAAAAGAAGTCAAGAACAAACCCGAAAGCCCTCCTTTTGCAGTCTGTAAGCAATAAGATCTAAAAAGTTTACAAATTGACTGAACACGATGCTCTTGGTTGTGCTGCCTTGTAAACGGAGATTGGTGAGTTCTTCAACGAGGGCCTCTATCTTCGTCGAAGAACGCCAAGTATCCAGATTGAGACGACCTAAGATCCCCTGGCGCGCACCAGTAGAATTCCCGTCCAGTTCCAACGGCGGCGCCTCGAGATCGATGGTCAAAGGAAGGTGGCAGATCGGACATTCGGGCTGACGACCATTCGTCAATCAAGGGCTAGGGGGAATGGATCTACGACTAAACGCTTACCGTAAGATTGCAGGCCGTGGTCAAGTACTGCTTGATGCATTCGCGATCAAAGATGTGATGGCATTTAGATTGTATCGCATCTTCAGCAAAATCATTGCAAAGTCGGCAGACAGTGCCTTCTCCAAGCTCCTCCGAGTCAAAGAACTGGTTGGTGTTCTTCCTGCTCCTCAGGACGAGGTCTGGATGACAAGCCATTTGCCGCATGCGAGTGATTCTGTAAAATCAAGTAAGTAACTTGGAAGACGGTAGTTGGTGAAGACGAGCATACAAACTGAAGATATTGGAATAGTCTATAGGAATAATTCTGTCAGCGAAGGCAGAGGCATCAAGAACATACGCTCACTATTCAAAACTGTTCCCGCATCAACAAAGGTACTGAATTCACGCTTCGCATCTGTGAACAGAGAAAGGTACAATTCACTCTCTTCAGGACTAAAGTAGTCCCTTTTGACGATAACGGTTCTGGGAGGCAACCCAAGGTCATCTGCGCGTTGTAACTGGAGTGCGGCATATTCAGCCGATCCTATCTGTATGAAAGGTATAAATACACACTTTAGTTCGCCTGAGCATCACTTCGTCCAAGAGAATCCTCAGCTTCTTGAAGGCGGCCTGTCCTGGACCCGCCATCCCATGTTTCTGGATGGGGGTCAAGATCTCGTTGTTCCAGAAACAGGTCTGTGCATCGATGAGAAAAGGTCAATGTCAATTTCGATGAGATGCCATTGAGACGAACATGCTGCATAGGACTATGTCCACACTCTGCGAGGGGCGTGTGAGCTTCCTTGAGAGGGTAAATTAGCGAAACTACATACCGTCACAATTTTTCTTATTCGTGAATTTCCAGTGCAGCGACCTGCAGTCGCAGGCCTTGCCTGATGATCGACATGAGGAAAGATGCGAGACGACAAGACGAAGACGCACAAAAGTAGAAAGAAAATGGGTCACCGCCTAAGAAACGGATCAAACTGTACAACTCTCCAACACGATTCTGAAGTGGCGTTCCCGACAAGCACCACTTATTTTTGCTCTTCAACTCGAAACACGCTTTTGCAGTGTTGGTAGCACGCTCTTTGATATTATGGGCTTCATCAAGCTGGGAACGAAAGAATGACCTCGATGCATTCAAACCCAAGCGCGTGGCTCACAATGATTCTATTCCACTTGAGCTGGTGCAAAGGCGATTTTTCCTTTATGACCATTCCTTTACGCTTAAAGCCGGATTGCTGCCTCCTGAAGCAATTCTCCAACACAGCATATGTGGTCAATACCTGGTGATATTGAGCCACACTATGGGTTGTTGGGCAGTTTGACCTACCACATCATACTTCTTGAGCTCCGCAGGATCCCCAATGCGCGAAGAACCGTGCCAAACAAGGACATTCATGCCTTCCGTGTGTGCATTGATCTCGTTTCGCCATTGCATGATCGCAACCGTAGGTCTAGATTTACATGTATTCGGGATTTACGCGTGAAATATAATAGCGGAACTTACGCTATTACGAGATTCGGTCTCTTCAGATCAGATACGAAGAGAGAAATCATCTGGATAGTTTTTCCCATGCTATCGCAGTGTGAATAACCATTCAGAATGGTATCAATTCATATACATACCCCATCTCATCCTAACCCAACACTTCAGTGATCTTGACGCAATTCCGATAGGAAATGGGCTTACCGCCAATAAACCGCCCTTCCAGATACTTCCTTCTTGTTTACGCATCCAGAAGAGACTTTCACGCTGAAAGGGTAACAGCGTCACTTTCAAGCCAGCAGGCTGTTCAGCTTTCTCAGGGACGACGACTTTCTTTCTTGCTTCGACGTCCTTCCATACGGTGCGTAGCTCAGGATGATTCCTGTACAAACGGATGGTCGTTTTCTCGGCCTAGGAATACATGGATTAGTTCCGACAATACATGGGTGAGGAGAGAGGATTCACCATAGTTAGGCTACGCCCAAGCTTCATTGCCAGGGACCTCTCCTCCATCTTGATTTGCCTTCGTTCCGCAAGCGAGAGGCGCGGATTAACCCTTTGCGGAAGCCTGTTGTTGGACGGACTTAATGATTTGACCGATGGCTCATCACTATCCGAAAGGTCCGATAATTCAGAATCGACAAGCGCTGGGTCATATAAACCCTCATTCTTGTCCATGGGTTCTTCGTCGCTATCTCTTTTCTTAGCCTTGGTACGTTTAGTGGCACGGCGCCGAGTCGACCGTGCTTTTCTAGCAGCCTTTTTAGCAGTAGGTTTCGATGGACCTGCTCCATCCCTGGGCTGATTTTCGAGTCCAATTGTCTGGTAAGAAAGTTTCATAGCCCTGACCATCAGGGCCTCCTCTTCATCTTCTTCTGAGCCTTGCATGGAATACTCAAATTCGGAGCCACTCGACTCTGATTCATCGTAGAAATTGCAACTGTCGTCTTCAGAAAGGGGTAGCTCGACCGCTTTGCCCTTGCCCTTGCCCTTGCCCTTTGTTGTGAGACATCCTAAAATCAATCATAACATCGTAAGACATTGAAGCCAGGTCTGACCTTCGAGCTGGCGGTGTTGTTCCTTTCGGGTATCTGGACATAGACTGATGACGAAACGGCCCTGCGTTTCGTGGTTACCTCTAATTCTGCATCGGCTGCGCGCTTCCTGGTATTTCTGATTACGAGCACGGCCCCTTTATTTTTGACCTCTTCAACATCCGATGTCGCGGGTGTCTCTGGCTCGATGGAGGGCTGGTTGCTGAGAACAGGAGATGCGGTTGAACTAAGGGTGACAGTGGAGGTCGTTGCTGGTGTGGTGGGAATGCGGGCGCTCCTCCTCCTTTGCACGATCCCTTTGTACATGGCAGATAAAGAGGAAGTGCAGCAACGTCGGGGGGTGGTATTTTGTAGGCTACTAGGACTACGCGTAGTTGGAAAATTTGACTTCACGTGAACTAAATTAGTGGCGCGAGAATCGCCACAGACGCGACTGACTCCGAAGGAGCCCTTGAAACTCAAGTAACTTTAGACAACTCATTCACAACGACCTCCATCTCGTTCACACTTTTGTCTGTTTGACCAAATACATCAGCACCTGCTGCAAGAGACTCCACCAACAAGGCAAGGCGAGACGGTCCAAGATTTGGTTCCTGATCAGAGATATTTAAGCATCCATATTCAACGTTGCGGCGCTTACTTGCCTTGCGTAGTTCTTCGAGATCGTCTTTGAAACCTTCCGCTAAGGATGCCATCCAAAATTTACGAAACTTTTCCTTGAGAACCTGCTCGTCCTCAGACGAGCTTGATGCAAATGGTGGGATAGCGACTGCAGCTGGCGGGGGAGGGGAGGGGGAGTCTCGCTCTTGTTTTTTGGCTGATGGCTCTGAAACACCGTGATCGGGAGAGATCGACTTGGCGTTGACCTCTTTTTCGGGGTCAAATTCGTCCTCTGAAGATGACGCCGAAGCTGATGATGAGGACTCATCTTCGCTGCTATCTGGTGGGGGGGGCTTCTGAAGTGTTTTTGGTTTCTGTACCAAAGGTGCTGAGGCATCAGACGAGGATTCGTCGGCAGAAGAGGACGACGAGGACGATGCAACACGTCGTTTCCGTTTCCTGTTTCTTTTCTTTGCTGGCCGTCCTGCAGCTGCAACTTGTGGGGGCATCCTCACTAGGAGTAGTGATCTGAGAGTACGAACATGAGCCTAGCAGTGAAGCCGTAGTACTGTACGAACCTTGGTGGAGCACAACCAAGTTGGGCAGCTGTTGTGCTGCTAAATCACTGTCAGGATATTGACGTCCAACAGTAAGTACACATCGTTCTCAAGAGCGACCTTTCAACAAGATACCACATCAGGGTGCCCCCGGCAACAATCCATACATCCATACCGAGGCCCGCTATCCACTTCGTGTAAAATCGCTCTTACGGAGGCTCCCACCCGTTGTCATGTGATTATCTCGGAGCAAGCACTTCAAGACTCAAGTGTACACCCACACCTTGCTCTCAGTTTTACCAGAACACACCATTTCTCACCTCCAATTATGTTGTCGACAAGCGTTCGTTCGCTCTCAGCCTTGAGGGTGCGATCTGGAGTCTCGCTCGGTGCCAGGTATGCCTCTAGTCAACGCAGAGGAACGACGTTGTGTTGCTGATCTAAAGGAAGGTGTACCAGAGCTTTCTCTGTGTCAGGTATACGGACCACAGAGGCCCCTACCTTGAGCTCGCTGGATAATTTTACCGAAGAGGAAGAGATGTTAAGGGAATCCGGTACGAGCTTTACTTCATGCCATTTGCCGGCGTCACTGACATGCTCTACAGTGAGACGCTTCGCTACGGACATCGTTGCGCCCAAGGTCCGGGAGATGGACGAGAAGGAAAGCATGGATCCGCTGATCATTAAGGGCCTCTTCGAGCAAGGTGTCAGTCATCCGTTTTCTTGCATGCGCCCAGCTTCTGACGTCCGCCTCTAGCTCATGGGCATCGAGACAAGCGCAGAGCACGGTGGTGCCGAGTCGTCATTTACTTCTGCCATAATTGCCATCGAGGAGCTCGCCAAGGTCGATCCTTCTGTATCTGTCATGTGTGACGTGCATAATACCCTTGTAAATACCATCCTGAGGAAGTACGGGACTACGGAACAGCAAGATAAATGGCTGCCACAGCTCTCAGAGTCCAAGGTATGTACTGTATCGGAGTCGTTGCTCGATGGTTCTAATCATCGTCGTGTCGGCAGCTGGGATCCTTCTGTTTGTCAGAACCTGCATCTGGGTCAGATGCATTCTCTTTACAGACCCGCGCTGTGAAGGACGGCCATCACTGGGTCATTAACGGTTCCAAGATGTGGATCACAAACTCCTATGAGGCTGAGATTTTCCTGATATTCGCAAATGTGGGTATTTCATCCTTAGTGCTCTTCTGAGATTGATAAATGTGTAGGTAAACCCGAGTAAAGGATACAAAGGGATTACATGCTTTATTGCAACGAAAGACATGGGTATCCAGATTGCGAAGAAGGAAGAGAAGCTGGGCATTAGGGCTTCGTCAACATGCACGATCAACTTTGATGACCTGCGCATACCAGAAGAGAACGTCATTGGTGGCGAGGGGAAGGGCTATAAGGTTTGTCCTCCGCCGCCCAAGACAGCAATATCTGAAATCACTCCAGATTGCAATTGAAATCCTAAACGAAGGTATGTTACACTGCTAAATGTATCACCCAGCGCTGGTGTCACTGTTTCCAAAGGGCGCATAGGCATAGCAGCACAGATGCTTGGTCTTGCTCAAGGTGCTTTCGAGAAAACCGTACCATATACCTACACACGCAAGCAGTTCGGTCAGCCTGTTGGTACCTTCCAAGGCATGGCCTTCCAGATCGCACAAGCTGCGGTTGACATTGAGAGCGCCCGCCTATTGACATACAATGCCGCCCGAAGGAAAGAAGAAGGGAAGAGCTTCACGAAGGAGGCTGCAATGGCCAAGTATTGGGCCAGCGTGGTTGCGCAGAGAGTATCTGGACAGGCTATCGAATGGGCTGGAGGGTTAGGTTTCACAAGGGAGACAGGCATCGAGAAGTATTGGAGAGATTCTAAGATTGTGAGTGGCTGCTAAGATTTAAATTCTAAGTACTGAGTGGGACTGATCTGGTATACAGGGTGCGATATACGAAGGGACATCAAACATTCAATTGCAGACGATTGCGAAGTTCATTCAGAAGGACTATTCATAGTCACTTCAGTCGTGTTTAGCCACTTTCCTGGTTGTTTTTGTGAATGAGGAGAAGGGCCCCCTCGAACACTGCCCATCCGATAACAGAGCTGAGAACTTTGCGCGACATGCGAAGGGAGGAACCATCGAAGAACCCTACAACTCCTCGTTGCTTCACAAGTTAACATTAATCATAGCACCATAGCATTACACCATCAAATATTGTGTCTTACCTGCCAGATTCTTTGGGCGGTGGAGATGAACCCACGGTATCGCTCCTCGGAGCGTACCTGCATCTTGGTCTAATGCAACGTTAGAGGAAGCAGGTAGGCTAGAATCTACGTTCACGGACTTTGATGACATCAAAGGGGTGAGTGGCCATTGTAGCGATTGCACCTGCCGATGCGGCAGAAACGCTGTGAATGGTTGTCGCATAAACATTCGGAGCCAGGGATGCTAAGCATAGTCCGTTGTACATTCATGGCTATTCCCATAGCACGAGCACTCACTAGCTTCGCACTTGACGCCTTCATACACGACGACGAATAGTCCCGCATAAGGAGCGTCTCTCAACGATGATGCCACGAAACCGCGCATTAACTCAGAGGGTCCCATGCGCACCACTGACATGAGAGAACCTGACAAGCTCTTGTATGAGTAGAGCTCGCTCTGTGAAGATCAACATGTCTATGGAGTGAGATTTACGCCGGACGGGGTAGGACAAACCTCGAAGCGTGCTTTCACAAGAGAGAAAGGATTTAGCAGGAGGCCAATGGCGACGCGGGCGGTTGCCCCAGCTATCAAATTTCCTTGCGTCGAGAGCTTAGGTAGCACGGTCTTGATACCGTCTTTGCTTTCCCGTACATCTTGGACGGCAAAATACGGCGATTTCGCCATGATAGCACGCAAGTGGGTTAAACTGGTCATATACAGAGCCACACCCGGTACGTTCCTTTTGAGCACGGTTAGTTTGTGAAGAAGGCTGAACGAAAGGAACTTGAGCGGAATCTCACCGCATCAACGTGGCCGTTGTGCCTCTCCAGAGTCCCTTGATGCCATCCTGCCCGACTATGTCACGAGTAGTGTTCCATATGACGGTTGCATTCCTTGGGTGTATCAGCATGCCGAACCAAGTCTAACCCCGCAGAGTTGTCAGTCCTCACCGACTACCGGGTGCTCCGTCTCCTTGTTGTATGCGGGTTTTTAACAAGTCGACTGTGAATGCGTCAACATGGTGCACAAAGAAACGTATGTATGAGATTGTTTACGGGGTTGGAGTAATACAGCCCCAGCGAAACCCGATAGTGCACCTGTTGAGTGGTGAGCAATGTCTGGTGAACTGGGGAAAGATCCTACCAGAGAACAAATGCTGGCTGATGGCAGCATTTTTCATCAAGATCAGATAGAAGGGCGACTGCGGGTAGTTGGAGGCTGCTGGTATATATACCGTTCGAACTGGTCACTCTCCCGCAGGATGTGCCAGCGGAATCCCGATTCGAGGCGTCTAGCACGGTCAAAACTCCTACGGAGTCCTATTACCGCGTCTTTAGCACTTTTGTTTGCTCGTATATATTTAGAACTCTCCTCTCTCTCTCTCTCTCTCTCTGTATGCGAGAGCAAAGCCATTCTATTAGCGGCCTTATTTTTAAAAGACAACTGTCGCTTTGGGCTTCCTTCGAGCATGATTTCAACTTCTTCTGGTCTCCCAAAACTAAACTGACGGAGATTACGAGTCGCTCCTATGAGATCAACTTGGACCCCGTGTATGATGAACATGACTAAGGCTGGCCAGTCACTGGCCTTGTCCGGAGAGCGTGTGTATGATTGGTGACATTGATGTTGCCACTTACGATTATGGCCGCTGCGTGCCTCAGGAGCTGACGAATCCAATGCTTCCTAGCTGTGTGGTACTCACTGACACGGAGTTTACTCGTCAGCAAACAGAAGCATTTAAAGGGCCATGAATGGGACAGCAGTCTCCAACCTCAGCAGTTTTGATTGCTCCCAATGACTGAAAGGACCACCGCAAAGATTCATGAAGTGCTTAACACCTCGTTTGACTTCGTCATTATAGGTTCGTTCATTTTCTGAGAGGCGATCTGGGCAGTTACTGATGCGGCGGCGTCCGTGGTATCGTAGGAGGTGGTGTATGCCATTTTCCTCGGTCCCGAGAAATATTGCAGTATTGACATACATATCTACAGGCAGCTGGTCTCTGCCTAGCATCCCGTCTTAGTGAAGACCCGAACGTGTCTGTCCTTGTGCTGGAGGCGGGGTCTGACCGATTTGATGATCCTAAGCTACGTACGTCACATATGATACCACTTCGCTGCACCTAGGCGAGTCTCACCTTGATCTAGTTATTCCGGCTCAGTATGGGCATCATCTCGGCAAACCTGAGTATGACTGGGCCATAAAAACGGTCGGATTTACGCATATATAGAAAATCCGTTGGTCACTAACTGTGCTGCAGACTGCTCAAGGTTTATCTAATAACAGGGAATATATCTGGAACAGGTGCGATCGGGCACTACTGCACTTCTGATTATTTACCGTAATGCAACAGAGGGAAAGTGCTTGGTGGAAGTTCTGCCATCAACTTCCTTTGCTGGATAAAGCCACCTGCTGACGAGATTGATGGTGTGCATCTTTCGGACCTCTTCAAAGCACGCAATAACCGTACATAGATTGGGAAAGACTCGGAAACAGAGGATGGAACTGGAAAACATTCCAGAATAATTTGCGCAAGCTTGAGGGGTGTGTTGCTATTGCCGAACGTCGCTGGCTTTGCTAATTTTACCTCACCAAGTTATCAACCACTGGATGATCTGACAATCACTCACCACCTTCCCGACCTCCAAACTCAGTTGGGAAGAAATGGCAGGTGGTTACGCTAGAAACGCTGGCGGTTCTCACCTTATATCAGGTCCAATCAAGCTTCGCTATCCTGGTACCATTACTCAACCAGAGGTTCAAGCGTTCGAGGTAGGACATCATGCACTCCTCGGGATATTGTTCATGATTTGTTTTTAGGCGTGGCTTGAGTTGGGTATACCCCGTGCCCCCAAACCTGTGAGATTTCTTCCGCAGCACAACTTACACCACTGTTACTGACCCCTTGTCATCTTGGCAGTATGACGGCGACGTAGGCTTTTGTATTTGTGCTAAAATTGCATCCTCACACAGAGTATTATAGCCAAGAGGTGCCTTCTTCTGTGCAAAGACAATTGATTCTTCTACGTATACACGAAGCTATGCAACCACCGTGAGTAACTTTCATCTGTGGTGTGTTGGTCATCCTGAAATCGATCCAGGCGTTCTACTTTCCAAATACTGGACGTGGAAATCTCAAAGTCCTGACTTCCGCTTCAGTAAACAAGATTCTCACCAAGACGACACAAGAGGGAGATTTGGTTGCTACAGGTGTCGAGTTTGTACATGGAGAACAAACCTATGTAATCAACGTCGCCATGGAGGTTATACTCTGTGCTGGGTACGTTGCAACTGTACCCTTTTTTTATATAGCTGGGATGTGTGGTTGATCTACATACTTGCAGAGCCTTGAAGTCACCTCAGATCCTTGAGCTATCTGGCATAGGCAACAGCACCTTACTGGAGTCTGTCGGTGTGAATACTTATCTAAACCTTCCCACCGTCGGAGAAAACCTTCAAGAACATATGGTCATCCATCTCAGTTATGGTCAGGATGATTCCGTTGAACACGGGACGAAGCCTCTGAAATCCGATTCACCCCGCAGAGCTTTCTCCGGATGTCAGTGACCTCACGCTCGACGTGCTACGAGACCCTCAAAATTATGAAGAACATTTGGAGCAGTTGAAGTGGGTTGTATAAATCATCCGCTGATGTCTTCCAAATAACCAGCCATCTCCTAGTGCATCTCCCCGTGGGGGTGCATTCACCCTTGGTATCAGCGGGGTCGCTTTTGTCCCATTGCAGTCAATATCCGATCGTGGCGACGATATTATCAAGGCAGCCAGGGAGAAATTCGAGAGAAGGTCGACATACCCCCCTGGGCTCAAGGAACAGTACGACCTCCAACTCGGTCGTATGGAACGAGCAGAAAATCGAGCAGCTCCTTATGCGATTATTCTGAGCCCTGGCTTCCTCAGCATTCCCAGTACGTTCCATTTCCCTTTTCATTTCGGGAAATTTATCAGTCCCTCAGATCCTCCAGAGCCGGGAAAGAAGTATATCACCCTCACGTTGGTCACAAACCATCCCTTCTCTCGGGGCTCCATTGTAAATCTTGTACACCCCTCTCGTCCAAATTTCGAATTTACACCATCATAGCATGTGACATCTCCCGATCCAGCTGCTCCTTTGGCAACTGATCCTCACTACTTCGAGGAAGAGATCGGTGATTCTTACGGAGAATTCCCTGACAACACTTTAATTTATTGACAGATATGCAGGCCTTTGTTGAACTTGTCAAGTTTGCTCGCAGAGTCACTCAGACTTCCCCTTTCCGAGAGATCTTAGGTGACTTGAAAGTTACAGTTCCTGATCATTTGAAGTAACTTTTTATGCCAACAGCATCTCCCCTGAAGGAAGTTAACCCTGGACCTGACGTTGTAACTGACGAGCAGATTGGTGGTAAGAACCACCGCATTCTTGCGTCGTTAAACGACCCGTTGAACTTGCACTCCCAGATTTTATCAAATCCTTCAGCAACTCCATCTCCCGTAAGGGCCATTACAAAGTTGGGTTAAGCGCACTGAACCACCCACACAGACACAACTGGAACACTTTCCATGTTACCCAACGAAAAGGGTGGGGTTATTGACAGTAACCTCAAGGTATTACCCTGTCAATCATGAGTACGTTGGTGCTAAGTGCTCTCTAGGTGTATGGCACGTCGAATATTCGGGTCGCTGATCTCTCTGTGGTGCCCCTGCAAATTGCAGCTCCTACAATGGGTGTGTCTTGGTGCAACTGGCGGGAGATTTAATCACTCACCACTTTTAACTTTTCATCTAAAGCTACTGCATATGCCATTGGCTCCCAAGGTGAGCCACAGAACCACTTGTTGAGACAAGGGGATACCGACGAATGCATTATTTTCTCCCCAGCCGCAGATATCATAAAGGAGCAAATCAAACTTCGCGACTTGAAGTGAATCCAGTTAATTTGTATCTCCGTCTTTTCAAGTGTGTTTGTTGTTCTAGCTGGCATCCATTCCTCGTGTGTTCCAGATACGGTCTTCAAAACAGTATGATTTTTTCAGGATTGTCACCCAGAAGCAAATCCAAATGTAAGGGTTGTTCAAGTATTGCTCTATGTTTCTATGCTTCATGTCTTTTGATGAAGATTATTGCTTTGTTGCTGGCCTAGCAATTATAGTCCAACCATCCTTACAAGCTACTACAGGATCATGATTCACAATAACATTGCAGATGGTGGAAAAGGTGCAACATCTGCTCATCTCTTGATTTCGAGAACTGCCTAAGCTCAGCAGCTCCGACGTATAGCCATTTATGGTACTACCTACTCGAAAAGCCACCTGCGCCAGCAGAATCCTTGCTTGACAGTTTAGAGTCCCAGACGATTGCAATTAAGGGGCCCGAAGAGGGGAGTACACGTTTATGGCAATTCGTTTAAACGTCCCAGTAACCAAAGCTATTGAATCAGTTGCTCAACACTTGGAAGCGCTACACATGACACTCGGTTAAGACGTTCTCTATTTGGAAGGATTTGATTTTCGTTCATGGATGGAATGGAAAACGTTCAGAAATATGGCCAAGGCCTGGTTCGTCCGCGGCGACTGCACTCCGCACAGAAAACAGCGGGAAAGAGGAAGCAGCGGAGTTGCGGCTAGTGGCCAAGATCTCAGCGCAGGTCTATTTCCTAGCTGCAGACGCCTGTCTCCTGACCAAAGGCTTTGATACGTACGAAGAAACAATACAACAGGACATATTACTTGGAACTCCCGAATGGTTCTCTCAACTCATCGTTGTCGCGTTCGTAAACAAGAAATCAGCGGGGGTAGAGCAAGTGACAATCGCCAAAGGTCATAGCTTCGTCTTGTTTTTGAGTTGTCGGTGGCACACCCCAATAATTATCAATTCGGGGAGTGATTCTAAAAAAGATAAAGTACCGTTGTCAGTGCTGCTACACATCCACTTACCATCTTCGGATGGTCAAATTTCTGTCGAAGTCCAGCGGAGACATCCGGGATCAACCTGTTTACGTTGCACAGGAATGATTGAGACATAGGGTTTTTATTGGACTGTGAATGAATACAACCGTGTTGTTACATTCCTTAGGTTGAAAACGGTTTGAGAAGGAGACAACTGGTTCAGTGCTAGTCGAAAAACGACCAAGAGCAAGACGAAGACCTACGAATCGTCACTGGTGACCTCAGAGTAACTTAGGACATCTCTCCAGGCATCAAAAAGAGGCACCGTTTACATCCAGCGCAAGTTCGAGAGCACTTTGATCGCATCGATTATTACAGAATCCTCATTGTTGGCAGATCAAATGCAGGTAAAACCGGGACACCATTGCAGAGCGTTTCAAAGCTCTCGGAGATCTTCATTGCGAAGGGCGAAAAGGCTAAATGCCTCATCCATCAAGAACGTAGGGTGCTTTCATATCTTCCTTGAGAGACTATTCGGACAGTGGAAGTAAGAGGTTAGAGCCGCTCAGGCGAGTTCGCCCTCGAAGGAAGAATGAACGAACCTGGGCCCAGCCTTCACACATATTTTGTCCCCAGTTCCCTTATTTGGGCCACTTCAGTGAAGGAGAGGAAGTACACACAATGGCTGTGCTCTTTTTTGTCCGGTATCAAATCACCACGGGCGAGAAAAACCTTGGAGAGCACGATAGATCGGGGAGGGGAATGATTAGTCTCCCTAAGCCAGATAGGGAATGTGCAAGTGGGTGTTTACAAGGAAGATGGCGGCCCGCGTCGCGCCGTGAGCGCGGGAAAACAAGAAATAACCTCCGACCAAATTCGTGAAGTGGGACAACCATGGCCACGATTCCCTCCCAGTCCAAGTCGAAACACCTCCGAGCATGTTTACTATGCTCCATCATTCAACATCCAATGGACTTTCGGAAGAACGGGTGTCCTAATTGCGAAGAGATCATGCAGGTGCGTGTGCTCTTCACACGTCTAGACACAGGGGCGGTCCTTTTCACACTTACGCGCTCGCCTGACAGATGAAAGGGTCTCCAGATCGTATTTCCGTTTGCACTACGACCTATTTCGATGGTATCATCGCCGTTATCGATCCCGAGTCCAGTTGGGTAGCCCGTTGGCAAAGGACTGGTGAGTCTCAGCACGTTTTCGCCTTCTGAGTCTCTTATTGATAGCGTTTTAGCGAAATATGTACGGGGGATGTATGCTGTACGAGTCAAAGGTCGCGTTCCGGAGGACGTCGAGACTGAACTTGAGAATCGTGGCATTAAGTACCGGCCGAGGGACCAAACAGACCAGGACTAGTGCACCTGGGACGCCACCTCTGCAGATTACATGGTACTCTTGGTGATATTCATATGTGTGGATTAATCGTGTTGCAGGAGAATTACTGTACTGTCGACTTGAAATGCTGCGGGTGCTCGGATGATTCATTTGAGGACCCAGCCGTTTCAGCCTCTACACTAAAGTTACATACACGTCATAAATTGGGTGATAAAACTATGGAGTGGCTAAGTAACTGCAGTCTTGTACGGTATACAGATGATCGGGTTAAACTGTTCTGGGTGGATATCGTGGTATCTCTAGGGGCTCATAATAGCTCGTGCAAGACTTGATCGTACCGGTGTGGCATATGGGCGCTATAGTGGGTGAGTGTCGGAACAGCTAGTAACGAGGAACAACATACCCCAACATGCTCCGCGAAAACACGATCTGCGAGAAGACTCTCTCAGTATCCAGCACCTCAAAAAGCCTGACCTTTTCGGCAGTCCCACCCTTGTCTGTAGAACAGGAAGTCGTTGACCTTGAAGCTGCCAGCTGCTGGGAAGGTGGGAGGTCACCGTCCCGACGTGCCCAGAAAACGCGACCAGGAGGGAAGAGATCCGCCATGTGCATATTTGCCTCTAGCGTCCTACGCATCGCCAGGAACTAAATTGAGAGTCAGCGAACGATAAGGGAACAGTTATGCCAGTAAAAGATCCACGCGCATGAGCACCCGAAAGCAATTTAGGCCTGCACTTACCCAATGAAAGTTTTCTGATGAATTGTTCTCGCTCTTCCATGCCTTGGCTCTCTGGGTAACGACGGAGTAGCCCTCCTCTCCTCTTTCATTTGCATCGCACAGTAATAGAGCCGCGTTTCGAATATCTCGGACGGATCCTAATGAGAGCCTGGAAACAACATCGTCCGAGTATACGAAAGAAACCACCAGGTTGGATGCCAGATGGCTCAGTGCTGCATCGGTGAGACAACTGTAGCACACGACTCTTCAATGGGCATGTGACGTAGATCAGGAAAGCCACGTACGGGGGAGCAATGGCGTATACAGATACCGGACAGTTAGCAGTGAGTCCACTTGAAGGGACAGTCAGACAGGTGGTTGGATCCGCCCACATCTGCAGCGCATTCAAATCGCCAACTCCCAGGGTTTCATGGAGCATCACTCACCAACGCCAGTAAAATAGCCACACCAGCACCAAGGCTATGACCACAGAGAATCAGTTCTGCACGTTGTCATCAGTTCTGTGGCAAAAAAAAAGGAATGTCTTCGTGGACGAACCATAATCTGGGCTTCGGTTCAAAGCACCCGCAACCGCACGGTGGACTGGCTTTCCGATCTCTCCCATCACCCGTGCCATACGAAGCATCCCACCATGTACGTGATATTGCGGACGCTTTTCTGTTGATGGTAGTGATCTCAATGACGGGGCTCTGCGCCGTTGTTGCTTCCCCATACTCGTGGACGGCACTTTGCTGTCGTCAGATCGGTGGGTATCGTAACACTGCATATCTTCTCCCGGCGGACTGGATGCAGGCACAAACTCGACCGGTACACATGTCAGGTCAACCGCTAGTTCGTTCAGTGACATCGTTCCTGTGAATTGGATTATGTTGGTCCATCAGCAGAATGGCGAATTATCTTCCAAATCAGCACGAACCTCGAAGCACTAAAACTACCTGGCGTCTGTCGTGGTCAGTAAGCACCCAGAATCTGGGCATCTGCCTCTCAATACCGATCACAGCCGTTGCACGGACGCGGGCCTGCACGTCCGGGGTATTTGGAACATGACCGTGAAAAGACCTCTCAAATATTTCCTTATCATGTTTGCCCATTAGTATATCCCACCATGAAAATTCCAGGTTCTCGGACGTGGTTGGGTATGAAAAATCGCCTTCAGCCTCTGCTTCTGCTGCATTAATGGCACTTTCTAGTTGTGCCTCCTCTGCTTCTTTCTGATTCTTCGAAGTCGGAGCCCTCACTTGGCTGGGAGACGAAGTGAGCCAGGGCGAAACGCCGAAGAAGAGTAGACTGGCTCCGCCATAACCTGCAAGAACCATCTTGGAAAAACGGCGCAGATCTGCCTTTATGTCATCTATGGACTTCTTCGGTCGCACTGTAGGGTCCTCCTTCTCTTTCCGCTTAAGACATGACATGGCCGAAAACGAAACGGAGAGAACGCTTAGCGATCGTGTTCTGGAATGGGTTCCAGCGGGTGCCTCCCCGATGTCCGCAGAAATCAGCTGGCCTCGGTTGCCAGGAAAGATGACGTCCGACGTGACACGAATGCGCGAAGGAACCCGTTTGAGTTGTGGTCCGCTGAATAGATCGTGCACCTCGATTTCACGTAGATAGCTCGACCATTCTTTTTCGTGCCATTCTTGTGTTATGCCTTGTAGCGCTACCCAGGCGATGACGGCCTTGCCAACCTCCGTGATCCCGTACCTTTTCTGCGATATACATCCGTTCGGAGCAGCAGGGTTGTCCCACTCTCGCTTTACTAGCTGGATGAAGGAGACGAGGGAGAACGAGGCTTCAGTGCTGCCGGAGAATATGACAGAAAGGATATCGATGGAGCCGTGTGCGGCACGCAAGGAGGCGGAAGAGATGTATTCCCCGAGGAAGATTGGCGCCAGAGTAATTGCTTCTGCAAAGTTAATAGCAGTCGTTACAGCACCTTCGATGACGGGTGCGGTGACATTGATACCAAAGACGGTGTGATCGAACACATTGGCCGTAGCGCCGACGGTACTAGATGCAACGTTACGAACTAGTGAGAACTGGAGACGCTTAGATGAGCTGTTAGTGGGCAGACTTTGAGACGTACACCGAACTTGGTGGTCGTCTTGACAGCCGAAAAGGCGAGCGCAGTGAGTGTGGAAGCGACGTCGATGCTCTGCCTGCTGTACCGTTCCCAGTCATAGCGCATGGTGGGCTCTGGTGTAGTAGGACAAGCCCATGGGCGCCCCTCGACGACTGTGCCCACAGAAAGCAGCCGCCCTTACTTATATGAGGACGATGGCGCGTGATTTGGGGCGACAAATGGGGACGACCACTTTGACAAATACGGCAGGTAAATAATTTGTGGTCTTGCTCCTTGTTGTGATCTCAATCATTTCATGTCAGTCTGCCAACTGCGTTTGGCGTTGTGCAGGCCACTACGGCGACCAACGGCGACATTCCGGGAAGGGAGACGCGTGCTTTGCTGGCGAGCATTTGCGACGGAGGCCGACAGCACCCACGACTTCAAGCCCTCTATCTATGGCCAGCCACTCTTTCCATCCCACCCCCATCTCCGTGAGCATGTTACCATTACACCGAGTTGCTAGACTCAGACAATCCACCAAAAGTGAGACCACATGAACTGACACCTGGAATACCCTTGGACGAGTATGAACTACGACGGAAGGAACTTATGGACAGTCTACCTAGTGACGCCGTCGTCATTTCGGTTGCGGCACCCATCAAATATATGAGTGGGAGTGCGTCGTACTGTCAATTGTCATGATGAATCTGTCTGATGCTTTCAAAGACATTTTGTAGGTTACCTGCGTATTGAGTCCTTGACCAACGCCGACCACTCGTTGTAGCTACAAGTTCCGTCAGGCATCTGACTTTTGGTACTTGACGGGCTTTGAGGAGCCGGATGCAGCTGTCATACTTGGTGCGCTCAGGACTGTTCCTTGAGGCTAGGTGTCCTCTTGACGCTAGCATAGAAAAAACATCCACATCCCGTGGGTACCGTATGACGTTGTTTTGCAATGGCAAGGATTCTGCCAAAGAGAAGTGGGAGGGCGCGAGGTGATTCAGAGTCCATACTTGCTTCGTCTATACATTCTTACTCCAAATGACTAGGACAAGTTTCAGTGACGCTCTCTCCATCTTCAAAGCCGATAATGCCATGTCCATCCATAGCTTTCCCTCTCAGCTCAAGGCTATCGCCAGTCTTTATTCTAATATCTACATTGATTTACCCAACGCATCTTTAAAACGGTCGCCACGTACCGTGAAGTCTTTGTTGAGATACCTTTCGTCCTCCGTGCAACTTCGCTTAGAGCACGAATCTGTTGTAGAGTCCCTCTCGAGTTCTAGAAGGCGGCCTTTGGCCCCGCTGGTAGCAAAACTACGGTCAATCAAGAGTGAATGTGAACAGCAAGTCATGCGCGCTGCTGCAGATATCAGTGGAAATGCATTCGCGAAGGTCTATATGATTTCCTCTGTGAATACGCTGAGCTTACTCGAATATTTAAGACCATGCGCTTCACTCGCCCAGGCTTATCAGAGAGTGCGATTGCAGCTCATTTTGAATACCTGTGTAGGCTCTCTGGATCACAACGTTTAGCATATGTGCCTGTCGTTGCCTCTGGGTATGGGTCTCTCATGTAACTTTGGAGATATCAGGGTGATCGGATATATGCTAGGCCTAACGCACTCATAATACATTACACATCAAATAATCAAGTGGTTGAAGATGGTGAAATGGTCCTCGTGGACGCTGGCTGTGAATACAAGTAAGCAGCTCCTTTGCTGACAACAATATCCTGCTGATGCAGTTTTCAGTGGTTATGCTTCAGACATCAGTGTGTCTTACCCTTCATTGCTTTGAATTTACTAACGCTTAGGCTTCCACTTTTGCATCTTACTCCGCTTTTAAAATCGTATAGCACGCACGTACCCCGTTTCCGGGAGATTCACGCCCGCCCAACGCGACCTTTACACTGCTGTCCTTAACGCCCAAAAGAACCTCATTAGTCTATGCACAGAAACCGGCTCGCTCAGCTTGCATGATCTTCACCAGCGGTCGTGCGACCTTCTTCGTTCCGAACTCAATCAGCTCGACTTTCGGTTGCATACGGGCGATCTGGAACGCGTACTTTACCCGCACTTCCTGAGCCATCCCATCGGTATAGGTGAGCCGACCTCCGCATTAGCGACTAGCTGCTGACGTGGCTACGTAGACTTGCATGAGTCGACAACGCTTGATCGTGGAGAACAGTGAGCATTTACTCGATTGATGTAGACATCTCTTCAGTGCGATTATCCTACCAGGCTGAAGGCTGGAATGGTTATTACTGTGGAACCAGGTGGGTGCAAATCACTGTCATCCTATTTGCTGTCGTCAATGCGGCACCCGTCGGGATAAAGGTCTGTACGTACCACCCACTCCACAATTCCACAAGTGTTACCATAATATGGGGATTCGAATTGAGGTACGTCTCAACCCCTTGATTCAGGGGTGTATTTCGGAAAAATTGTTATAATATAGGACGAGGTCCTGGTAGGCAAGGAACATTCCGTTGTGCTCAGTGTTTCAGCACCAAAAGAAGTTGGTATTCCATTTTCAAATTCTCGAAATTCTGACGTGTCCACTAAAAATGAACCTTTTTTCTCAACTAGATTGAGGACGTAGAAGGGGCTTGTCTGGGACAACTTGGCACCCAACCCTTCTAATCGGCCCAATCAATCTCCATCATTCGTTCTGTTCCTGATGTTCTTCGCTCCCTTCTAAAGCTCCCATGGCTCTGAGAACCTGTTCTTTCCTTAGCCAGTTGTCTTCCGGGATGAAATACCAACTGAGAAACGCAAAGATAGTGATAGCACCAAAAATAACAACCGCCTGCAAAAAAAGAGGTCAGACAACCATCAGCAAGGATATTTAAGGTATCACAACTCACAAAGTTGAATGTCTCAGCCGTAACTGGGAAGTAGAATGGGGAGATGTCCACCTGTGAGGTAAGTCGGATGAACACGGTTGACTACACCAATCCGAAGCCGTAGACGTACACAAAAGATAAGGGCATTGAAAACGGCAGCACACATGTAGAACGGTTTGGCAAACTTGCCAAGTTTGAAGTGCGAAGACTGGAAGTGGTTCGGGGTCATTGTGAGCCGTAGCAAGGCGATCAAGCCATATGCCGCGATGGTTGGGACCCCTCCCGCCGAAACTAAAGACGTGAATGCCACCTGGCTAGGTAAGATGGTGCAGAGGAGCACGGCAGCACATATATATATGACAGTAACTGCATTGCGGGGTTGCCCCTTGGCGTCCACGCTGCCAATCCAGCGAGATAATGGCAGAACACCGTCTCGAGCGACTGCAAACACAAGGCGCGACGACGCAACGATG
>Ga0307516_10003144_pt1 | contig 21485 bp, 19 predicted proteins | sample 19_EM_MG_FD_203310 | JGI IMG/M metagenome (GOLD analysis project Ga0307516, IMG submission 203310) | Populus trichocarpa ectomycorrhiza microbial communities from riparian zone in the Pacific Northwest, United States - 19_EM | ecosystem: Host-associated > Plants > Roots > Unclassified | place... | reverse complement strand
GGTAGGTCTTCACTACAGCCGTTTTTGACCGAAATCGAAGACCCCGCTCGTTGCAAATCAATTACTTAGCCGTCAAAAAAATCTCAAAATCCGCATTTTCAAAGACGAATCCGCGAACCCGGGCTAGCGCACCTGCTCATGAACCGACACACGATCGAGGATGATTTGCCGAGCGCCTGATTCGCATAACCTTCAATATGGAATATATTCCTAGTAGGAAAGAACCGAGCCTTGCGAACGAATGACTACGGACTATCGTGTCGAAGTCCGCTGGCGCCGAAATCATGGATGAAGTGAGGCGCCATTCAACCGCATCTTGATTGACCTGCCGAGAGGCGCAACCACCGAGACCGACCGCGCGGCTTGGGCAGGCTGTGTTCAGTAGCCGAAGGCGCGGGGAAGCACCGTGGTGATGCCGGGGACGAAGGTTATGACCAGCAGGCAGAGAAGCAAGACGTGTTGCGGATGTTGGTCACCGGGCCGCCGGTCCTCGGTGGCAGCCAGCGCGTCGGCACCAACTCCTGCGCCTCGCCAACGTTGCGTACGACGGTGCTGGCAGGATCGAAGCTAAGAAGGAAAGTCCTCGTCATAGCGCCAGCGCTCGCTTGAGATCATCGTGCTCGAAGGCGCTGGCCATGCGGTTGATCTCGGCCGAGCGTGCGCTGACTGCCTTGGCGGTGTCTCGCCAAGTCGCGGTCACGGTCGCGACCTCTTTGATGATCGTGCGGGCCTGCGCCAGCGTGAGCGCGAAAAACTCCGTCGCGGCCTCCAGCAGGTCGAGCGAGCAGGTGCCTTCGTCGAGGTCGATATTCGTCGTCAGCACCCGCGCCTTGAGATCGGTCGGGACCGGATTGAGGTCGTAAGCCGGAGAGAGCGACCATCCCGCTTTTCCGAGCCACAGGAAGCCGTGGTTGCGCAGGTGATCGTCGACATTGGAGATCAGCACGTTGAAGACGACACGTCGATAGAGGGCATGCGCGTCGGTCTTTCCCTGCGCGCCATGTTGTGCGAGAGCGTCGACGATCTCCGGGTAGCTGCCGCGCTCACCGTCCTTGGCGCCCATCATCGCCATAGCCGACAGGAACGGGATGCGGATCGCGTCAGCGCGATCAAAGCGTCGCGACAGCATGACCGCCTTGCCGGCCACTTCGATCAGTTCATGGTGCGGGGTGGCGATGCCGGCCTGGTCGGCCAGGCGCAGCGCGATCTCCTCCCAGGTCTCCATGCTGTAGTCGTCGGTCTCTTTCGGAAACTTGGCGATGGAGAGGTGGCCATGCTGGTCGATGACCGACGCCTTCGGTCGCGCGCCACCCAGGGAAGAGCCGGGGGCGAAGATGAGCTGAAGGTCCTCGTCCGTTTCCTCGTCCCGGAGTATTCGCTCGGTGATCTGGAGCAGCCGTCCGAGTTCGATCAGGGCGGGCACGCCGGCGCGGATCGGCGCCAGGAACGTCTCTTCTCCTGCCCAGCGGAATCGGAGTGCGCCCAGGCGGGTGTCGTCGGCAACGCCGAGCAAGTAATCGCTCTCCGCGAGGGTGCGAACGGCGCGGCCTTCGCGTTCGGCGCAACGGCGTTCGGCCCGCTGCATGAGGCGGCGGCCCCAGGTGTCGGGCGCGGAGTCGCCGATGGAGCCGAAAGTCATCAGTCCGGCAGGAGGGGCGAAGGCGCCGCGGGTCAAGGCAAGAGCAGGCTCCAACGAGAACCGGTCCGGATCGTTGAGCCACGCGCCATCGTATTCGAAAAGGATGGTTTCTGTGCCTCGAACGCGGTTGCTCCTCGCCAGTCCGATGGGGCGGGTGCGGCCGTCCAGATCGATGTGCACCTCGAAGTCAGCCATCGCGGGACGATCCGGCTGTTCGCTTGATGTGGGCGTGCTTGGGCAGCTCGGCGCTGGCTAGCGCCTGTCCGACGCTGTCGTTGCTAATGTCGGCGAGCTGACTGAGACCATCGAGCAGACCGAGCGCCTGAAGCACGCCGGCATAAATGCCGATGCTGACATTCGTGTCCCCGGCCTCGACCTTTTGCAGGGTTGAGCGGGACGTGAAGGCGCGCTCCGCCACGACAGCCATCGGCAGCCGCCGACGCCGACGGGCATCGTGGATGTCTGCGCCGAGCTTGTGCAGGGCGCGCCGCACAGCGGCAGGAGGATTGTGGGGTGTAGGAATTTTGCTACCTTCACACTACAGATTTGTCAAATATGTAGCACGAAGCTTACAATATTCACAGCCCTTTAGATGGCAACCGATCGGAAGCGGAGGCAATGAAAATGCAATGTTAACCATCCGTCGAATCATCGCATCAAAGGCGCGGTTCCATCATGACGAAGTTGAGCGAGGCGATGATCTTGCCTATTGTAACCAAGGTGCGTCAATGTATTTTAGCATCGCTTTCTCCCGTAAACCATTGATTCGCATAAGCTATCTTATGAAATGTTCCATTCTCGTTCGTTAAGAAGCCGAATTGTCTGGACAGGCGAGCGTGCGCCATAGCGTGAACAGTAACAGGCACAAGAAATCTCTGAGCCAGGCGAGGATGCAGCGGAAGTTGTGACCCACCGCTGAGAGGACGACGTTGGCGGCATCGCCGGCGAGGCCTTTGAGGTAGCTGCGTCCGAGGTGACCTTCGGCCTTCAGGGGTTCGATGGCGGAGCGGCGGCGCAGTTCGTGCTTGATAACATCGAAGACGTCGCGCTTCTGGCTAAAGATGAAGACACGACGAGGATTTTGCGCGTCGTGGCCGCGGTATCCCTTGTCGACATAGGCTCTCTCGATCGGACAGCCGATGAGTGCTTCGGTGCGCTCAATGACGTCCCGCAGGGAGTGACCGTCGTACGGGTTATCGGGTAGCGTCCTGGCGTGCAGCACGAACAGACCACCAGGAGCCCGGTGTGGCAGAGCCGCGCCGGTCTCGGCAATTCGCCGCGCACCATCCTGGAAGAGCTCAAGCGCATTCAGTTCCAGGATGTGGTCCTGCCGACCGCAGCACACGGTCAGATTCGCTTGCGCTGTGTGACCCAGCCAGACCTCGCACAGGCCGCTCTTCTCAATCGTCTCGACATCGTCCTGCCAAAACGCATGCGCCTCGCCGAGCGACATTTGCCAGCACTCGAACATAGCGCCTGATCTCAACTCGCAAAAAAATGTAGTGCCAACTGTTTGGCTAAGGCATTGATTTTCTTATAGTCAGGGTGCGATTCTGCGCAAGTTGTTAGCGGGCGACGCCGGCCCTCGCGTCGTCATCGTGTCGCGATGAAAGATCGATATTGCCCGTGCTGGTCAGTTCCGCACCACCTGGTGGCACAGCAAGACCCCGCCGAGCTGGCAAGTGGCAATCGCCAACTGTGTTGCGAATGATTAATAGGCTGGAATTGCGATGACTCGAAATTACTGCTTCTCGGGCACCACGCCATCACTGTGAATGTCGGCTGCCAAGCGTTGGATATGGGTGGTAGCCCCCGGGGGAAAAGCCAGCACAAAACCATTTTCGATTTGAAATCCGCTCTGAGAAATTCGGGTTCTGTCCTGGGCTTCCTCCTCTTCAGTTGACCATCTTTGCCATTACAGTTCGCTGACCACGTCAAGTGCATCAGGAGCTCTTAAACCATATCTCATCAACAGTAGCGAGCTGTCGAGTGTGGTATTGCGCGGTGTTGAGCCACGCGGCATGCCATTGTCCAGAGCATTGATTGGCCGTACTAAACCCGGGCTGGTGCCAAGCCTCTCTGCAATAAAGCGGCCGACTTCGGCATAAGTTACGTCTCGTGGGCCAGTTAGTTGCGCGATCAACGACAAGCGGTCCTCCATCATTCGTGTAATAGATTCCGCCACTATGTCCACCGGTGTTGGCGCCATCGTCATATCGCTGAAGGCAAGAATCGGCCGTCCGGCAGTTAGCTCACGCTTCCATGTTGTCAGCAGCGACATACCCGGTGAAACCACTTTGGCAAGACGAAGTATCCCGACAGGGGCGCCATTGGACATACGGGCTTGCAGCAGCTGTTCTGCGTGCGCCTTCTGCCGCCCATATTCGCTTATCGGCGAAACCGGCGTATGCGCCAACACACGAAGATGGTCCCCGTTAAAAACCTGATTGGTAGACAGAAAGAGAGTGTAAATCCCTCCCGCCGCGAACCTGTCCACCAATGCAATGCTCTGCCTGACGTTGATATGGGCTGACCCCGTCGGATCGGCCTCACAAGCAGCCAGTCGAGCCACGGCGACAAAAATGCATGCGCAGCGGACACCCTCGGGGATTGTGAAGTTTTCAATTGGCTCGCTAAGATCGAGCAACACCTCGTCGGAGTTTGCCGGCCGCCGGCGCGTCGTGGCGATTACCCTTTTCCCTTGCCTGCGCATCAACCGCGCAGTAGCCGATCCAATCTCGGAGTTCGCCCCAACGACAAGAAACATATATCTCCCTCTAAGCAGCACGCCCATTCAGGCCAAGCGAGTACCTCAAGATTCAGATCAACTCGAAGTTCGACGAGATTTGTTGATCTGGAACTCTAGGCGACCAAAACGCGGACTTTCTCGACAACGGTACAGGCTATCTGTCGAGGGGTGAGGCCATAGATCTCGAAAAGATCGTTCTGAACGCCGTAATTCTTACAGAAGCTGTCCGGCAACGCGATCCGCTTCATGTGCGGCATGTCGGGTGGTCCGAGTTCTTCGACCAGGAGATCGGTCACCGCGCTACCAAAGCCGCCGATTGCAATGCCCTCCTCGATGGTCACGACAAGACGAGCCTGCCGGGCATGCGTAATGACGCTGTCGGTGTCCAGCGGCTTGATGGTGTGAAAATGCACGACCGAGACGTCGAAGCCATCTGCTTGAAGAAGGTCTGCAGCCTTCAACGCATTCGTAGTCATGACCCCCGTGGAGAACAGCACAACAGGCCTTCGCTCTTCGGATTTGCGCATGATTATTGCCTTGCCGATCTCAAATCCGTTTTCAGGACGGCTCACTATGGGATCGCCACCCTTGGCTAGACGAATATAGATAGGCCCCTTCCAGGCAAGTGAGGCATCCATGAATCGCTTCATTTCATCGGCATCGCAGCAGGCAACCACGGTCATGTTCGGCAGCGCCCGCATGATCGCAATATCCTCGATAGCAAGGTGGGTGGGTCCAAGCGGTGCATAGACCAATCCGCCGCCATTCGACACTAGGCGAACCGGAACATTATGCAGGCAGCAGTCGATCGCCACCTGTTCGTAGCTTCGGCGCGAGAAGAAGGTGGCGATCGTGTTGGCGTAAGGAATGAGCCCTTCCATCGCCATGCCCGCGGCCATGCCGACGACGTTCTGCTCGGCGATGCCTTCCATGAACCAGCGTTCCGGCATCTCTCGCCGCATCTCGTCGAGCAGGCCAGGGCTAAGATCCGATCCGATAAATACTACTCGCGGATCCTCCTTGGCGAGCTTGTGGACCCAGTCGAGACAGGCCTTGCGCATGATCTACTCCAACGCCTCATACATCCGCGCAATGATTTCCAGCGGAAGTTTTGCCTTGTGGTGCCAACTCGGATCGTTCTCGGCGAACGGAATGCCCTTGCCCTTCACGGTATGGCAGATGATCGCAGACGGCCGCTCTTTATCGAGCGGGAGTTGCCTGAACACCCGCCTCAACGCATCGACATCGTGCCCATCGATCTCGTTGACCGCAAATCCGAACGCGCGCCATTTGTCGACCAGCGGCTCGAGATCTTGAATCTCCTTGGTCGGACCGGCGGATTGAATCTTGTTGTAGTCGACGATCGCGGTCAGTCGCGATAGCCTGTGCTTGCCGGCGCACATCGCGGCTTCCCAGACAGAGCCCTCGTTGATCTCGCCGTCGCCCATCACCACAAAGGTGCGCGTCTCGCGCTTGAGAATGCGCGCAGCAAGCGCCATGCCAACGCCGATTGACAGACCGTGCCCGAGCGCGCCGGTCGAGGCTTCGACACCTGGGATCTTCGCGGCCTCCGGATGCCCGCCGAGGATCGAGTCGCGATGACAGAAGGTGTCGAGCACATCCAGCGCGAAGAAGCCCTTGTCTGCCAGCATCACATAGAGTGCGATGCAGCCGTGGCCCTTGCTGAGGATCATCCGGTCGCGGCCGACCCATTCCGGCTCCTCCGGACGAAACCGCAGGATGTCGTCATAGAGCACGCGCAACATCTCGATCAACGACATGGTCGATCCGATATGACCGCGTTCGCCCTTGTCGAGTGCCCGAACTGCCATTCGGCGCAGATACTTCGAACGCTCGTCGAGCGGCACACTGACCGATGGTGGGAGATTCGCAAGTGCAGTCATTCGATCCCCTTCGAGGGTGCAAGTTCCGCAAGCATGGCGCGCGCGGCGCGCAACTGTCGTTCCTTAGCTTCCTGCCAGTTGTTTTGGTCGCCCGCGAGAACACGCCTGCGCCAGCGTTCAGGATGGAATTCATTTAACAGGATCAATACCCATCGCAAACCGAAAAGCCGGCAAAACGCCTCGAATCTCGCCGGGAAATCGGGATCGCTGGCATAGAGGCCCTGTATCGCCGCGCGCAAGCGCCGGCGTACCGCCTTGCGCATCGGCGTACCCGGATGCAGCAGGCTATCCGACATTAACTTTGCCGGATCGTCCCATCCGAAATATTCGAAATCGATGAATGTTAGCGCGCCGCTCGCGTCCCGCAGCATGTTGTGAAAGCCGAAATCAGACGGTACCAGTGTCCGCTTCTTCGGCGGCAGCTCCGCATCAAAGGAAAGCCCGGCTGCCAACAGTCGGGCTTTCGCGTCCGATAGCAGGCGCTCCAGGTTGTCGGCGAAATCACGGTCGAGGAAGGTGCGCAGCGCCGGCTCGCCGTCGAGATCGTCGAGCCGGGACAGCCGCGCTCGAATCTGACGCTCGATCTCGGCGCCCGACAGGCATGCTTCCGAGGCAAGCTGCGGCGACGGAAAATCGAAGCTGCGCCGAAGCCGCTCCACCTCACCGAGGAAGGCGACTGCCTGATCGACGTCGTTGGGCCCGACGTCGGTGACGAGCGACCCCATCGCCCAGCTCAAGAGCGCGCAGTTACTCGCCCGCTCTAGCGCGATCACGCGCGGAACGGAGTCCACGCCATGCATGGCCATCCATTGCAGCGCTCGTGTCTCCGTACTCAGGCGATCGCGCGGATCATCCGCGAGCGAGGGATATTGCTTTAGCGCGAAAAGGCCGTCGGACGTCCTCACTCTGGAGACGCGGCTGTTGCGCCCGCCCCCAACGCTCACAACTTCCAGTACACGCCCGCCCGTCAGCCTGGCGGCGACCTCCCATTCCGGGCGTGCGTCGATGTCACTGGCGACCAAAGAACACGATCTCCTCGATAGCCGGCCAGTCGCCGCAAATGCTGTAGGGCAGTCCCTCGGCGAAGGCAGCGGTCTCCGAAAATAAGATGCGTTGCACCGACGGTGGAAAATCCGGATCCGCGAGGACCTCTTCAAGATCGTCGATGAAAATATCGCAGGCGAGGTCGGCAATGCGGTTCACCTTTTCCGATCGGGTGGAGGCGAAGTGGACATCGGTACGAAGCATCGAAAAGCCCTGATCGGAGAAAAAGCCCTGCGATTCCATCCAGCCCAACGCGGCGCCACGGAGGTTGACGCGATCGGGATCGAAATGACCATATTCGGTCTTATGGCTGACGATCAAGATCGTGTGGCCATCCTTTCGCGCCCGGCGCAGGAATTCCGGAACGCCTGAGAAAATCTGCGCCCCCGCGATCCCGTTTCCATACGCGTAGCCCTGCAGCGTCTGCCACTTCGATTCGCCATCCGGCAGCAGCCGGATCGCGTCACGGACCTGCTGCTTGGTTCCGGAAAAGCCGGCATCGAGCAGCCCGCAGGCCTTTGCGGCCTGCTGAAAGACCTCGTCATAGCGGATGATGGTATTGTCGAAGTCGAGCCCGATGCGCATCGTCACAGCGTCACGTTTTTTTCTGGCAACAGACGGCGAATAGATAATGCGCCATCGGCGCGAACCCGGTGTGCACCACCTCGTCATTCATCGAGAACAGGAAGACGTGATGGAAGTAGTTCTTCAGAAGCGCCTTCAGCTCCTCGCCGCTCTTGCAATTGACATGGCCGGCCTTGCTCGGCGGCGAAGCATAGGCCTGGGATTCCAGTGAGGGTGACCCCAGGATCAGGACCCCGTCTTCCGTCAGGGAATCCCTCAGGTGTTCCAGGTAAAGATGTTCCTCACTGCGCGGAATGTGCTCGATCACGTCGAGGCTGTAGATGCCGTCATGCCGGTTGGGCAGCGGTGCATCGAGAATGTCGTGATAGTGCGCTTCGAGCGGCCAGCGCTTCGACTGCCGCTGGCGGATATCCTCGATAAACACCGGATCGAAATCGTAGGCTATTAGCTTCTCCGTGGTCTGCATGACGATACGGGTGCCGAAGCCGTCGCCGCATCCGAGCTCGCCGACGAATTTCTTGCCGCTCAGCATCTTCGAGACGAACTTGTACCGCGCGAGCAGGAACGTCAGCCGGCGCGGATCATCCTCCCAGACCTGGTTGGTCATCAGGCCGAGCGGCGTGAGGCCCTGGTGGTCGCGGATTTCCAGACACCTGTTGTATTGCGGCTCCCTGGTACCATCGGATGACTGAGCGGTTGCTTGCTTGTTCGATTCCATCGTGTGCTTCTCGCTGATTACATGGTCGCTGCATGCTGCTTTTTCCCGGCCCGTGAGCAAGTAGCCCACCTCCGGCGCCTGTCCGACATCGACCCGCGACGGCAATTTGTGATCCGTCGGCAGCCCTAGGCTCGCCAGCCTGCGGTTGCGGAAGATCCGGTTGTTTGAAAACTGATAGGCCTCCCTTGCGCGTGCGGCGTCAATCGTGATCCGGGCCAGCAAGCTGGAGACATAGGATTTGGGTGGCACCCCGACGCGAACCGTTGTCAGCCGACCCGCAACGGCGCAGAGCAATGCCAGCGGCGCACCCATGGCGAAAAGCAGGGGAACACCGACCAGGGGATTTTTGCGCGCCATGCTTGCGATTTGAATCATCCAGCGGAATGACTGTTCACGGAAGCCGGTTCCCTTGATAAACTGGAACGTCGGCGACCGCGAGTAGGGCCGCAACAGGCGGCTGGCATTCTGGCCAACCGTGGTCTGGAATTCGTGAGCCGGATCGGCCGCACGGCGGTTGAGCACGGACACCAGCACGGTTCCACCATCGAGCATCATCGGCGCGATGCGATCGAGCATCTCGTCGACCTTCGGAAATTCGAACTCGCCGATTTCGAGCAGGCAGAGGTTGAATCTGCCCTGCAGGCTTTCGTAGACCTCGTAAGGCTGTTTTAGCATGTGCGAGCTGCGCAGCCGCACCACGCGTTCACCACCGTCGGAAAAGGCGGTACTAAAGATCGTCGGCACGTCCGATACCATCAAAAGATGGCTGCGTTCATTCGGCCGCGTTTGTTCGATATTCGCGATGATGAGCGAATAGTCGGGATGGCGCGGATGCCAAGGCCGGACATGTGGAGGCTTGCCGAAGAAGGCGAACCGAAGCTTCTCGATCACCCAGCCGGCAAACCAGGCGTGGTCCAGCTCGGGATCGGGCATTCCGAGCGCGCGCCGCCATTCGTCGGTCGTCAGCCGCGCACCGGCCGCCTCGTTGAATGCTGCCATCGCACCACGCCAGTAGGCGTGATTGCGATGCGCCTTCGGCATTTTGGTCATCCGCGCCGTGACCCGGTCCAGGAAATGATTCGCCTCGGCGATCGCGTTGCCGATTGTGGCCGGGATCTCGCCAGCGTGGAAGACTACTGTCGTCTTCGAATTCGCGCGATGCCGCGCCGTGGTCCATTCGCTTAAAGTACGAGCAAGCTTGCTGGCGCTCTGGGCTCCAGTCTTGAGGAAATGCGATTCGTGGTTTCGCGGCTGCAGCTCGATGACGAGATAGTTATCCGAATCCGCGACGATCTCGACATTGTCGCTTGGACACATTTCGGGAACGAAGGAATAATCGCAGGACGACCCGATGATGAAATCACGCTTCTCGGGACGAATCGCGATCATGTGCATCAGGTAAAAACGCCCGATTAGCGTCTGATTGTCGACCCTCCAGAACAGGCGATTGGTGTGATCGTTATGGATGATCGGATAGTTGACGGTATTAGCAACAGTGGCGGGGTGCAGATGCGTCAACGCCCAACCCATCAATTCGCGCGGCTGCAGTTTCAAAACGGTCGGGCTCGCTTGCTGCTTGTCCGTAAGCCAGGCCAGCGCCTCTTCCTCGACTACCTGAAAATTGCCGACCTGAACGCCGCTGCAACCCGCCTGGATGCGCTCGACCACGGTCTTGAGTGACCCGTCGGCGACGATGTAATCCGACACCAGGAACAGGAAACATGTATCGAGCATGTCGTCGCCGTTTGCCCGCACCGCTTCGAGATAGGACAGAGTGATGGTCGTCGAATAGTTGTTTCCGGTGATTAGGTGGTCGACGAAATGCACCCGTGTCGCGCAGATATCAGACAGTCGCCTGAAGGCGGGATGCGAGCGAAGATAGAGCTCGTCTTCCCGGCTCGTCAGGAACACGAACTCCGTCGGTGCCATCTGGGCAATCGCGGGCAAGTTGCCGGGCGCCAGCCACGTCGGCAGCGCGACTTCCAAGAGCTTTTTGGTATAGCTGTAACCCCAGACCGGCAGCAGGCACTTAATCTGCTTGAGCGGTCCGCGTCCGGCGGGTTTCACGCCCTCGACGAAATTGCTCGTGTTCAGGGGATGGTGGTTCATTCGCCCTATCGTCCGATTTCGTACGAGTGTTGCTTACGATATCCCCGCTCCGCATCCCCGCCCCGTTCGGAGCCGGTTTCAGTCTTGCGAAACGTGAGGAGCAAGCTTGAGAATGCCAGGCCGCCGGCGGCTCCACGTCGGCCAACCAAAACGACATTAAAGGAAGCGCTGGCAATCGCCAACCCCGCAGCGAGAGCCAGCCGTCCAGTGGCGACCAGAACTTGCGACCGAACGGCTTTCCGGGCGTGACGCAACATGGCGCCTTGAACAGCGCTGCAGAGGGGATTCCAAGCGACCCCAATTGCCGACATCTTCTCGAGGCTGGCAGGAAGCTTGTCGAACTCATCGCTGACACGAAGCGGTGACGTGGCCTCCGGTCCGGATTCGGAGAATACCGGCCCGATCGACAAGATGAGATATCCATTGTTCCTGACAAGCGGCTCGAGTTGGGCGATGCGGGAAGCGATATCGGCCGGAATCCGGTCCAGGCAGAAAACGACCGCATCATAGGCGGCGAGATCGCGCGCCTGCCGGTGGTCGGAACCGGCTGTGCTGGCCGGGCGGATATGCGTGATCGACCCAGCGCCGCCTTTCGTTATCTCCGCGTCGAACCAGGCGCGCACGCGTGCCGAGGCGTCGGAAACAATGGCGACCTTGCCACGAAGAGCCAAGATAGCGCCCTTCAGGACCAGAACATCTTTCCATCGTGGATGCCAGGGTCGAAAACGCGGCGCGCGGCCGAGCAGCAGCGATCGTAGACGGCCGGCCCGCTTCACGCGCTGCATCAGCGCCCCGTCGCCTGTGATGGCGCACAGGCATGCAGGATCCTGCTCCGCCTGCGCGGTCGCGATGTGATAGTCGAGCAGGGCTGTCCACATGGGATGGTTGCGGTACGGCAAGCCGGATATCTCAGCGGGGCCGATCTCCGTCAGGAATCTCTCGGACAGCACCACGGCATCCGCAACACTTGCCGGAATAGCCTGCGCGTGAAAAACCACGGGGTGCCGCACGTTGGCATGGTGCATGGCCGTTGCCCACGTCGCGAGCTCTCCGGCAAATGCAGACGGTGATACGCGCTCGCTCGAGGTTTCGAGGCCCAACTGCGGCTGGCACTCGACCACGAAGTATTCGTCAGAGTCGGTCAGACGGTCGATTTTTCCTGACGGGCAAAGCTCCGAAACGAGACTGTAATCCGACGGCGCACTGATTGTGAAATCAGTCGTTTCGGGATGCACCGCAATCATGTGCATCAAGTAGAAGCGGCCAATCATGCAATCATCGTCGACTTCCCAAAACAGCCGATTTGCCGCCGCTCGCGGCGGTCGCCCCTCGACGACCAGGTCATCGCTCGTGCTCTGGTGCAGCGATTTCAGAGAGATGTCGACGAAGTCGCGCGGGGCGATGACGAGAACTCCGTCCACCCGCTTGAGCTTCGACAGCACCGGCCCGGCTGCTTCGCGGGCGACCATGAAATTGCCCACCAGGACCGCGCTCGCACCGTTGACGACACGCGTGACTGCGGCAAACAACGCGCCATCTGAAAAGACGTAGTCGGCAACCAGTGGGACGAAACAGGTCTCTAGCGCGCGCAGTCCCGATGTGCGGATCGCCAGCGCATAAGCCAAGGTCAGTACGGCGGAGCTCGACTGACTGACGAGATTGTCGATGAAGGTGACTGACACGTCGCATTGCTGCTGCAACAACGTCCAGAGCGGGTGCTGCTCGATCGTGCCGGCATCCCGAGCAGGTGCCAGCAGGACGAACGTGCAGCTGCCGAGCTGCGCGAGCGCCGGAATGTTTCGTGGCGCCACTAAGGATGGCAGGCCAAGTTCCAGAAAATCCCGCGTGTAGCGTTCCCCCCAAACCGGCAGCAGGATCTGGATATCTCGGGGAGATGGGCGCATAATCGTCCGTCGGTCAGCGCAGGCGGACCGATTGCATCCGCCTGATGTTGTAATACTTGTCGTCGGTCATCGAGTTCGGAACCTTTCCGTTAGAGAATGCGGCCTTCAGGTCCATGATCGCATCACTGACCGAGCGCGTCGCCGCAAAGCCGAGATCGCGCCGGATCTTTTCCGACGAGACATGATAGGAGCGATGGTCGTCCGTCGGCGTAACCACGATTTCGACCTTATCGCCCACCCGCTGGCGCACCATGTCGGCGATCTCGCGGACCTTGAGGTTGTGATAGCCGGCATTCCAGACCTTGCCATCGACCGCGGCATCGTCGGCTGCCAGCAGGCGAAGATAAAGGTCGGTCATGTCCTCGACGTGAAGATTCGGCCGCAGCTGCTCGCCGCCGAACACCGTGATCTTGCCATTGGTGATAGCGAGGTTGGTCAGAATGTTGACTGTGAGATCCAGTCTTAGTCGCGGTGCGTAGCCGCACACGGTTGCGGGGCGGATCGTCACGCCAACGAATCCCTTCTCGCGCTCCTGCTCGAGAACCTCCTCACACATCGCCTTGTACTTCGAATAGTCCGTGAGTGGCTGCAGCGCGAGTTCTTCTGTCACGTTGGGATCGTTCTTGATGCCATAGACCGACGAAGACGAGGCGTAGATGAAGCGTTCGACACCGACGTCCTTGCTCGCCTTCAAGAGCGGACGGAAGCAGTCATAGTTGATCGACTTGCCGAGATCGGGGTCGAGATCGAACGATGGATCGTTGGAAATGCAAGCGAGATGGATGACGGCATCGCAACCCTCGAGCGCCTTCGCCACCGCGGCCGAATCGCGCAGGTCGCCCTTGACCTCGCGCAGCCGCCGATCGCCGGCATATTTGCTGAACAGATCGTTGCCAAAGAGATAAAGGTCCAGGACCGATACCTCGTAACCCGCCTCAAGCAGCTTCGGCACGAGATTTGAGCCGACGTAGCCGGCACCGCCGGTCACCATCACGCGTTTGAACCGATTGGCCATGCGTAAACCCTCTTTGTTGGCTGGAATTATTCAGCGTCCCAGTTTCCAGCCCATATCGACGTCGAGAATGCCATGCAATATGGCTTGGTGTGCCACCTCGACGAAGCCATATTCCTGGGAACGGACGTAAAAGTTGACGTCGCCGCTCTTGCGCAGCGGATTGTCATCGCGGAATCCCGAAAACGTCACGACCTTACTGCCCTTGGCGTAGGCTGCGCGGACGGCATTCAGGATATCGAGAGATTTTCCTGACGAGCTGATCGCGATCAGCACGTCGCTCGCGCACGCGTGCCATTCGATCTGACGAGAGAACACCTCGTCAAAGCTGAAGTCGTTGCCAAGGCACGTCAACACGGCGCCATCGCCAAAGGCCGTGGCGCGAATGCCTCCATTCTTGGAAAAATCGATCGCCATATGAGTTGCGATTCCCATGCTGCCGCCGTTGCCGATGAACATCACCTTGCCGCCGCGGTCATTTGCAGCGTGGCAGAGTTCGCAGACGCGGTCCGAGGCGGTGTCCACGGCCATGCTGGCACCGCCTGCGTCCGTGCACTCAGCCTCGCGCGTCGCCTTGAAGAGCGTGTCGAAATACGAACTGAGCTTTTCTCTCATCGCTTGCCCCTATTTCAGCAGACCGGTGATTGCCTTGATCAGGCTTACCTTGTCCACCGAATGACGATGCCCGACGATTTCGACTTTCAGGGCCCCAACCACGTTGCCAACGAAGCCAACCAGATTCATCGGCATGCCGGCCGCGACGAGCGGCGAAGTGACAGCGAGGAACGCATCCCCTGCCCCGACCGTATCGACAATCTTGCGGGCGACCGCCGGAATCGTATGGACCGCAAGCTGGTGCCGTTCGAACGTGATACACCCGTGCCGGCCTTGAGTAACGATCAGTTTCGGGCAGCCCTTCATCCTTTCCGCCAACTGGAAGACGACATCGCCAGCAGCCGAAATGCGGTCACTCAATGCCAGGCGCGCTTCGGGCCCGTCTATGCAGATATAGTCGGCGCGCGGATACCGCGTGATGAGATTATACCCCATGTTTGCGCTGTTGCTCTGGGTGTTGACCGCCAGAAAGCGCGATGATGAGATCAGGTCCTGGACAACTTTGGGACCAATCAGCCCGTGGCCGAAATCGGTCGAGATCACGACGTCCGCCGACGGGCAGAGCTCCTTGATGTACGACTGTAGTTGCTTCTCGAGGTCGACCGTCAATGGCTCGTCATTCATGTGATAGACTTCGAAGAGCTTGCGGATCGAGGACGGATCGACGAACCGACGCTTGAGCGTCGTCGGTGAATTTCGCCGGACCATCGCATGCAGTGTGACGTTCGGCTTCAACGAAGCCCGGATCAGATCCTCGTGACTGTTGTCGTCGCCCAGGCAAGTGACGACATGAACCTCCTTGCAAAAGGAAGCAACGTGATTTGCGGCGGCGAAAACCCCGCCGGCAAAGATTTCGCTGTCTTGATAACGCGTCGCGATGATCTGTTCCTTGGGCGGCTTGCCCATTGGAACCACATACTTGTACTCGTCGATGATGGCGTCGCCGACGAGGACCACGCGGTAGTCCCGTATCGTCTCGATCGAACGAACGATCATATCAAGGCCGCCGTCTTCGCGAAGACTCGAGAGATGGTCGCGGACATGGGGTTCAAAAACGTTGAAATGCCGGTTAATCAGTTCGGTCGAGCTGAAGGTTATTTCGTCGGTAAATCGAATGGAGCCGCCGTAGGATTCGACTGCCTTTCGCTCGAGTGTGATCTTGCCCGTCACATCACCATCGGGATTCTGGTAGTCGTTTCCCTTAGCATAGATGTCGGGCTTAATCGCTTCGATCGCGCTCACGGCGTCTGATGCCTCGGAAATCGCCACATAGGTCACGAAATGAAGGGCGGCGAGCATTTCGGCGCGAAGAGATTCAGTAAAAACCGGGCGACCCGGCCCCTTGTTCACGAAGCTATCGGACGTGATAGTTACGACCAACACGTTACCAAGGGCGCGGGCGGCTTCCAGGTGGCGGACGTGACCAAGGTGCAATAGATCGAATGTGCCGTGCGCCTGCACGACGACGAGTCCTTGCGCGCGAAGCTTTTGTGTACACGCCGCCAATTCGGCGACCGTCAGAAGCTTGGATGGTGTCTTTATCAGGTTCATTGAAATATTCATTGAAATAAAACCGGCCCCGCTAGAGATAGGCCGGAGGCGGGTTGCAGTTGTTGTTCAGCGCTCGCGGGCGTCTGGCGCAAGATACTTGAACCAGTCTGCGGTCGCATCGGCGATGCTCGATACAGTCCACACCGGCGCGTCACTCCAGTAGTCGACGTTTTCAAACAGGACCTTGACGCCTTCGACGAGTGATACTTTCGGTGACCAGTCGAGTTCTCGTTGGATTTTAGTGATATCGGCCCAGGTGCAGTCCGGCTCCCCTGGCCGCCTGGGAATGTGCACGGTTTCGGGAGAACCGAGAAGCCGTATGAGTTCGTTGACACTGACCGGCCGGCCGCTCCCAACATTGTAGCTCTCGCCCACCTTGTCACTATTCGCAACCGTCACAAGCGCGTCCACCGCGTCGCTAACGAAGGTGAAATCCCTGGTTTGCTCGCCGTCGCCAACAATGGTGAGCGGTTTTTTGGCCAGAAGCTGTGCGAGAAAGACCCCGAAAACCGCGCCGTAGGTCCCGCTGGTGCGGGCTCGAGGCCCATAGACATTAAAGAAGCGAACTGACGCGCAGGGCAACTTGTAAACATTGGCCCAGTGCATGACTATCTGTTCCCCCAAATACTTGGTGAGGGCGTAGGGATATCGCGGATCGGCGACGGTGGTTTCCGGAGTTGGGTAGATGCTGGGTATGCCGTAACAGGACGAGGACGCAACGTAGACGAAGCGTTGAACATCATGGGTCCTGGCTCCTTCCAGCACCGCAAAAGTGCCATCGACATTTGCTCGGAAATACGCTTCCGGCTCCTGTATGGACGGAACCACGTCGGCGCGCGCCGCCAAGTGAAAAATGCGCGTCACGCCGGCGCAGGCGGCCACGACCGCCGCCTTGTCCGCGACATCCGCTTCGACAATCTCGATCGCAGGGTTCCCCGCGTGCCCAGCGAGGTTTGTCCGCCGACCGACGACAAAATTGTCCAATACCCGCACGCGACGGCCCTCGGCCAAAAGCCGATCAACCAAGTGGCTGCCGATGAACCCGGCCCCCCCCGTAACCAAGTCCAGCATAGAATTAATCCACCCCTGAAAGTACAATCATTGATAGAAGCCGACGAGGGTTGTCAACGCTTGTCAGGAACAAAGAATGCACGAAATCCACTTGCGAACCAGTCAGATAGAGGTAGTATGATAAGCACTGCGAGCGTACGCTGGCGCATCTCCATTCTGGATGGCTAGGCGAATGGACAAGCCTGACCATCCTGCTAGGAAGCATATGGGGATTGGTCAGTGATAAGCGTGAGCGCGAAAGATTTCCTAGGTCGATGCTGGCTGCCGCGGTCGGCCGGGGTCTGGCCGGAGCCGTCGGCATGAGCGAGCCTCTGCTTTCGGTCGTCCTGCCGAACTACAATCATGCCCAATATCTGCCGCGCGCGATCGATGCGATCACGGCCCAAAGCTCTCCCCCCGACGAAATTATCGTGATCGATGACGCCTCGAGCGACGACAGCCGCGAAGTCCTGCTCGATTGTCAACGACGACATTCCAATCTCACGGTACTATTCAACCAGCGCAATCTCGGGGCGGTGTCGAGCTTGCAACGCGGGCTGGAACTGGCCAAGGGCCGATATGTCTACTTCGCCGCCGCAGATGATCAGATTCTGCCAGGGTTCTTCAGTAATGCCATCAAGGCGCTGGAGGCGGCCCCCGACGTCGGTCTGTTTTGCGGCGAGACGATTCTGGTCGATGGAAAGACAGGTTCGAAGCTCGGTAGGCGTCCGGTGGTGCGCCCATTGCGCACAGCAGGCCCGCTGGGCGCCACGGAAGTCGAACATCTGTTGAAGCGCGCGGACAATTTCATCCTCACCGGATCGACCATCTTTCGCCGTAGGGAGGTCCTGAAAAAAGGGGGATTCCTGATTGAGGCCGGATCCTTCAGCGATGGACTGTTGGCGCGGAAAATCGCGCTAACCGAAGGCATGTGGTTCATGCCGACCGCCGTTGCGACATGGCACATCCACGTCGGCGGACTGTCGCGGCAAACCGCGCTGACGCTGGACAAGGCACTTAACGCGCTGGTTGTACTGCCGGCGCTGATCAAGCGCGATCGCGATTTCCCGCCATGGTATGGAGAGACGTTCCAGCGCCGCTGGCGCTTCGGCTCCGCGCGCCTGGCACTCGATGTGATGCCGCCGGACAGGGCCCTGCTTGCCGCCATGGTCCCCGCTACGAGGCTCGACCAAGCTGTGACCGCCGCGCTGGCGCCGTTCCTGCGGTTCCGGGCGGCGCGACTGACGACCCTGGCCTGGCTGACACTGCGGTTGCGGCCCTACCGGCTCAGGGACATCGCGGCGACCGCGCTCGACCGTTGGACCGAGGGCAGTGTCGTCTCCGACGATTCTTGGCCTGATGAGCTTCAGGCCCGCAGGGAGCTCGAATGACAGGCTGCTCAAGCCGCAGCCGGGGCGGTCGCCGTACGGCACGACCGGAGCCTCTCGTGAGCGCTCTGTGAACACTCCACCGCCTAAAGGCGGTGGCTTCAGGTTACGGCTGGAAGCCGGATTGATCGACCCTTCGGGTCGATTGCTCAAACAACCTTGAAATTGTCGTCCGGCTCTTCCGGTTTTTGATCTTCGATGTAAAAGGGCTTCAAAGTCAGCAATGCCGAGATGAAGACGCTCGACATCCATGGCGATGCATTCCATCCCGAGTGGAACTACATATCCGCCCGCGTCCAGCCCCTAGTCGGAGCAGTTAAATTGGCGGGTGTCCTTAGTTAGCTTGTTCTTCGTTCTCAGCGGATTTGTGATCCTCTACAACTACCGGAGGATGACTGCTCCTTAGGCGGACTCGCTCATCTCGCGCCGCCTCGTGCGAGGAATGGCCAGCACTTCAACATCATGCTCCAAGCATTTCCACTCGACGGCAAGATCGCACGCCGCGAAATCGCTGGTAAGGATCGGGGCCGATGACACCGACCGGTTAAATCGGCCAAATCAGAACCGGCTACGTAGTGTATCTGGCCGCCGTTTGGTCTCTTCAAATCCCCAAATGGGCCCAATGCGGAAAAAGCTCGCCCTTTCCGATCCTTCCGGGGGAAGCGACTGAACCAAGCGCGACATCTGGTCACTGCTGCACAGCCGGACGGCGTGCAAGCTTTCGGTTCGTCCCGCTTGTCCAATGCCTTGAACACTGAATGGAGCGCTCAACCTTCAGGGCATGACGCCCCGGCGGAATTCTCCGCGGTCATATGCGAAATTGTCGCACTCGTGTCTCACGCTTTGCTATAGTTGCAAAGAAGAAGGAGGAATGAGCGAGACCGGCGGATGGACCATTTGTGGGAAATGTCGGGAGCTTATCCGTCAGTTTTCCGTGGCTTTGCCTTCAGACCTTGAAGCCATCACAGGCCTCAAGGCCGAAAATCCCGACATCGAAGTGCTGGCAAAGCACGCCTTGAGCGTCAACACGTTGAATTATCTTGGGATGACGCACGGCGATATCACCGAATGGATACCGCTGGACTGCAAGCAAAAGGTCACACGATCCGACGGCCAGCCGACGGATTGAAATATTGTTGCGTTGTATTTGGGTACCCGAAAAAGAATCTTTCCGCCCAGTGAACCATAGCGGGAAACTTTTTACCAAACAATCAGGGCTCTATGTTCTTAGCGCCTGTAACTTTTCGTCCATGAGAGTTTTTTTAGGGGAGATTTCGATGAAGAAGGCTGTTCGACTACTGACCATGCTGGGAGCAATTGTAGTTCTTGCGTCCTCCCAAGCCCCATCCGCCTTTGCGCAGGCAACGGGAACCTGGGTTTCGGGTGTGGGAGATGATGTTAATCCGTGCAGCCGCACGGCGCCCTGCAAAACCTTCGCCGGCGCAATCTCCAAGACCGCGGCCGGCGGTGAAATTAGGGCGCTGGATCCCGGCGGGTTCGGTGCCGTGACCATCACGAAGTCGATGACGATCGACGGCGGCGGCGGACAGGTGGCGTCGATTTTGGACGCCGGCACAAACGGCGTGAACATCAACGGGGCAGGAGCTGACGTCATATTGAGACACATCCGAATCAACGGGTCCAACGCCGGCGTCAACAGCGGCATCAACGGCATCAACTATATCCAGGGTGCCAGCTTGACCGTTGAAGATTGCGTCATCCAGAATCACACGACCAATGGCATCAATATCGCGCCGTCCGCCAACACCAACCGGATATTCATCACCAACACCATGGTCACGAACAATACACAGGGTGGGATTCAGATTGCGCCGAGTGGCGGAGCGACGAGTGTTCTTGTGAGCAATTCCCAGGCTATCAAGAATGGGTTTGGCATAGGCGTCGGCCCGACCAGCGGTGCCGCCGCAACCTTGACAGTCGACCGCTCCGTCGCCAGCTTGAACATCGGAAACGGCGTTCAAGCCAGTGGGACCGGGGTACTCAGTATCAGCAACTCGGCGTTCGTTTCCAATAACACCGGTGTGAACATCACGAGTCCTGCGAGCGCCCAGACGTTCTCGAACAACCTCATCGCCGGAAACATCCCGGGCGGCAACATCGTCGGAACTTTGCCACTCAACACGCTTAAATGAGCAGGCCAGTGCGGCCTGGCTGACGCACAACGATATCGCGCCTTGAACCCCCGCCCGGACTCCCGGCGGGGGCGTTATTCTAGGCCAGTTTTGACCTGTCTGACAGAAATGAAAGCGTCCGACGCTTGGAAGCGCCGGACGACATTCCCCAACTGGTTCACTCAAAATCGAATTTGATTGAGCCAGCAAAAATCGTAGCCCTGCGAATGAGCTCACGCGTAACGGTTGGAGTATTTCATCAATCCTGAGAAACAATCGGGATGGTGTTGTTTAACAACTTCGACGGCGACGACACCGCGCCGCGTCCTGATCGGTCATTGAGAAGCTCCGACGCAAAACCTCTTTCGCCAAACCAGTCGGCCCACAATCGGTATCGCTATGCGGGGCATTTTTGATTGGCGGCTGCGCGTGTAAAAAATAGGCTGGTTTAAGCGCACCTTCCGCGATCCCCGCCAAATCCGGCTACTCGCCTGCCCGCAACTTGGCAGTCTATGCCCACAGCGGCTCTACAGCTGGGGGGTGCCTTGCTCATTTTTGGCCGAGCAATGCGTGATTTATCCACTTTTCCAGTTGACTTGTGCCTTTCCACCTTATCAGGTTCCGGTTGTTTTGACGGGTTAACATACGAACTTGGACAATTGGATTGGGTGGGGGCCCATCGAAATCAATACCGGGGACGCCTTGACAGGCGCGGCTTGCAAATCGTCGATCGCAACATCGAAGTATAAGAATATTTCATCGCCGAGACTCCTCAACCTCCATTCATTTCGGTGCGCCGTTTTCTGCGTGGGTAATCTGTGACCAGAATTTGCTTCATGGCGCAGGCGATCGCGCGGGGCTGAGCGAGGGGTCATAGGTTTTTACTCCGCTCAACCCCTCCTGCGCGCTCTAATTTGTAAAAAAATGTATGAAGACTTGCAACAATACTTGCGGGGGGGAGCATGCCAAATCAGTCGCCAGTGGTGACGGGTTCCAATCATACCTACAACACCGGCCAGCAGATTGCCGTCAGCAGCCTGTTCAGTGCGAGCGATCCGGATGGATCAGTTGCGACTTACTCGTTC
>Ga0307516_10003143_pt1 | contig 21488 bp, 18 predicted proteins | sample 19_EM_MG_FD_203310 | JGI IMG/M metagenome (GOLD analysis project Ga0307516, IMG submission 203310) | Populus trichocarpa ectomycorrhiza microbial communities from riparian zone in the Pacific Northwest, United States - 19_EM | ecosystem: Host-associated > Plants > Roots > Unclassified | place... | reverse complement strand
TCAAGTCTCAACTTGCCGACACCCAGCACCTGTATGGGATCCTGCTTCTCCACCGGAGGTTCTTGCATTGGGGACGAGGGCCTGGAAGGGGCAGGCGACAGGCCGTTGCCGGTTGACGTTGACGGGCCGGCTGGGTATTTGCCTTCGTTATCGGGTTTGGGGTGGGGTCTTGGCGAGGGACTGGGATCCTTGGCCACGGTGTCGGCGTTCGCAGGATCTCTGATCCAGTCAGCAACTTCTTTCTGGAAACACTGGGTCCTATGAGGTGCGCCATCGAGCATTGTTTCGTTGGGACACTCACCCTAAGAGATCCTTTAGTGCCTTGCGATCCCGATGAAGCGTTAAGCGATCTTTTGAGGACCATGGATATACTAGCCGGCTGGACTCGAACCGGGCCAACTGGTCATCCATCGTCTGGACACACCTGGACACACATTAATGTTGGGTCTAAATTCTGGGACGGGAACGGAACTTGCTTTCCATGCGCCTCATAAAATGAGGTCAGACAAGCCTTCGCAGGACCTGAGAGGGTGAATTTCCCGTGATCCTCCCAGAATTTCTTCATAGCTTCGAAGGTCTTTGGTGCTTTGTCCAGCCACTTGAGCGCTTCGGAAAGAACCCTGGCCGATAGCGTCAAAGGCGCCACAGACCCGGTGGGATCGGGCCAAACGATGTTGTGAGGGCGGCGAGGGTCCTGTCCATAACGACCAACGCCGGTCCAGGATTGTCGTCGGCGCCGGCATCCCGTCCCGTATGGTTGTCGTTGTTGCCGGCAGGTTGCTCCATAGGAAGGCCGAGGGAGGAGGGAGCAACAGAGAGAGGCTGAGAGGGGGGGCGAAGGAGGGGAACGAAAGAAGAGACCGAAGGAGAACATACCTTGGGTTGGAATTATAAACTCAGAATTTGTCACGTGTGAGTCTGACGCAAATGCCATCAGAGTCGATCGCGCACTCGGGCGCTTCCTCGTGGTTACGATGAAGACACCTACGTCCTCGTTAACAGGTGCCTCCGCACCCCATTTAATAATCTCATTTTGTTGACACCGCGACAGCAAGCCAACTCCTTATTAACAAACTTTGGTACCGAACCAAAGCCAAAATTATCTGGTTGTTCTTCGGACTCGGTGCCCCTGAGGCGTCTCCCACACGTCCGTCCCCAATCGCCAAGCTCCCGCAAGAGCTTGTGGAGATGGTCATCTCCTACTTCATTTACGACAAACGCAGCCTCATGGCATGTACCATGACGTGTTACCCGTGGTACATGGCTGCCGTATCCCATCTCCACCACTCCCTCACGACCGACAATGACCCCAACATGGACCATAGTGTCACGGGGTACTTGTGGCCTAGACCACTCCGAAAATCATACGAGCTTGGCCTGCTTCCGTTCGTCAAACGGTTCCGGATCCGCCTGAAGAGTTGTGATCATTCCGGGTTCGCTCCTGATCGGCTCATCGGACCCACGCTGCGTTACTTTTCCGCACTTACAAACCTCCAGGAACTTGGAATAGACTACCTCCAAATACCAAGTTTCATGCCAACCATCCAACAGTGCTTTGGGTACTTCTCGCCAACGCTTCGATTCCTCGCCCTCAGAGAGCCATCCGGCTCCTGTCGACAGATCTTGTATTTCATCAGCCTCTTCCCGAACCTCCAAGACCTCAAGCTTCACTACCCCCTCCCCAGGGATGAACGGGAGAGTGCAGCTGACACAACGCTCGTACCCCTCTCCATACCTCCACTGCAAGGACGATTGACACTGGCGTGTTTCACGAGGGAGAACCTTGTGAAGGACATGGTTTTCCTTTTTGGTGGACTTCATTTCCATTATATGGACCTCTTCAGGGTGAAGTGCGTACCCCTCCTTCTGGGTGCATGTGCAGAGACCCTGGAGATTTTGAGACTGTACCCCACTGATCCATACGGTGAGGAATTTCGTACAAGGAGAAGAAAACAGACTCAAGTGAGCGATCCGTAGAGCATGACCGTGCCTTGTTTCAACATTTCAACCTGTCGCGGAACAAACGCCTCCGGACACTAGAAATCACAGCAGAGGCGATCAAGGCCGCGGGCGGCACAGCATCTGTCGATTTTCTCGAAACCATACTTTCCACCGTCACGCCTCTTGCACCCCTCGACTTCGTTATCGTATATCTGGACGCTGACCTTGGCGGTCTACAGCTTTGTCCGTGGTGTGATCATCGAGACACCGTTTGTACCCGCCACTGGCCACTGCTCATGGCCAAGAGGGCCCGTCGTCACCAACAGCTGCTCGGAATGTTCCGTGAGGTGCACAGTGCGCACGACTTTCGCTTGGTGCTTTGCGCGGATGTTTCCGATTGCATGTTGGAATATGCCGCACGTATCCTGGGGGGCTTTGTGAAGGCCATAGGGTTCTCCCGTGAGCCCCTGATCATTTACGAAAGACGGACGATTCGTACTCGAGATGCCGATAATGCTACGGGCTGGTCAACGAAGTGGGATATTCCCTCCAGTGCGCTGTGATATACACCCGAGGTGTGTAAGCCGTGGTGAGCATCCCGCCAATCTCCCAGCGCCTTCTGCGTCGGCGACCAAACAACGGATTCACCCGGTCACTGTTTAGTTACTCCTTCTAAAAATTAGCGGAGAGGTTACCAGTCAGGCTTTGGGAAAATCCGACACTCAAACGTTCAAATCCGGTTCCCCAGTGCCTGCACAAGCACGGGCGCAAACTGATACCCCGCCGGGCGTGGTTCCGCAGCCTTCGCAGCCGCTCAACGATGGTCTCCACAGGGGCTTGCGGACGGGTACATAAGTCCTGTGGAGTTGCGAACTGACCGTGCCCTATTGGTGGGTAGGCCCAGTTATGCTTCTCACGAGTGCACGCTAACCGCCGTCGAGTACGTTAGTGGTGTCCTGGACTCGATACCGGACATGGCTGGCCTCCAACTCTATTCGTTCGCTACCCCCACATTTGTACAGCAAACTAGTATATGGAAAAAGCAAAATGTGGACTACGAAGGTGCAGCGCGACGGGTGAGGGCTTGAGCGATGGGTCGTATCTGTCAAGGTACGCGTTATGTGTGGAAGTGTAAAATAAAGTAGTGAGTGGTTCCACGATGTGAATACAAAATCGGAAATGCGGTTTGCTCTGTAAGGGTACCAGCTGGGAGGCCGGTACCACTAAATTGGCAGTGAGCTCTATATAACATCGGGGTATTACCGCGGACTGCGAGAGGGGGCCCCACCCTTCGATTTTAGTGTTAGACTTTTCCGCGTAAACTGCCGATCATCAGGTATTTCGTGAGGGATAGGAACACAACGGCTCCGAGGATGCACGATCCTGGGGGAGAAAAGTTGGGAAAGAGTTAGTGAGATACCAGGAAAGGAGGTGGTGTCCTGGGACGGTACCTGCGTAGTAACCGACAGCCTTGAACCCGTCCGTAGCCTGGGCAATGGCGCCAGAAATCGGAGGTCCAGCGACAGCTCCAAGCGCAATACACGTCAAAGCAATCCCTGACCTCCTCCCGGCATCGTGCATGTCACCCATCATCATAAGAGGTGTCGGAAGCAACGAAACGTATGCCCCAGAACAGAACCCGTAGACGATCCCAATCCCAATGAGGGATCCTTTTGTCGTGGCGAACGGCCAGACGTACGTCATGATTGCACACACCAGGGTTAGTGGGACCGCCACAGTCAGCGCCCCGAGTTCGTCAGCGAGGATCCCAGCCACAATCCGCCCGAGACCTGACCCAGCGTTCGTGATGGAGACCAAGTAGAAGGAGAAGTTGGGAGAGATCCCAACCGTGGTCGCGCTCAGGTCGATGTAAGTTAGGACTTTTGACAAGTTCGCGTTAGTCTTGCAATAAACAGCACAAAATGGTATGAAACCTACGTGTGTAGAGGCCCAGGAAATTGAGAATACCGGCGAAGATGAACACGTTGAAGGCAGGCTTTCGGAAATCGTGCCAAGCAAAAAAGGGGCCGGTGTGTTTAGGAGGTTCGAGCCTTCGCCTGAGAGTCTGGAGGAGGTCTTGATAAGTGATGGTCAACCAAGCCCGACAAGATGATTCTGACCAAGTTCGCAATCGTCAGCATGAAGAGTCCGATCAGCGCGATGACCCGCATTGTCCACTTGAACCTAAGAAAATAGTTGGCCATACTCGTTACACGCACAACACTCCCACATACCCTATAAGTTCAATTAAGTTCCGAGCGGCGATTGGGATGATCGTTCCCCCCAGCGACGATCCGGTGGCCATGATCCCAAACGCCAATGATCTCCGCTTCTTGAACCACTGTGAAATGATGGTGGGGAGTGGGCTGAAGATCATTCCGCAGGATAATCCAGTAAGGAAACCCTGACAGAGGAGCAGTTGCCAGAACTCCTTGCACTCGGCTGTGATCACGGTCGCTAAGACTACAATCACACTGGCTCCGGAGTTGCAGTTAGATGGCATTCGGGATATAGAATGAGATATTTAACATGTTACAGACCTGGAAATAAACAGGGTGCGCTTGAAGTAACCAAGGTCACAAAGCCGGCCCGCGATAAGCCCAGGGAGGAAGACCAGAGCGTACTGTGTACGTGTCAGTTCTGTGTCATGAGAAAGGGTGGGTGAGGGTCACTGTACCTGAACGGACCCGATCCACGCGCTGACACCCGGACATTAGAACGAGGGTCGCAAACCCGAGGTGCAAAATTCTACACTCACATTGTCGAGATCGGGGTCTCTGGTATGAGAACTCGTTCATAATAGGATTGAAATACCTATTTCTGCGGTTAGGCATGATATCAACAGGCGAAAGTGCCCAGAATGCACGCACTCCCCAGGCATTGACCAGACCGAATCTAGAAGGATAATTGGTGGTGAGCCGGTAGTCCAGTGCGGAGCTTGTAGAACGCAACCCACGTCGAGAAGATTGCACACGTAGCCTACAAGACAATGCTTAATCGGTAAACTCCGAAGAAGGGGGAACGGTCAATGGACTCACGCCAAACACAACAGACCAAGCGACCAACCCGCCATCGGGGTAATCATCCGCGTCGGGCGTGGAGATGACTGGGCCGACATCGTCCTCCTTTCCTTTGGTAGTTTTCAGTGTAACGGATTCGTACGAGCACGGTGTGGGTCCGTTCGATCCCAAACTTATTCCGACGACATTTGTTGTCGAGGTTGGTGTTTGAAGGGTCATTTTATCTCCGCAGTCTGGTGGGCTTGGTCTATGTAGAACGGAAGACAACGAAAGGTTGGGCAAGCACCACGGAGTATAAAAGACACTGCGGTGAATCAGGTGGGGTGATTGGGCGATTTTCTCCCAGCAGAGTAGTCAGCATCTGTTCGGACATTCGGGGCTTGACTGTCGTCTTTGAACCCCAGGCCGAGCAGGAACTGATCGGCATGGTGAAGGCAAGAAGATTTCCCGCGTCTTCCTCGGAGACGCTCATACCGACCACTCGGTCCCTTCGGGTTTTCGGTCATAACTGATCCCGAGTAGGCACGTACAGCCAAAACCTACGCGTCGTTCATTCTCAAGTAGACCTAGAGGATACGTTACCACTCCGGTGTTGAACCATAAGTAGGACAGTTACCAGTCGAGCACACCTATTTGGTCAAGTCGCAAAGGGACAAGCGGGAAGTGCCCATCCACCCCGAGCGGTCCCCTCCATTACACGCCGTTTCGGAGACCAGCTCATGCTGACATATTCCGTGGTCGTCCCACTCTCATACTTCGCACCGGATCACACTCCTCCTTCGAAGCTTATGAAGCGCGATCCAGACCGGATGGATGACTCAGGTAGTGGTTAACTTTGTTGAGGCCTTAAGGGGCTCTGATGGATCCCACCGTGCAATGGAAACCCCCAAAGTCAGGGTCCCCACCCGACGGGACGTCTCGTCCATACCCATGTAATGGGTCAAATCGAGGATGAGAGTTGGCTTCTGAAAATGCGTTTGGTGGGCCGTTTGGTGGTGGTCGGAGAAAAGAGGAATGGTGGCGCAGCTGTCTCAGGATAGGCGTAAAATTGTGCGGATGGCGGACCGACTACAGGGTTTTTCACACCGGGTTCTTGCGACGATTCTCTATTGGAAAGGAAAAAGAATAATACGTGATAGTACACTGTTTACATATATACGACCTTATTGTATGATGCCCCAGTTGACCCTTGTGTACAGTGTTTCGGTTTGTAATGCGTGGTAGGCTGCGAGTTGTCATAATTGATTGTCTATGAGTGGTTGATGGATTGCATGCGACTTGCGAAACGAGAGCTCTCGGCCCTTCCGCGAACGGGGCGACTCATTTATTCTGATGACTGCGAGGATGTTGTTAGCACGGGAAGGTTGGTTCAATAGAGGCGAAAGCGTACATCTGGAGTGGGGAAATCGGCGAATATCTCCTTCAGGACCTGAGCGAGGCCCTTGACGTGCGCGGGCGTGAACATCGTGTCATGACGACCAGGGGAAACCTTCATCGTTAAGTTCGATATCCTGTGTTCCCAACCGTTGAGGTCATCAGCACCTGTGTCGAAGTCGCTGGCATGACCGCTTCGGTACCACACCCGGTCCTTGGGGACAACGAGGGTAGTTGGTCCATCATAGTAAGGGGGATCCAACTCCCACATCGCGTCCAAGTTCTTCCTGATCTCTACCGACAGCTTAGCCTTCCACTTCTCGCCAATCTCAGGGAAGTTCTGGGAGATACGATCGATGGCACGAGCGGTCCAGTCAGAGGACTTGAGGCTTTGGCGTTCGCGGGAAGGGATGAAGATAGAGTCGAAAATGATGAGGTGGGTGATGACCTCGCCGGCCTTCCTCAACTTGTCAGCGATCACGAGAGCCACGAGACCGCCCATGGAGTAACCGGCGATGACGTATGGACCGTGAGGCTGGACACCGCGGATGAGAGTGATGTAGTGGTCAGCCATTCCTTCGATGGTAGCGAAGCCGTCGACGGAACCGAAGTACTTGTCACCGATGGCCCACATCTCGTTGGGCATGTAGGCACCGAGGCGCATGAAGGGGGTGGCCATACCGGTGATGTCGTGGACGATGAACATGCGAGGGCGGATGCCCTTCTTCTTGATGGGGAGGAACTCGATCAAGAGGTCATCTTCGGAGTCTTCAGCGGCCATGATCTGCCTCTGGTCTTGACCCATAGCATCAATAATCACATTGCTCAACTCGCGGATCGTCGGTCTGCGCGACAATGTAAGCAAGACGGTGGAGGGAGTATGGGGAGAAAAACAAACCTGAGGTAGATGTTGTTCAAACCGATGTTGAGTTTGAACGACTCTCCAACGGACACGGCAGCCTGGACAGCGAGCAAGGAGTTCAAACCGACGGAGAAGAGATCATGAGTAACACCGAGTTGGCTGGGGTCGGTCTTCAAGATGTCCGAGAATATCTTATGGAGAGCGACCTCGACATCGGATTGAGGAACACCGACATCGGTGTTGTTGTCATGGAATGGTGCCAAGTCCAACTCCATAAGCGTACGACGGCTGATCTTTCCGCTGGTTGATGTGGGCAAGGTGGGGAGGTGGGCGATGAGGGACGGGTACATAAACCTTGGCAAGCGCTCCGAGATGTAGAGCTTGAGGGCTTCCTTCTCGTCAACAAGCTGGTCATCAGTAACGGAGGGCTTGAACTCGACGAAGGCAACAACGGCGGGAGCATCGTGGAAGGTTCGGATGAGGACGGCGGCACGCTGGACGGATTGGTACTTGTTGATGACATCCTCGACCTCACCGAGCTCAATGCGCTGGCCACGAAGCTTGATTTGACTGTCCTTCCGGCCACAGTAGACGATGTTTCCATCGGTACGGAACATGGCAATATCTCCAGTGCGGTAGATACGCTCGCCAGGGACGAAGGGATTGGGGATGAACGCCTTCTCTGTCTGTTCAGGCTGGTTGAGATATCCACGGGCGAGTTGAACACCACCAACGAACAGCTCTCCTTCGACACCGATCGGGGTAGGACGCAAGTTCTCATCAAGGACGTAGAGGCGGTTGTTGGGGAGGGGACGACCGATTACACCAGTCAAGGTGACATCCGTGACGTGAGTGTGGATGCAGTCAACGGAAGCCTCAGTAGGACCGTACATGTTCATAAACTTGAGGCGCTTCGACCAGTCCTCGATCAACTTCTTGCCGAGAGCTTCACCAGCAACTACAACGGTCTCCAAGGTTGGGTAATGTTTGAGAGGAACGACAGCAAGGATACTTGGAGTGCAATGGACGACGTTGATGCGGAGGTTCTTGACAGCTCTTCCGATGTCACCGAGCACGAGTTCCTTGCGCCCAGTAACGAGAGTAGCACCACAGGACAAGGTACCGAAGACGTCGACGACGAAGGGGTCGAAAGTGTAGGCAAGGGAGGAGAGAACGCGGGCACCGCGACGGTATCCATATGGCTGGGAGTTCTGCACCAGGTTGGAGATCGAACGATGTTCGATCATGACTCCCTTGGGTTTGCCGGTACTTCCACTCGTAAACCTGTTTGGAACAATTAGGTATAGTTGGAAAGGGAGGGAGGGAAGGACTAACATGACGTAGGCAAGGTTGGCGGGAGTATGTCCAGGGACCTCAAAGTCGCTATCGTCAAGCTTGAGCAACCTCTTCTCGAACGTAGCGTCATCGATGTACGCGACCTGTGAAACTGGTTATACACTGGAGGACTGTTGTTTGGACATGTCACTTACGATAACCTTCGATGCAAGGGCCTTGTCGAAGTCACGACGCTGAGCATAGGTGGTGAGCAAGATCTTTGCGTTCGCATCGACAATAAGCATCTCCTTTCGGAGGGTGGGATCATCGGGGTCGAGTGGCAAGAACGCGCCGCCAGCCTTGAGGATGGAGAGGATGGCGAGGATCTGGGGAATACCACGCTCGAAGCAAACAGCGACAACACTGTCCGGACCAACACCCTGTTGACTCAACAAACGCGCGAGGCGATTGGCCTTGGCATTGAGCTGAGCATAGGTAAGGTATTGATCCTCGAACTCGACGGCGACTGCTGTGGGCGTCCGCTTAGCCTGAGCTTCGACGAGTTGATGCAACCTTCTCTCTACGGGGTTGATAGGGCCAGAGGTAGAGAGTTCCTTCACAAGACGAGAGTGTTCGCTGTCGCTGACGGCAGAAACATCGCCGATCTTGACGTGAGGATTCCTTCCGAGACTGTCGATCAAGCTGCAGTACGCGTCCAAGAATTGGCGGGCGGTCTCCTCGGTGTACAAGTAATTGTCGAAGCGCAGGATGACCTCGCCGGTATTGTAGTGGACAGTAAGCAAGAACTCGTACTTCTCCTCACCGTTGGGGAGTGAAACAACGGCGGTGGTGGTGATGTCAGAGGCATCGAGACGGTTGACTATGCGCATGTTGAGACCACCAGGAGCGAAGAGATGCTTGAAGTAGGAACGGTCTTGAGAAGAGGTCTTGGTCTGGGAAACAATCTCCTCGAGAGTGACATCATCGTTGGAGAGATCAGCGACCAACTCGTAACGGAACATCTCCAAGTACTCAGCAAAGGTCATCTCGTCCTCGATCGTGGTACGAATCGGGAGCATGTTGGCGAAGAAACCGACGACCTCCTGGAGTTGGGCCATGGAACGTTGAGTGACAGCAGTACCGACGACGAAGGAGTTTTGAGCCGAATACTTGTATAGGAGTAAGTTGTATGCGGCGAAGAAGGCAGCAAACGAGGTGGCTGGAGTGGTGGCAACGTAGTCGTTATACCTCCTGAGGGCGGAGGAATCGATCTGGCTCTCGATCTGGGTGATAGGGCTCTGCTCGACCTCGGAAGGCTTGGCGAGAGTCAGGGCGAGTGGCTGGACACCATCCAACTTCTTCCTCCAATACTCGAGCTGTTCGTCACGAAGCTCGGCACGACGACCGGCGGTGCGGATCAGCCAGTCACTGAAATCGGAATAGTGGAGCTGGACTGGTGGGAGACTGTCGATGCCGTGGATGTAGAGCTGGAAGAGGTCATAGAAGAAGATGCCCAATGAGGTCTCGTCAGTCATGATGTGGTGGACGGTGATGTTGAATGCGTATGCGCCACCGCCGAGCGTGAAGATGACGGAGGAAATGAGCGGGAGCTTGTCGAGGCTAAAGTTGGGGTTCATGTTGTTCGCCAAAGACATGTCGTAGGCCTTCTTGTAAGCGTTGGGTTCCTCGCTGAGGTCGACGATAGAAGCGTTGTGGACGTTGACCGAGGGGTGAATGGTTTGCAAAAGCTTGCCCTTCCCCTCGTCCCAGTGGAATGTCGTCCTGAAGGAACCGTGACGGTTGACAGTCTCCTCAAAGGCCTTGGTCATCCTCTCCAGGTCGATGGGGATCTTGGAGTCCACGGTGATGAAATAGCCCTCATGTGTATCCCACTGGGTAGCACCGAAGCGCTTCATCGCCTGGTCGACGACGGCGACGTTCCTTCTCTTGGAGTTGTCGTGTTCGAGCTGAGGGAAGTGAGTAAGGCGACCTCACAGAAAATGGTGTATAACGTACCTGAGCCAGCCAGATACGGTACTGATGGGGGGAAGCGTCGGTGGTGTATGGCTCATCGTAAACCAAACGGTCGTTCAGGATGGGAACAATAGGCTCGCCGTATTTGGCAGAACCGTCATCGAGAGCGGTGGCGGAACCCAAATCAGATTCGGTTGTCCGAGACTTGGCAACGATCTCGTTCAGGATACCGACCGTCATCGATCCCAACAACTCAATCTGGGAGACGTTGATACCGAAGGCACCTTTGAGCTGGGAACTGAATCGAGTGGCTGTTACAGTATTTGCGTCAGTAACGGAGGCAAACGAAAAAGGAACTGTGAGGCATACCAGCCAGGGAGTCAAGGCCATACGAAGTGATCAACGCATTGTCCGAGATTTGGTCAACACCGAGTCCGAGCAAATTAGACAGCAGGCTGGCCGGGGATTCTCCACCTTCGTCCTTAGAAGCACCACCGGTGGCCAATAGCTGAGGAGGAAGCAAGTGCCAGAAGAGGAGAGGATCGCAAGTGTCGAAAACCTCGGCACAGTCCTTATGGTTGAGGAGAGGCAAGTAGTGAGGAATCTTGCGGATGATAGAGTCTCCCATAAACTCGCAGACTTGTGGAGTACTCATCCCGACCTTACTGAGCTTGCCGGTGTTCGCACCACCTTTGGTAGACTGAACGAGACGCTTGAAGATGCCGGAGTCCGTGATCGGTGGGAAGGACATGGAGATGGTGTTCGGTAAAGTCTCGGCGATCTTATCGAGATACAGCTGGGCGGCGAGGTAGGGAGCCTGACCGGCGTTGCCGAAGACGGTGCCGATGGTGGAGAAGAGCAGGTTGAAGTCGATCTTGTTCAAATCAACGAGCTCGAGGATAACGTTGAGAGCGGCGACCTTGGATTGGTACACGTCGTCGAAGTGTTGCTGAGTGAGGTTCGCGAAAGAAGAATCCCTCAAGACGACAGTCATCAACATAATACCACCGAGGGGTCCAACGGATTCGGCAGTCTGGATGAGCTTTGCCATGTCCTTCTTGCTCAAAGCATCGCAGGAGATAGCTCGGGCATCACCACCCTTGTTGTTGATGTCCCTGAGGTACAACTTGTCGACGGGAGAGAGAGCCTTGCGACCACGACGAGATGTCAGATATATGTGACGCGCGCCGTGGTTGAACATCCAGACGGTGATCCCAATACCGAATTCACTACATCCACCAACCAAGAGGTACGTCTTACGGGGATCGAAGAGCTGAGCAGCTGGATCAACCCGAACGTTTTCTGGGCGAGTTGTCTTGATCACAAGGACCTGCGCGGCAGTGATGTCACCGGCGGGGCGGACGAGGTCAGAGAACGAGACGAAGACGGGAGAAAGCTTGAACGGTTTGATGACGTGCGCATCGAGAACGGCATCGAGGAAAGTGGCCAACTTGGCTGGGTGCTTCTTGACAAATGACGCGATATCGACGATCCTTGCAGCGGGGGCATCGGCAGGGAGCCTGACGGGCTCGCCGGTCTCCTTGTTGTGGACATAGAGGCCGAAGGACGAGATGATATCTCCGACGACGGTTAGATCAATACGGCCGGTGGAGTTGAAAATGAGGTCGAATCCTTCAGCACCAGAAGCCTTGAGCCAATCCTTGGCAGATGAAATAACAGCAGATGCGGAGGCGTTCACAGCGATCGACTTGACATCAATACCAAACTCGGTGGACAAGGTATGAACCTCAGACTTCGATGCGACGGTGAAAAACGTTGGCACTCCCAAACCCTGGACGATTTGAATCGCGGCGCGCCCGACACCTAAACCCAAGTGTCAATGAAAACACATTGAGGGGAAAGGAACAAAGGGACTTACGAGATAGAGCGTCGTGAACCAAAACGATCGAGTCCTTCTCGATCCTTCCGACCTCGACCAATCCGACCCAGGCGGGGAGGATGGCAGTTGGCAAGGAAACCGCGTCCGAAACAGAGACAGACTCGGGAAGAGACGTGATGACCCTCTTGTCGATGATAACGGTGTCGGCAAGTTTCTGGTAGGAGTAACCGAGCACCTTCTTTCCATCAACGCTCCCGACAAAGGCAGTGAGAGGAGTCTCGGCCTCGAGGTCAGTAAGGCCGAATGCCTCAACGGCGACCTCGACCTCGTTGGGTCCGGGGAGAGGGGGGTAAGCGGCAGCCACGGACCGGCGGCCGTGAGAGTTCTTGGAGTATCCGACGTGGCGAATCTCGGAATCTTTGGTGCTTGGAGATCCCTGGACGGCACGGCGAACCAAGACCTCGCCTTCTGCGGTAATCTTGAGGTGGTCTTCCAAGATCTTAGGGTTGTGGCGGATGGTATGAATCCAGCCCTCGCGTTCATCAACAGCCAGGGAAGTGTCCTCGAAAAGCACAGAATGAACGGTGAACTGGGCCTCCTCAGCGATTAGACCAGCACAAACACCCAAAGCGCCAATACCACCAGCATCGTCGTTTCCGATTATCCACAACTCTCCCTCAGCAGGCATCTGTTTAACCTTCTCGACGAGCTCGCCCTCGTTTCCGTGAAGGAAGTGGTGGAAAGCGATGTTGGTTGTGAGTTCCTCGGGAATAACAGAATGGGGGGTGAAGTTCCTAGCAACGACGACGCTCTGACCGGCGGGGAGGTGTTGGACGAGTACCTCATTGGCGGAAAGGTCCTCGAGTACGGAAGCAAACTCTTGGACACCGAGTGAAACAAACCCTTCTTCCTCAGATGGGCTGCCGCCGGCTGAGAAGCGTATAAGTGAAGGTACAGGGTGCCTTGGAACAAGGTACTTACGGTGAACGAGGAAGATGGCAACACCAGATGGAGCGAGGAGCCTGAGGAACAAGTCGAGATTGGTGGGGGTCTTCGTGATGTCAAGGTTCGCGAGAATCACGTCGACGCTGTGGAAGGGGTGAGTATCTAATACAAACACATGGGCCTCGTACGTACGTGGCACCACGGATGGAGACACCTTGGTCGGCGAAGGTGGTGGTATCGATGATAGTCGAGCGACCGTGGGGGTACTTGAGCGCGTTGACCTTGGCATCGGCGGCCTCTCCATCAACCCCAGCAGCGAAGTAGTCGACAGCGAACCGGTGGGTAGCGAGAAGGCTTGACAGTTTAGCGTCGACGGCGCGAGCGATCGAGTCAGTGGGGTCGAGATCGAGAACTCGAGATACAAAGCGGTTGGTTTGAGTGCGAGCGTTGATGAAGAGAGTCTCGAGAACCTCGGCGAGGTAGCTGTGACCGCCGTGGGCACCGGCTGGAGGGAGAGTGTAGTTGGGGGTAACGAAAGCCTTGGGTTGCCAGGTGGTGACGACACGTTGTTGCATAGAGTAGTCGGTGATTGGGACTGGCTCGGGCTCGGGAGCGAGGGCAATCTCGAACTCGTCGATAGTGAAGAAGACTCGTCCGGCAGAGTCGGCGATGACGTAGTCAGAGACGAAAGGTCCCTTAGCACCCCAAACCTTGGGCTTGTACAAGACGTAGATTCCCTTCTTCAAGTGCTCTTCCATAGAAGCAGAGTCAGGGGAATCCCAGCGGGTGAGCTTCTTCATCGAAACGGGAAGGAAAGTTCCGTTGAAGTCGAAGGTCTTATTAGTCATGTTCATGAACATACAAAGACCGATCTGGGTGATGGAGTCGAGGATACCGGGGTGAATGCAGTACCCCTTTCCGTAAACGTCAGGAGTGCCCTCGGGAATATCGAACCGGGCGATGTAAGCTTTGTCGGCCCAACATCCAGGGTAAGGGACGGCATGAAGCTCCTTGGTGTAGTTCCGGAAGTGATCCTGGTAGTTGTAACTGGAGGGGAGGTTTTCGTAGAACTCATCGCCGGTCATGCTGACAAGGGAGGAAGCCAAGAGGGATTTGACATCGAGAGTATGGAGGTTCTCTGGATCGTAGTCTGGGTTCTCGCGCTTGAAGTAACCGCTTGCGTAGACGGTCTCGAGAACCGGCTTGCCGTTATCGTACTTGCTGTCGGTGGAACCGCGGAACTCCCAGTGGTCACCGTTGATGACAACTCCGGCGTGACCTGGAGCGGTGTCGTGTCCGTTGAGAACGAAGGGCTTGAGTACCTTCATGTTCTCTACGACGAGAGCACCGTTCTCGAGAATGGCCTCGGTGTAACTGCAAGGGGTGTGAGAGGGGAGCTCTTGGACAATAAAAGAAACGATCGTACCCAGCACCAGGGTACAGTACGGCACCCATGACAACGTGACCGGTGAGATCGGGGTGAGTGTCAACATTGATACGGAAGTGGTCCTGGGCCAAAGGACGAGGAGGAGCACGGAGCCTGAGAGATTTCGTAGCACCATCCTCAACCCAACAGGAGGACTTCGAGTAGGGATAGGGAGGAAGCGGGACCTTGACGAAGTCGACGATTCCATCAGATCGGCCGGCAAGTTTGTTGGCATCGATGTGGGTATATCCAGTCATCAACAAGTTACCGATCCCTTCAAGGAACTGGAAGTGCTCGCCGGTGTTCTGAACAGGTACTTTGGGGTTGGGGCGACGAATGAGAGAGATGGGGTTTCCGCCAATTTCCTCGATGTAGGACTTGAGGACCGGGTGGGGAGCGATTTCCAGAAACGAGACATTCTCAGCGCCGAGCTCTTGAATGATCTTGTTGAGCGCGGTACCGAAGAGCACGGGTTGACGAATATTGTCCCAGCAGTATTGGACATCCAAGTCACGCTCGAGCCACTTTCCATCGACGGTGGACATGACCTTGGAAACAGGCTCACGAGTCGCGGTGAGGGCACCCTTGACGAAGTCCTTGAAGAGGTTTTCTTGGGCTTCCATGAGAGGGGTGTGGAAAGCGCAGGTGACACGGAGCTTGGCAGCGAAGACCTTGTCGCCCGGATCAGCGGCAACCTCGACCATGAGATCAATGAGCTCGTGTTGGCCGGCGATCGTAACAGCCTTGGGAGAGTTGATACCGGCGACCCAGAGACCGCTGTCAACGCCAGCACGAGCAAAGACCTTCTTGATCATGAGCTTGGCTTTCTGCACACCAACACCGAGAGCGACCATTCCACCATTACCCTCAGCCTGTGTCATGGCAGCAGCACGACCGACAGCAATACCGACAGCAGTCTCCCGGTCGTAGTGGCCCGAAGCGTAGCCCATAGCGATTTCACCGATAGAGTGACCGACGACGTAATCGTACTTGATTCCGAGAGATTTGAGGAGATCCGTGAGAGCGATTTGGATAAACACAAGAGAAAGGACGACATCGGCGACGGCCCAGACACCGTTGGCAGCGAGAGTGGCTTTCTTCCCAGGGAGGAAGAGACCAGAACGATCGACGAAGGAAGGTTGGCCGTACTTGTTGACCAAGATCTCATCGTTTGCCTTGATGGCATCAAGGAAAGCGGGGAAGGCCTCGGAAAGTTGGCGGCCCATGAAGATGTGTTGGGGACCCTGTCCAGCGAAGACCAAGCACAACTTGGGTTTAGCAGAAACGAGAATGGTTTTAGACCACTTAAGGTTGGGAGTGAGGGCAGGGCCAACGGCGAAGGAGCGGTATGGGGAGGCGCGAGCCTGGCGAGTGAGTTCGCGTGAGAGTGAACGCAGGGCCCTCGGTTCTGCGAGGTTCTCGAAATGGGAGGTGAGAGCGGTTTGCCAGCGGCCAAGAGAACCCTCAGTGAGAGTACCGGCGGCGAATAAGTAGAGAGGAGGGGTGGTAGTCTTTGGCTCACGGATGATGGCAGCAGCGGCTTGAACTTGCTCGACGGTCTCGAAGGATTCGACGACGACATGGGCATTGGCACCGCCGACACCGTAGGTTGAGACTGAGGCGACGAATTTCCCATCTGGAGCAGCCATATCGGGGGAAATTTTCTCGAGCTCGGTCTGGACCTTCATCATACCACCGACGAAGTCGATCTTGGGATTTGGTCTGGTGAAGCGGATGTTGGGGATGATTTCCTTGTTGTGGATCATGAGGGAGACCTTGATTAAACTGGCCATAAAAGAACACCCTTCAGCGTGGCCCATGTTTCCCTTCACAGATCCAACCCTCAAGGTCTTCTTACGATCCCGGCCTTTGGAGAAGACTTTTCCAGCGCCGTTGACTTCAATGGGATCACCGACCAGAGTACCGGTAGCGTGAAGCTCGACATAGAACGCGTCGGCGGGATTCCGGTTCGCGCGAGCGTATGCCGCACGGATCGTCATTCCCTGAGCCTCGCCCTCCGGCATGGTCAGGGATTTCCCCTTCCCATTCGCGTTGATTGCACTACCGGTGATGACGGAATAGATGTGGTCGCCATCCCTCAAAGCAAGGTCCAGGCGCTTAACAAGAACCGCAGCAAATCCTTCGGCGCGCGCGTAACCGTCGGCACCCGCATCGAAAGATTTTGAGGAGCCGGTGGGAGACAAAACGCCAAGTTTGGAGAATGACAGCGTGTGGATGGGGTTAACCATTGTACTAGCCCCAAGAATGAGTGCTTGATCAATCTCGCCGAGTCGGATGGCAGAGGCGGCCAAATGCATTGCGTATCCAGACGCTGAACAAGCTGAAGTAAAAGCCAGATCAGAAAATATCAATAGCGGATCCAAAACATCATCGCTCACCTGTGTCGAGAACAAAAGAAGGGCCCTTCAAGTCGAAGGTGAAAGAAATCCGGTTGGCACGGATGGCGATGCACTTTCCGACACCATTATGGTTATCGATTTCGTACCGGTCATCCGCCAGTTCGTTTGTGGAGGTCAAGAGTTGGCCAAGGTAGACACCGGTGTTAGAACCCCGGTAATCAATTCCGGAGTCTACAAGAGCCTGCGGAACGGAAGTTTATTTATCCGCCGACGTAATGGAAATAGAAAGCGTGTACCTGGTGAGCGGCCTCGAGCGTAAGTCGGAGAGAAGGGTCGAGGTATTGTGCTTCCTTCTGACTGATACCGAACTCCAGAGGGTCGAAGAGGTCGATGTCTGAGACGAAGCCACCCAAGGTGGCCGCATATTTTCCTGGTTCAGTTTTTGACCCTTGGATCTTGAGGTCAGCACAACATCCAACTGAGAAACTCTGGCTCTTACCATGCCATTCGGCGTGGTTCCAACGATCCGGGGGAGGCTGAACCATACCATCACCCTGGGAAACGAGGTTCAGTAACGATAAAACTAGGGGGGTCGCGATTGCGAACCTTATTCCTGAGGAACTCGTAATACAAGTCCTTGGTGTCGGACTTGCCTGGGAATTTGCACCCGATACCGATTAGGGCGAGGGGGATTTCAAAAGACATGTTTCGTAACGGAAAGATAAATTAATGAAGAGATAATCGTCAGCAAGATGATAGAAGAATTGGAGTAGAGGAACCGGCGTGGGGGAGGGTATGGGGGTCGTAGGCTGGATGATAGAAACCGACAGTGGTAACAATATATAACTGACCAGTTGGTGAGACCGATGGCGGATTCGCAAGGGCTGTACTCCACTAATCCAGAAGCATTATCAAACCACCGCTCAAAACAGGAATGATTCCGCGAGCGGGTGGCGGTGACAGAAAACGACACTGTGGGGCTGATCGTCAGCTAGACTTGGTGATTGTGATGTCTCATCACCGACCTTGAGATGAAAATGTGCCCGTTTGAAGGAGACATATCATCGCTGGCTCGGTGGAAATGGAATCGGACGTGGAAATGCCAGCGTCAGGCAGGTGGCGTCCGGGACGATGAGGACCAGTAAACAAAGGCGTCAGGCGGCGGCGATTCAATTCGGGTCACGAAATGCAATTGCCAGTGACCAAGCCATTGGACCCTTGACACATGAACTTGTCGCAAACGCTCAGAACGAAAACTTCTCCACCCATCAGGTCCAGAAGGGTGAAGGAAAGCACGCAGTAAGGGTCCAGTACGGACTGTGGTTTCGAGAATTTTGCAGAGCATTAAAACCCAGCCCGCTATGACAAGACAGTGGCAATCTGTATCCCAGTTTGGATCGAACACTCGTGGGGCGACGCACTGTGGGAAGGGTGGAACAGCATTCAGAAGAGCATCAGCGACTCGTTTCAGGTCGTCTTCGCCCGACCACCTACTTAGAAAGGCGCCTTTCTGGCCCCTGAAACAGGCCGTGCTACGGTTTTTGAGGGGAATGATGCAACGTCAGCGCCCGGAAGTTGACCGGAGACTACGCACAACGACTCTCGGCAAGTTCTGGGCCGGGATCACTACGCGACCCCGACGCACCGTTCCGGCCATCTCCGAAAAACAAACTTCAGGAAGGTGGCTGTGCCTACGAAGGCGGCCAACGCAATCTATGCTGGGACTACGCTCGGGTTTGGCGGCCGGTTTCGCGTTGGGAGGCTTCCGTGCGAGCTCCCTGGCGGTCCGGTCATCGTTGGGCCTGCTGCTGATGTCCCTCCCCCCTACTGCTGCCGCGTTGGCCGTACCAACACAATACAGCACAGCGCTTTGGTCGTTGATAAGCGCCCGGGTCCAAAACGTTTGTTCTCATCACAGCTTATGCTGATCCTGATCCAGGTTCAGGAGCATCGACGAGAAAAAAAATGGAACCGCAGTACTTTGATCCATACGAAACAGCGAAAAGAGTGATCTGATGGCTTTGAGCCAACCCACCAATCAACTAAGAGTCTTAACCTGTCCCCACTAAGAGGTGCACCCACCCACAGCGCCGGGGAAGGTGCGTAACACGCGGACGCGGCGGTGCGCGATATTTGCGCCGTCCGCTCGGCCTCTTTCTCGACCCTCCAAGCTTCACGCCCCATTCATTCCAGTTTCTATCACCACCTGACGGCAGCTGGAACACCGTCGCGGATTTCGAGGCGGGTGACATTAACATGGCAACGGTACAACACATTCCAGGTTATGGTACGGAGGTCGGGCGTCCGGACTTGCGAGCCGCTGCTTTTCCTGTGGGAGATTAACAACGGTGGCGGGCGGGACCGACAGACTCAAACTCACAGAGGCGTTGACGACGTCACCCATCACCCACACTTCACGCCCTCTCTCCCAAGCCAAAGCCCGTGCAGACATACCTGAATCGATTGGCCGGCAAACCACTCCAGTTGGCGCGTCAGGAAGCTTGGGTTCTGGCGTTGGGAAATTGTGGTGATGTGGGTACGGAACAACATCACAAGCGCCCGTAACCGCTCACGCGAACCGGCGGTATGTCCTGAGCGTATCTCTCATCTCAGCAGTCCTTCAGAATCTACGCCTCCCATCACTTGTGAGATCCGGGCCTGTTCTTACCACCAACCGCGTTTGATCCATGCTAATGATATTCGCGGTTGGATGAGGGCGGACGCGCCTTTGGCACCCGGCCCGCGTGAAAATCGCGAAGAAACATTATACGAACGCTGGAAGCACCCGGTACTGGGATGTACGAGAAAGGTTGATGTATTCCGGAGTATCCTCAGCCCGGCTCGGTTGGCGGTGCCGAAACCGTGCGGAGTTGGTGTCACTCTTCACCCTCTCCAACTGAGCGCTGAGCCATCACCTTCATCTGCCACCGTACGCCCTGCACCCACCTGAGACGACTCTTCTCGCGACAAATACAAGGCGTAGGTTAGAGACGTCGCAGGTCTCGCACCATAGCTGACTGATGGGGTTCTGGAAGGATTCTGATTGGTCCCGGACGCCGAATTGCAGCCCGAACATCAGATCTTGGGGTACATTCAACACGAAACGATAGTAGTACTTGAGGTAATGGCTTGAATACAATAGGGGTGTAATCTCCTGCGTGAAGGGAGATAGACAGCGCTAGGGAATACTTCCCCTCACAACCAACTCGTCGCGAAACACTGGATCAAATCGTGGTTCTCCAAACCCCCACCACCCGAGCAACGACCGATTCCACGTAATCAAGCGTAGGCGAGGAGCCGTCACAGTAGACGAACCTCTTTTCAGTAACGCATCGGTCTGGACGTCTTCGAGCTTTCCCTCATGAACGGGCCGACGGGAGGAACCTTGGGACGACATGGAAGACGGAAACCGTGCCTTTGCTCCCGAATAATATCACCGTTTCCAGTGGAAAGAAATCTGGGCCGTTTTCCAAGTGTCGGAGGGGGAACATTGAAAGCTTAAGGTAACCAAGGCTTACTCAAGGATGCTCGAAACGGTACGGTCATATTTCTTCCCTATGGGGACGGAGCGTGCGAAGATTTCGTATACGTCTTTCGGGGGATCTGGCGTGGCGAGCACGGTGGTTCTCCACCGGTGGTAAACGCAGGGGGGGCCCGACAAGGAATGTAGGATACGAATGTTCGTAGGCCTAGCTTCCTCGGGGATCGACAACGCGACGGAGGGGGCTTTATTAGAGCCGGGGACAATCCGAATGGTAAACGAGAGTACGACACTACCGAATCACCTCTCTGTCCATATTGTGCAAAGGAGAGCACCCTCGGATTGTGACGATCTGGTGCTGAAGCTGAAGCGCCGCCAAATGGGTGCCTCCGGTCAATGTAGGCGCTTTCAAGTAAAACATCAATATTCCATGACCATTGACTTTACCGGTCAAGAGGTTCCGTCAGAAAAAGTAAGTACGAGCTCACCGTTTGGTACTGGCCGGTGAGACAAGTGCTCACCGGTGCTGATCAGTGCTGGTATGGGGTCAGGGGCAGTTCTCAGAGTTGCTCCCCTCTGAACTCGAGGTTGGATTCCAGCCTGGCTAGGGGCCTCTGGTCGGTCCGCCGGGTCTAACTAGTGCTACCCAGTGCTGACCAGTGTCGACCAGCACAGAAATTTTACCCCCGCCCCTGAAAGGGAGACGCCAACCACCCGCAATGAAGATCCTGGGCAAACTATCGTCGGCTCCAGAAAGGGGCAATCTAAATCTACCTTTCTTCACGATAAACCCTGGTCCTCTTTGATCCCGTCACCAGTTCCAATCCCTCAACGTTCAACCTCAAACTGTCAGACCCCGACCGTTGTCTGGGGTCGAAGACAATCCAAACCGCCGTGACTGCCGTCCCGTGATTGGTCGCAAGTTAGTATGTGGCGATGGGGATCCCCTAAGTGCTGTAGTTTCACGGGCGGTGCCTCTCACAGACACAC
>Ga0307516_10003142_pt1 | contig 21494 bp, 26 predicted proteins | sample 19_EM_MG_FD_203310 | JGI IMG/M metagenome (GOLD analysis project Ga0307516, IMG submission 203310) | Populus trichocarpa ectomycorrhiza microbial communities from riparian zone in the Pacific Northwest, United States - 19_EM | ecosystem: Host-associated > Plants > Roots > Unclassified | place... | reverse complement strand
CACACCGGCGTGAAGTCTTTCGGGTGCGAGAACAAGACGGCCCAGCTGTCGCCGATCCAGTCGTGGAACTTGATCGTGCCCTGGGTCGTCTGGGCGGTGAAGTCGGGGGCGATGTCGTTGATGCGTAGAGACATGGTGAGGCTCCGGTAAGCGCGCTCGGGAAATGAAAGGCAACCGGCCCGGCGCGGCATGGGCTGGCGGTTGCCTGGGTCATCATAAAAAGAGAACAGGGCTCAGGCGGCCATCTCCGGCGTGGCTTCCAGGCTGGGCACTTCGGCGAGCACGCAGGCCCAAACATCCGGTGGCGCCGCGCGTCGGGCCACGGGCAGATATTGCGCCCATTGCGCCGGCGTGCAAACCGTCTTTAGCGCATGTACAAATACGCGCGTTGCACCCGCGGGCGTGTTCTTGGCGCTGCCGAAGGTGGCCAGCGACTGCACACCGTGCGCCACGAAGTGTTCGAAGCCGCCGTGGGCGATACCTGCGCTCAGGCACCAGTGGGCGAACAGTGGTGCCTTCGGTGCGGGCAGGCGCGCCACCAGCGGCATCATGATGTCTTCCTCGTGCCGAAGGTGCGCCTCGGCGAATTCGCGGTAGGCGGCGAAGGCGGTGCGCACGGCGCCGATGCCTTCGGCAACGGCGTCGGTCACGGCGTGCTGCAGCTCGTGTTCCTGCACGTGTTCGTCCTTGAACATCGCAGCGCCGGCGGCGCCGTCAAAGTAGTGGTCGAGCATGGCCGCGCTGCCGCCGCCGGCGCCTTCCACGCCGTCTTCCATCGCCGCGTGCACGGCGATCGCGGCGCGGTAGGCCTGCCACGCGGCAGCGAAGCGGGCCAGCTCGCCGGCTTCGGCCAGCGGGGCCAGCACCTTGGACAAGTCGTTGCGCAAGACCTCATGGTAGTTGCGCATCACGGCGGGAACGGAGACTTCGGGTTCGGTCATTTTTGGCTCCTGGCGGTGGGGAAGTTGCGATGGAATGAAGTCTGCGCATCCTGGCCGCAGAAGTCGTTCAGCCCGTGTTCAATGTTGTTAAACCTGCGGCCGCCGAAGCGCCAGCGCGCTGCCTTAAGCTCCGTGTCCGTGGGCGCCCGCCGGGCTGCCGAAGGGACCGACTTGCCAAGCGCTGCACCGACTCGCGCGCCCGCCCGGCCGTTGCGCTTCGGGCCCGGCGGCCGCTTTGAACTGCGGCCGGCCGAGTACCGGCTGCTGGCGGACGGCCAGAACAGCGCGCTCGGCGGTCGTGCGCTGGACCTGCTGATGGCGCTGGCCGCCCGCCCGTCGGAGCTGCACACCAAGAGCGAGCTGCTTGATCTCGTCTGGCCCGGGCTCGTGGTCGAAGAAGGCAACCTGCGGGTGCAGATCAACACGCTGCGCCGGCTGCTGGGGGAAGACGCCATCGCCACCGTGCCGGGGCGCGGCTACCGCTTCAGCGCCACCGTGTTCGCCGAACCGGCAGCGGCCGTGCCCGCTGAGGCGCCAACGCAAGAGACAACCCCGGCGCGCGCTGCCGACGCTGCAGCGGCGCAGCGCCTGTTCGGCCGCAACGCCGACCTGGCCCGGCTGGAAGCTGCGCTGCATGCGGCGCGCGGCTGCGTCACGCTCGTCGGCACGTCCGGCGTCGGCAAGAGCAGCCTGGCGCGCTGGGCGCTCGCCCGGTGGGCCGGGCGCACCGCCTGGGTCGACCTGGCGCCACTGACCCAAGGCGGCCAGGTGGCAGGCGCCATCGCCCGCGCGCTCGGCGGGCAGTCGAGTGAAGGCAACGCCGTGGCGCAGGTGCTGCGCCTGCTGCCGGCCGAGCCGCTGCTGCTGGTGCTGGACAACGCCGAGCATTTGATCGAGAGCTGCGCCGAATGGGCGCTGCATCTTCAGTCGGCGACGCAGTTGCACCTGCTGTCGACGAGCCAGCAGCCGCTGGCCGTATCGAACGAACAGGTGCTGCGCCTGGCACCGCTGCAGGTGGCCGAAGGCGTGGACGGGCCCGACCCCCAGGAAGGCGCCGTGGCACTGTTGATCGACCGCATCACCGCGGCGGACAGCCGCTTCGAAGTGCTGCCCGGTTCGCTGCCCCTGCTGGCCGCCCTGTGCCGGCAGCTGGACGGCCTGCCCCTCGCGCTCGAGATGGCCGCCGCGCGCGTGCCGCTGATGGGCCTGCGGGCCGTGCACGATGCGCTGGCCGAGCGCTTCGCGCTGCTCTCGCGCGGCCGCCGCGATTCCCCGGCGCGCCACCGCTCCCTGCACGACGCGCTCGACTGGAGCCACGCGCTGCTGAGCGAACCCGAGCAGCGGCTCTTCCGCGCGCTCGGCGTGTTTGCCGGCGGCTTCACGCTGGACCTGGCGGTCACGCTGACCGCCGACGAACACGTGGGCCGATGGGACGTGGTCGACGGCCTGGCCTCGCTGGTCGAACGCTCGCTGGTCAGCGTCAACGGCGAAGACCCGCCGCGCTACCGCTTGCTGGAGACGATGCGCGCGTATGCGCTCGAGCGGCTCGCCTCCCCGGGCCCGAACGCCATGGACGAAAGCCACTCGCTGCGCCAACGCCACGCTGCGGCCGTGATGGCGCTGATCTCCAGCAGCGATTCGGCCGCGCTGTGGCTGGCCGACATGGAAAACGCGCGCGAGGCATTCCTGTGGGCGCGCGAGCACGACCTGGCGGCGGCGGCGCAGCTGAGCGCCCGCGTCGCCCAAGCGATCGGCTTCACCATCTGGCGCCAGGAGGTCACCGACTGGATGCTGTCGCTGCAGCCCCGCATGCAGCAAGCGCCGGGGCAGGCACTGCCCTTGCGCACGCAAGCCACCTGGTGGGTGATGCTGGCCTACCTGCTCGTCGTGCGCCGTGATCGGGCCGCCCGGCCCGTTGCGAAGCATGCCGTGTCGCTGTGGCGGCAGCTTGGTGACCCTGTCGAACTGCAGGCGGCGCTGGGGCACTGGGTGCGCTCGATCACCGAGCCGGGGCCCGAACTCGATGAAGCCTGCGCCGAGTTGCAGCGGTCGGCAGCGGCGGGCGTGGCCTCGCCACGGGCCGAGCAGCGTGTGCACGGGGCCCTGGCCGAAGCGGCGCGGGTGCGCGGCGACCACCCCGCGCTGCTGGCCTGCCGCGAGCAGGAATTGCGGCTGGCGCGCGAAAGCGGCTGGGTCGACATGGCACAGGCCGCCGAGACCAATGTCTGCGCGGCGCTGATCGAACTCGGCCGAGATGCCGAGGCCGCCGAGCGCGGCACGGCCCTGCTGCAGCGCATGGACGCTGCAAGGGACGCCAACAACGGCAACCTGCCCTGGGCGTTGAACGTGTTGGCCGAGGCGCTGGTGCGCCTGGGCGCGTTCGCCCAGGCACGGGCCTTGGTGCCCCGCTTGCTGGCCGCGGACCGGCACTTCGGTACCCGGCTGGCCTGGCAGATGATCATGGCGCTGCTTGCGGCGCAGCAGCACCTTGAATCGGCGGGTCGCCTGCTGGGCTACCTGAACCGACTGCAGACCGAGAGCAAGGATTCGGCCGACCTGGGGGAACAGGCCTTGCTGGACCGCATCACCGCGGCGGTGCAGGCCCGTGTGGGTGCCGAGGCCGCCGCGGCCCTGGCGGCGGAAGGCCGGGGCCTGAGCGACGAGGCCGCGGCGGCGCTGGTGGCGCGCGCAGCGGACTGAGTCGCGCAGGCCAAGCCAAGAGGCGTTGCTGTCCTACAGAAATACCGGCCGCCACGGCGTAGCTTGGTATGACTGCAAGACAGAAAGGAAGCCCAGCATGACCAAGCCGTTTCAACATTGGACCGTTTTGCCGCACGGCAAGCTCGTGCAGATCGACGACAACATTCTGACGGTCGTCGGTGAGATCCACATGCCGCTGATGGACCTGCCGCGGCGCATGACCGTGGTGCGTCTGGCCGACGCGCGGCTGGTGGTCTTCAGCGCGATCTCGCTCGACGACGACGAGATGGCGGCGCTCGAAGCCTACGGTCGCCCCGCCTTCCTGATCGTGCCGGGCGAACACCATCGGCTCGACGCGAAAACCTGGAAGGCCCGTTACCCGCAGATCCAGGTCGTCGCCCCCGAGGGCGCACGAATGAAGGTCGAGGAAGCAGTGCAGGTCGACGCTTCATCCCCCAGCTTCGATGACCCGAACGTGCACTTCGTGACAGTGCCCGGAACGCGCAACCGCGAAGCCGCGCTGCTCGTTCGCTCGCCAAAGGGCATCACGCTGGTGTTGAACGACGTGGTCGGCAACATCCGCGATGCGGCCGGCTTCGGTGGCTGGCTGTTGCGCGTGGCGGGTTTTGCGGGCAAGGAAGCGCAGGTGCCCAGGGTCATCAGAATGGCCATGATCGAGGACACGAATGTCTTGCGCACACAGTTGCTGAAGTGGGCCGAGATCGAATCGCTGGTGTGCATCCTGGTGTCGCACGGCTCGCCGATCACCGACAACCCGCGCGAGGTTTTGCGCGAGCTTGCAAGCTCCCTGACGTGAACGGGAGGATCTGAGCATGAGCATCACGGGAAGCTGCCACTGCGGCAAGACGGTCTTTCGCGTGGACATCGAGATTCCAGCGCAACTCACTCGGTGCACTTGTTCGTTCTGCGCCAAGCGCGGCGCCTTGCTGACCTACTGCGAACCGCAGCAGTTTCATCCGACTGTGCAGGCCGCGGATGACGGGGTCTACCGCTGGCAAACAAGACAGGTGGCGCACCACTTCTGCGTGCATTGCGGCTGCGCCACGTTCAGCGACAGTCCGGCCTACGAGCTCAACGGGAACTGGGACGGCAAGACCCGCCGTATCGGCATCAACGCGCGTCTCTTCGATGACTTCGATGCGGCGCTTGCTTCGGTCGTCGTCATCGACGGCAAGAACCTCTGGTAGGCCTGCTTCTCACCGGTAGGCTTGCGCCGCGGCAGCCAACCAGTGTGCAAACAGATCGATGGTGTCTTTTCTGTCGCTGGCGTTGCGGGTGCACAGGTAGTAGCCACGGCGGGTGGAGGTGCTCAGCTCGAAAGGCCGGACCAGCTCGCCTGATGCCAGTTCGCGTTCGATCAGGCACGGCTGGATCACCGCGACGCCCATGCCGGCGCTGGCAGCAACGATCAGGTTGTTGCCGAGATCGAAGCCGCTGCCCAGCTTGAGCCGGGCCGTGTCGACTTTCGCGGCCGTGAACCACAGCTGCCAGTTGCCGGGAAAGTTGGTGTGGTGCAGCAGAGACTCCTTCAGCAGGTCGCCGGCCGACTTGAGGCGCCTGGCGATCGCGGGCGTGCACACCGGTGTGATGTCGCGGCCCAACAGGTACTGCGAGGTGACGCTGCGCGGCCAGCGCGTGCCGGGCCGCTTCACGTCGATCCACACGTCGACGTCGTCGCGCCGAAAGTCTTCGTTGTGACGAAACTGCCGCAGTTCCAGGCGAATGTCGGGGTGGAGTGACTGGAATTCCTGCAGGCGTGGCATGAGCCAGCGCGTGCCCAGCGTGGGAATGACGCTCATGTACAGCGTGCGACGCTCGACTCGCGTTTGGCCGAAATTCGCGAAGGCGCGCTCGAGCTCGAACACGCTCGGTTCGATCTGCGCACGCAGCGCGTGCGCCTGGGCATTGGGCACAACGCCTTGCGCGCTGCGTTCGAACAGCGCGCAGCCAAGGCGCCGCTCCAGCCGCAGCACCGCCCTGCTCACTGCAGCCTGCGTCACGCAGAGTTGCTCGGCGGCCTGGCGCATGCTGCCGGCCTGGCACACGCCGAGAAATGCATGCAGTTCGACGAGCGAGGCAGTTCGTATTTTCATCGCGATGACATTATGGCAACACGTCGAACCGATTTGTCGATTCCCGAAGTGCGGCACGGCGCATACGCTGGCGGTCTGCACGTTGCCACCATGAGTTCCTGCATTGAAATCACCACCGAAGCTTGCGATCCACTTGCCGCAAACCGAGCCCATCGCCCTGGTGTGCGACTCGCCGCACAGCGGCACCGCGTACCCCGACGACTTTGCTTACAGCGCGGCGCTGGCCGATCTGAGAAAGTGCGAAGACACCTTGGTGGACGCGCTGTGGGCTGACGTGCCCGGGGTCGGCGGCACCTTGATCCACGCCGGCCATCCGCGCAGCTACATCGACCCCAACCGCGCCTGCACCGACATCGAGCTGGCGATGTTGTCGGAGCCCTGGCCGGGCGAGGTGCAGGCCTCTGCACGCTGCACCCAGCTTGGCAACGGGCTCGTGTTCAGCAAGACGACGACGCTCGCGCCGATCTATTCGCGAAAGCTCAGCGCGAGCGAAGTGCAGCGCCGAATCGATCTTTACTGGAAGCCGTACCGAAGAGCCTTGCGCGATGCGCTTGCCCGCACCCGAACCGGCTTCGGCAAGGCCTGGCACCTGAACCTGCATTCGATGCCGAGCAATGCCTACGAGCGTCTCGGTCTCGTGTCCGCGACACCGCTGGCCGATGTGGTGCTCGGCGACTTGCATGGCCGCACTTGTTCGGCAGCCCTGACACGTTGTGTGGGCGATGCGTTCCGTGCCCTGGGCTACACCGTGTCCATCAACGATCCCTACGCGGGCCAGGACCTGATCCGTGAGCATGGCCAGCCCGAAGCCGGCTGCGAGAGCCTGCAGATCGAGATCAACCGCAAGCTGTTTCTCGATGAAGAAACCCGCGAGCCCAACGCGCGCTTTGCCCGGACACGCGACGACGTGAGCCGGGTCTTGCGCGTGCTCGCGGCCTTCATCCGCGCCGAACTCGACCTCCAGCACGTTGATCCGACCACCGAGCACACATCATGAATCACCACATCAATCGCCGTCGCATGCTGGGCGCCACCGCGGGCCTCATGGGCTGCGCCGCGTGGCCTGCGCGGGGGCAGCCGGCAAGCTACCCCAGCCGCCCGATCACGCTCGTCGTGCCGTTTGCTTCCGGCGGGTCGGCGGACATTTCCGGCCGTGCCATCGCGGAACGCCTGGGCAAACTTCTCGGGCAGACGATCATCGTCGACAACCGGGGCGGCGCCGGCGGCGCCATCGGCAGCGCCTTCGTCGCGAAAGCTGCGCCCGACGGCTACACGCTCGTCGTCACGTCGCAGTCCACGCACGTCGTCAATCCGGTCGTCACGCCCAATCTCAGCTACAACGCCGAAACAGACTTCGCGCCGATCGCCTTGATCGATCGACTCGCCAATGTGCTGCTGGTGAACGCCACGCTGCCCGTGAAGAGCTTCGACGAATTTGTGCAGTTCGTGCGCGCCAATCCTGGCAAGTGGAACTACGCGAGCTCGGGCAACGGTTCGGTGGCGCACTTGAGCATGGAGCTTCTGAAGGCCAAGCTCGGCCTGGTCATGACGCACGTGCCGTACAAGGGCGCAGGCGCGGCGCTGACCGATCTGCTGTCGGGCCAGGTGCAGGTCACATGGAACAACCTGACCTCGAACCTGCCGATGATCAGCAGCGGCAAGCTGCGCGCACTCGCCGTGGCGGCGCCGGCGCGCGTAGCCCAGTTGCCGGCCGTGCCGACCTTCGACGAGCTCAAGTTGCCGGACCTGAACCTGACTTCCTGGACCGGCCTGGCCGCGCCCGCCAAAACGCCCGACGCCATCGTGGCGCGCCTGTACGAGGCCATGCGCACGGTGCTGTCCGACCCCGCCACGAAACTCGCCTGGAAAGCACGCGGCGCGATGCTGCCCGAGGCCCTTTCGCCGACACAGCACAGGCAGGAAATCTCGCAACGGATTCAGTTCTACAGAAACGTCATCAAGACGCACAAGATCGTGCTGGATTGACACGCGCGCGGCAGGGAGAGCGCGGCTGAAGACGGCCGGTCGGAGGCGTTCACAATCTCGGTGTTCCCGACCCGGGCCATCACTGAGGCACCCACCGTCTCGGTCGACGCCCGAATCCCGAAAGCCGCATGTTCAGCCTGATCCGACTCACGATCCAACGCGCCAGAAAAGAACGCCTGGCGCAGATCGCCGGCAGCCTGACCTTCACGACCCTGCTGTCGATCGTTCCGTTTCTCTCGGTGAGCTTCGCGCTGTTCACGCGCGTCCCGATGTTCCGGCGTTTCGAGGATGCGCTCGAAGAGCACTTGCTGAAGAGCCTGCTTCCTGCAGACATCTCGCGAACGGTCCTGAAGTACCTGGGCCAGTTCGCCGCCAATGCGAGCGGCCTGACCCTGGTGGGCTCGTTGTTCCTGCTCGCGGCCGCGCTGGCACTGCTGCTCACCGTGGAGAACGCTTTCAACCAGATCTGGAACGTGAAACGGAATCGCCCGTTCCTCAAGCGCATGGGTCTGTACCTGCTGATACTCGCCGCGGGGCCACCGGCGCTGGGCGTGAGCCTGTGGGCGACCTCGTACGTGGTGGGCGCATCGGTGGGCTTGATTGGCACCCTGCCGCCCTCGGCCCGGTTCGTGTTGACCCTGGGCCCGGTGCTGCTCGGCTGGGTGGGCCTGGCGAGCCTCTACTACTTCGTGCCGAACACCAAGGTGCGGCGCCGCGACGCGATCGTGGGCGGCTTGATCGCGAGCATCGCGCTCGAGCTGGGCAAGCGCGGCTTCGCCGCCTACCTGCTGAAGATCCCGACCTACAAGGCCGTCTACGGCGCGTTCGCGGTCGTTCCTGTGTTCTTGCTGTGGTTGTACTTTTCGTGGCTGGTGACGCTGGCGGCGGCGCTCGTCACGGCCAACCTGGCGCACACGGCGCCGCGGCCGGGGGGCAAGGCTTCCCGGGCTTGAGCAGCGACAATGCGCTCCCGCTTCACCAGAGGAGCCCGCCATGACGATCACCATCACTCGCGACCTGTCGCAAAAGATGAAGCACACGGTTCACGTGCGAGAGCACGTGTTCGCGATCGACGAGCCTGCCAGCAATGGCGGTGACGACCTGGGGCCGACCCCGCACGACCTGTACGACAGCGCGCTCGGCGCCTGCAAGGCGCTCACCACACTGTGGTACGCGCGCCGCAAGCAGATCCCGGTCGACGACATCCAGGTGGCGGTCGAGCGCGACGACAGCGACGAGCGCCGCGGCACCTACCGTCTGCGCGTGACGCTGAGCCTCACCGGCGCGCTGACCGACGCCCAGCGACACGAGTTGCTGGCCGTGGCCGAGAAGTGCCCCGTGCACAAGCTGATGACTCAGGCCACGACCGAGGTCGTCACGGAACTCGCACCGCTCGCCTGAAGAGGCGGGCACTGGATCTCTGACAGGTCATGCCCAACGCGACAACACCCAAGCCGCCGAGCGCTGGGAAAGGCGCGGCCCCGAAGGCGCGCAAGCCCGCGTCGCTGCCCAAGTCCGACGGCGACGCCGGCGTGCAGGCCTACATCGCCAGCATGGAGCCGTGGCAGTCCACCGTCGCCAGGCGCGTCGACGCACTGGTCGTGAAGCACGTGCCCGGCGTGCGCAAGGCGGTTCGGTGGCACAGCCCGTTTTACGGCGTGGAGGGCCAGGGCTGGTTCCTCGCGTTCGCCGCCTTCCAGCGCCACATCAAGTTCAGCTTCTTCAAGGGAGCCTCGCTCAAGCCGGTTCCGCCGATCGGCCAATTCAAGGACGTGCGATCACTCGATGTGCGCGAGTCAGACCCGCTCGACGAGAAACAGTTGGCGAGCTGGATCAAGCAGGCCGCCGCCCTTCCCGGCTGGGACGGCGGTTCCAAGCGCCACGGCGGGGCCTCGCTCTAGGCATGGGCGCAGACGCTGTCAACCAGGACCCGGAACTGTTGCGCCGCCTGCTGCGCGCGAAGGACCGGATGGACGCCGCTTCGCACGAAGCCTGGCCGGTGCAGCGGCTGGCGCGCGTGAGCGGCGTCTCCGAGGCCCACTTCGCGCGATCGTTCAAGCAGGCCTTCGGCACCCCGCCGCACCGCTACCTGCTCACGCGGCGCATCGAGCGGGCGACGGCGCTGCTCCGCGACACCGACCAGCCCATCACCGAGATCGCCTTCGCCACGGGCTGGGAAAGCCTGGGCACGTTCGGGCGCACCTTCCGCGACATCACCGGCGAGAGCCCGGGCGCGATCCGCTCGCGCGCGCGGGCCGCGGCGCAGCAGCTCGGCCGCGTGCCGGCGTGCATCGTCAGCGCCGCGCACCGGCCCGACCTCACGACCGCAGTTTCGGAGAAGCGGCGCCGGGTGGCGGGCGATATAACCGGGTCCTCGGAAAAGGAGGTCCTATGAGCCAAGGTGTCGAAGTGGTGGGTCTGTACGTGCGAGACCATGACGAAGCGCTCGCGTTCTACGTCGAGAAGCTCGGATTCAAGGTCCACACGGATGTGCGCAACGGTGACTACCGCTGGCTCACGGTACAGCACCCCGATCAGCCCTCGTTCCAGCTCGGTCTGTTCACGCCGGGGCCGCCGGTGCACGACGCGGCGACCGCGCAGGCACTGCGCGCGGTCGTGGCCAAAGGTGCGATGCCACCGCTCGTGCTCACGGTGAACGACTGCCGCGCAGCGTACGACCAGATGCGCGAGCGCGGCGTGGAATTCACGCAGAAACCCGAAGACCGCTACGGCACCGTGGACGCCGGCTTTCGCGACCCGTCGGGAAACGGGTGGAAGATGATCCAGGCGCGGCGCTGAGCGGTCGCCAACGGAAAGAGGAACAGAACATGGTGAAGAGCCCATCGTCGGGAGCCGGGTCTCCCTCGGAACTGATCGACGCAAAGATCGAAGCGCTGGGCGACTGGCGCGGCGAGATGCTTTCCCGGCTGCGCACCCTGATCAAGGAAGCCGTTCCCGATGTGGTCGAGGAATGGAAGTGGGGGATCCCCGTGTGGTCCCACAACGGGCTGATCTGCACCGGCGAGACCTACAAGAAGGTCGTGAAGACGACCTTCGCCAAGGGCGCCGCGCTGGCGGACCCTGCGGGCCTGTTCAATTCCAGTCTCGACGGCAAGGTCAGGCGCGCCATCGACTTCCACGAAGGCGACAAGCTCGACAAGGCGGCGCTGAAGGCGCTCGTTCGGGCCGCGGCGGCCTTGAACAAGGCTTGACGACGCGGGCTCGCCCAGCCCTCAGGTCCGATACCCCGGGTCGATCCGGTCGACGATGCGCTGCAAGGCATCGAACGCGTCCTGCCCGGCCCCGAAGCGCGCGTCGAACTGCAGCGAATCGCGCACGCAGCCTTCGAGCACCGGCTGCGCGATGGCGCGCGGTTTGCCCATCGCGAGGGTGGCGAGCTGCACTTCGCACGCGCGGTTCAGCAACCACATCAGCCCGAAGGCCTGGGCCAGTGTGTGGCCGATGGTCACCGGGCCGTGGTTGCGCAGCAGCAGCACCTGTTTGTCGCCGGCGCTGGCGAGAATGCGCGCGCCTTCGTCGGCATGCACCGTGATGCCTTCGAACTCGTGGTACGCGACCTTGCCGAACAGCTGCGCGGCGTAGAAGTTGGTGTAGCTCAGGCCTTCGTCGAGGCAGCACACGGCCATCGTCGGCGTGGTGTGCACATGCATCACGCAGTGCGCCTCGGGCAGCGTTTCGTGGATCTTGCCGTGGAAGGTGAACCCGGCCGGGTTGATGGGCCAGTCACTGTGGCCGATCACATTGCCCTTCACGTCGACCTTCACCAGATTCGACGCGCGCACCTCGCTGTAGTGCAGGCCGAAGGGGTTCAGCAAAAAGTGCGGGTCGGGGCCGGGCACGCGCATCGAGATGTGGTTGTAGATCAGCTCGCCCCAGCCCAGGTGGTCGAAGATGCGGTAAGCAGCGGCGAGCTGCACGCGGGCGGCCCACTCGGCTTCGCCGACCTTGTTCGAAGTTGCGGTCATGGCGTGCGCCCCAGTTCTCAAACGAAACGGAGTGCCACCGAGCCGAGCGGCCCGTAGTCGACGTGGAAGTTGTCACCCGCCCGGGCTGCGGTCGGCCGCGTGAACGAACCCGCCAACACCACATCCCCGACATTGAGTTGCTCGTCGAACGGCGCGATTTTGTTGGCGAGCCAGGCCACGCCGTTCGCCGGGTGGTTCAACACGCCGGCCGCCAGGCCGGTCTCTTCGATCACGCCGTTCTTGTAGAGCAGCGCGCCGACCCAGCGCAGGTCGACCTCGGTCGGTTTCACCGGCCGGCCACCGAGCACGATGCCGGCGTTCGCGGCGAAGTCGCTGATCGTGTCGAAGACCTTGCGCATCACCCTGGTTTCGCGGTCGAACTGCTCGATGCGCGCGTCGATGATCTCGATCGCGGGCGTGACATATTCGGTGGCCGAGAGCACGTCGAACAGCGTGGCGCCCGGCCCCTTGAGCGGCTTGCCGAGGATGAACGCCAGTTCCACTTCGACACGTGGGGCGATGAATCGATCGATCGGGATGTCGGTGCCCTGGGCGAAGAACATGTCGTCCATCAGCGGCGCGAAATCGGGCTCGTCGATCTGGCTCGCCTGCTGCATCGCCCGCGAGGTCAGGCCGATCTTGCGGCCCTTGATGGTGCGGCCATCTTTCACTTCGAGCGCAACCCAGGCGCGCTGCACCGCATAGCCGTCTTCCACCGTCATCTGCGGAAAGCGCTGCGAGAAGTGACGCACCGGTGTGCGGCTCTTGCGCGCGGCGTAGAGCTCGCGCGCCAGTTCGTCGATGGTGTCGGGCGGCAGCATGGCTCAGTCTTTCTTGAAGAGCGGGTGGATGTTGTTCAGCTTGCCGTCGAAGACCTCGTTGCCCACGTCGATCTGCAGCGTCACTCCCACCAGCCGGCGCGCCTGGATCGGGTCGAAGAAAGCCTTGGCGGTGGCGAGCAAGGCCTCGCCGATGCGCTGCTGCGTGGCTTCGCTGCGGCCGCGGCCCATGCGCAGGTTCAGGTAGGCGAAGGCGTAGTCGTTCGAGCCGTCGGCAATCGCAAACCGTGGTGCCGGGTAGGCCAGCACGCGCGTGCCGCCGGGCGGAAACACAGCGGCGCCGGCCTCATCGCGCTGTGCCAGCATCGTGTCAGCCAGGCTGCGGCACAGCGTGCGCATGTCGGCCTGCGAATCGAGGTTGCCGCTGTAGTGGATGGTGAGATGCGGCATGGTGTGCGTTCCTTGTGGGGTGTTCAGGCAGCCAGCGGTGTCACCGGGAAGATCGCGTTGATCTGCCCCGTGCCCGAGCTGCCGAAGTATGGCGTGATGACTTCGACCCCTTGATCGTATGTCTCGCCCCCAAGCAGGCCGAGCAGCATCGCGGTGTCGTGCATGCCACCCTCGCCCCAGCACTTTTCGTTGTACATCGGCAGCATCTGCAAGAAGGCTTTCCACTCGCCGCGTTTCCACATCTCCACCACGTTGCGGTCGGTCTGCTCCAGGAACGGGTCGAACACCTTGTGCAAGAACTCGGGCGCCCGGCCGTTCGGGGCGAAGTGGTGCGAAAGCGAGCCGCTGGCGAATACCGCCACCGTGCCTTCGTAGCGCTCTTCGATCGCCTTGCGCACTGCCAGGCCGAAACGTTCGCTGGTGGGCAAGTCGTGCCACATGCACCAGCCCGACACGCAGACGACCTTGAAGTGCTGGTCGGCGTTCATGTAGCGCATCGGCACCAGCGTGCCGTATTCGAGCTCGAGCGTGGTGTCGCTGTGGGCGCGCGTGGCCACGCCCATCTCGTTCGCCACCTCGGCGATCAGGTGGCCGAGCTGCGGGTTGCCGGGGTAGGCGTACGGCAGGTTCTTGATGAAGTGCGGCAGCTCGTTGCTCGTGTAGACACCTTCGAACTTCGGTGCGCAGTTGATGTGGTATTCGGAGTTGACGAGCCAGTGCACGTCGAACACTACGATCGTGTCGACGCCGAGCTCGCGGCAACGGCGGCCGATCTCCTTGTGGCCGTTGATCGCGGCTTCGCGGCAGCCCTTGTGCGGGCCGTCGAGCTCCGACAGGTACATCGAAGGCACATGGGTGATCTTCGCGGCCAAAGCCAACTTGCCCATGCTCAGGCTCCCCAGTGTGGAATGTGGTGCGAGCCGAGCGACACCGCCACGTTCTTCGGCTCCAGGAACACCTCGTAGCTCCAAGTGCCGCCTTCGCGCCCCGTGCCCGAGGCCTTGGTGCCGCCGAAGGGCTGGCGCAGGTCGCGCACGTTCTGGCTGTTGACAAAACACATGCCGGCTTCGATGGCCGCGGCCACGCGGTGGGCGCGGCCGAGGTTTTCGGTCCAGACGTAACTCGACAGACCGTATTGAATGTCGTTGGCCTGGGTGACGGCGTCGAGCTCGTCGCTGAACGGGATCAGGCAGGCGACCGGGCCGAAGATCTCTTCCTGCGCGATGCGCATGCCGTTGTGCACGTCGGCGAACACGGTGGGGCGCACGAAGTTGCCGCGCTTCATGGCATCGGGCAGATCGGGTGCCTCCAGGCCGCCGGTCAGCAGCGTGGCGCCCTCTTTCGGGCCGAGCTCGATGTAGCTGCGCACCTTGGCCAGGTGGGCCGGGCTGATCATCGGGCCGATCAGCGTGTTGTCGTTCAACGGGTCGCCGACTTTGATGCGGCTCGCGCGCTCGGCAAAGCGCTTCGCGAACTCGGCGTAGATGCTCTTTTGCACCAGGATGCGCGAGCCCGCGGTGCAGCGCTCGCCGTTGTTCGAGAAGATCATGAACAGCGCGGCGTCGAGCGCGCGCTCGAGGTCGGCGTCTTCGAACACCACGAACGGGCTTTTGCCGCCGAGTTCCATGCTGAACTTCTTCAGGCCGGCATTTTTCACGATGCGCTGGCCGGTGGCCGTGGAGCCGGTGAACGAGATCGCGCGCACGTCGGGGTGGCTGCACAAGGGCTCGCCGGTGTCGGCGCCGTAGCCGTGCACGATGTTGAGCACACCCTTGGGCAAACCGGCTTCGGTGGCCAGTTCGCCGAAGCGCGAAATGCTCATCGGCGACAGCTCGCTCATCTTCAACACCGCCGTGTTGCCGAAGGCGAGACAGGGTGCGATCTTCCAGGTGCCGGTCATGAAGGGCACGTTCCACGGCGAGATCAGCGCGCACACGCCGACCGGGTGGTAGAGCGTGTAGTTCAGGTGCGTGGGTGTGGGATAGGTGTGGCCGTCGACGCGGGTGCACATCTCGGCGAAGTAGTAGAAATTGTCGGCCGCACGCGGAATGAGCTGCTTGCCGGTTTGCGAGATGGTCTGGCCGGTATCGCGGGTTTCGATCTGCGCGATCTCCGGCACGTGCTTCGCGATCAGGTCGCCGAGGCGCACCATCATCTTCGCGCGCTCGGTCGCGGGCAAGGCGGCCCATTTCGGGAACGCGGCCTTGGCGGCGGCCACGGCCGCGTTGACTTCTTGGGCGCCACCGGCAGCCACCTCGGCCAGCACTTCTTGCGTGGCCGGGTTCACGGTCTCGAAGTAGTCGCGGCCCTCGACGCTCTGGCCATCGATCAAGTGTTGAATGCGCATCGTGTGCTGCCCCCTATCGCCCGAAGACATCGTCGCTGACGATGGTGTTGAACAAGCGCCCGATGCCGTCGATCTCGGTCACGACTTCGTCGCCGACCTTGACGTTCACCACACCTTCAGGCGTGCCGGTCAGGATCACGTCGCCGGGCGACAGTGTCATGAAACTGCTGAGGTATTCGATCAGCGCCGGCACGTCGTTGATCAGGTCGCGGGTGTTGCCACGTTGCGTGACTTTGCCGTTGACGAGCGTGCGCAACTCCAGCGCGTGCGGGTCGGGCACGTCGGCCGCGTCGACGAGCCACGGACCGAGCACGGTGCAGCCGTCGCGGTTCTTCACGCGCAGGTTCGGGCGGTACCAGTTCTCCAGGTAGTCACGCACCGCGTAGTCGTTGGCAACCGTGTAGCCGGCCACGACCCGCATGGCGTCGGCGCGAGCCACGTTCTTGGCAGTTGCGCCGATCACCACGGCCAGTTCGCACTCGTAGTGCATGAAACTGGCATCGGCCGGCCGGCGCGTGAAGCCGCGGTGGCCGATGAGAGAATTCGGCCCCTTCAGGAATGCGAGCGGTTCGTCCTTCGCGCTGATCGTCAGCTCTTTGGCCAGCTCTTTGGCGTGGTCGGCGTAGTTGATACCGAGCGCGATGATCGTGCCCACCTCGAACGGCGGCAGCCACACGACCTGGTCTTCGGCAAGCACACGGCCATCGGCCAGCTGCAGGCCGCGCGCGTGCGGCACGGCAGCGTGAACGGCACCACCGAAGGCGACACGTGCGCTGCGGCTCATGCGAGCACCTCTTCCGCCACCAGCGGGTTGCCGAGCCGGCCCAGGCCGTCGATCACGATGCTCACACGCTGCCCTGCCCGCGCGCGCGGCGCGCCGGCCGCCACACCCAGCATCAGCACGTCGCCCGGTGAAAGTGTCATGAACTCGCTGACTTCGGCGAGCAGCCGCGCGGCGGGGCGGATCAGGCCTGCCGTGCTGCTGCGCTGCACGACCCTGCCGTCGATCTCGACCTGCACCTGCAGCGCATCGATGGAACCCAGCTGCTCGCGCGTCACGAATGGGCCGATCGGGCAGAAACCGTCACGCGCCTTGAAGCGCAGCGAAGGCCGGTAGTACGACGCGTGCGGCACGCTCACATCGTTCACGATCACGCAGCCGGCCACGAACGACAAGGCCTCGGCCTCGGTCACACGGCACGCGGTGCGGCCGATCACGAGGCCGAGCGTGGCGCCGATTTCGAGTTCATCGACCCCCGCCGGCACGACGACGGCATCACCCTCGCCCGCCCAGGTGTTGCGCGGCTTGATGTAGAGCACCGGCGCCTTTGGCGGTGCCTTGTAAGGCGGCTCGTGCACGGCCGCGCCCAATGCCGCGAGCGCATCAACATGGTTGAGCAAGGTGCCATAAACGGTGCCGCGGCGCAGGGTGCTGTCCATGGCTCGATTAAATCACTCACACATTAGTAATGCAAGCGACTCACCCGGCCCGCTACTTGGTAGTTTCACCGAGTACACGGTCACACGGTGGCCGCTTTACACTGCGATGTGAGCAAATCATCCAACGCCCCCGCCGCCGCCCTGCGCCACCGCAACCTGCCGCACCTTCTGTTGCGCGCACGCGAAACGCTGATGGCGCACTTTCGCCCGCTGCTGGGCCAGTTCGGCTTGACGGAACAGCAGTGGCGCATCCTGCGCGAAGTCGTCGAACAAGGCCCGCTCGAACCGCGCCAGCTGTGCGAGGCCTGCTCCATTTCCAGCCCCAGCATCGTCGGCGTGCTGTTGCGCATGGAAGAAACCGGTCTGATCACGCGCGAACGCATGGCGCACGACCAGCGCCGCGTGCGGGTGTCGCTCACGCCGAAGAGCCGCAAGATCGCGCAGCAGCTGATTCCCCTGGTCGAACAACGTTATGAGGCGCTCGAGGAGTCGCTCGGCCTGCAGTCGATCCAGGAGGTCTACGACGCGCTCGACGCGCTGCTCGCGCGCGCGCCGCAGGCCGACGAAGCGGGGTTGCGCTAGAGGCCGGGCGTGACCTGTCGGGCCAGGCCCCCTTTTCAACCCATTCGGATCTCGGTCTGCTCGCCCATTTGGCTCGGCCGCTTGCCGGTAACCACGGCCTTGGCCATGTGGAACAACTGGACCAGCTTGCTCTGCGCCACGTCCCAGTAGTTGGCGTGAATGATCTTGACCTGAACCAGTGCCAGATCGGGGTCGGCCGCGCCGCCGGGGAACCAGGCCTCAGCCGCCTTCGACCAGAGCTGCCTTTTCTTCGCCGCGTCTTCGACCACCGCGGCGACCCCTGAGATCGATACATAACTGTCCTGATCGGGGTCGGCATAGACGACGTTCACGAGATGATCGACGCTCAGGTCGGCGACCGGCTCGCCAGCGCGCGACATGAAGAACCAGAGGCTGGCGTCTTCGTCGACGTGCGAGTTCTGCGTGGTCATGGGCCGCGAGTGCAAGTGGCCGTTGTGGGCGTGGCGGGTGGTGAACATCGCGAATCGGATGTCCTTGATCAGATGCCAGAGTTGTTCACGTGCTTCCGTGGAATCGGTCGTTTTCATTGGAGCTTGGCCTTGGTGGGGGATGGGATCGGCGGCCCGGTCGGCCGCGAAAGCTGCATTGCAGCAGCGCACCGAGCCTCGCGGGATCGGTCGGTGCCCACAGGCCTCGTAGGACGCGTCCTTCAATCGCGCTGCGAGCTCGGGCGCCGTTGCGCGGTGGTCCTACATCGCGGCATCGTCCTGTCCTTGTGACGCTGGACGCCTCCGTGACTAGGCTTTGGACTCAAGGACTTTGGAGAAGGTCATGGGCAAATACCTGATTGGCTGGCTGCTCGGCGTACCGGTGGTTGTTCTGGCCGCCCTGTACCTCTTGTTCCACTGACATGAAGCCACCTCGACTTCTGGCCGTGGCGTTGCTGCTGTGGGCCATCGCGGTTCCGGCCGTGCTGGCAGAACCGCCGCCAAGCGTTCGCGCGGAAGTGAACGGGCTGCTTCAGGCCGTCGAGCGCTCCGAGTGCGAATTCGCTCGCAACGGAACCTGGCACGACTCCAAGACCGCCGGAGCGCACATGCGCGACAAGTACGACTACCTGGTCGCCAGAGACCTGATCGGAAGCAGCGAAGACTTCATCGAGCGCGTCGGCACGAAGAGCAGCCTCAGTGGCCTGGCCTACCAGGTGCGGTGCGGCGGGGGCGCGCCGCTGGCGAGCAACACGTGGTTGAGACACACGCTCGGGAAGTTGCGGGCCGCCGCGGGGGGGCCGGGCAAGAAGGCAAGCTAGGCACCCGCCTGAGGCGGCGCCGCTTCACGAGCGTGACGGCCACCGTCGCGCTGCACATCGCCGCATTGCCCAGGTTGAGCCACAGCCCCCAGAGATCGCTCTGAAATATCCACATGTACAAGCCGGTCGAGGCGTTCGCAACGATCCAGCTCGACCAGGTGAACAGGTTGATCGCCTGGCAGCCGCGTTCGTCGCGACAGCAGGTCGCGAGCTGCGGAAGGTACAGCAAGATGCGCACGGCGTTGAAGACGACGAAGCACACGGCGACCACCGCGCCGGCAGCGATCAAGGTCAGCGGCTCGCCGGCATCGACCCATGTCGAGATCCTGCTGAATGCGTCCAAGGTGCCGACCCGCCGGGCACTGCTCAATCGCGCGGGTCGCGCAGGCAGCCATTCGCGGCAAGGTTGACGTCTCCCGTCCGCACCACGAGCGCCTCGCCACCGGGCCGCTCGAGTGCGACCGACACGCGCTGCCGCGCGGGCACCTGAAGCCTGAAGAGCCCGTCCTTGTCGCTGGTCGCGTGGCCGATCAGCCGGCCGTCCGCGGACAGGGCGCGCACGCCGCTGCCGGTGCGTGGAATGTAGAACTCGTCGACGACGCAGCCTTCCAGTTGTACCGAGGCGGCCGATCGATCGGCGTCGGAGCCGGCTGCCTGGGCGATCGACAGGGCGGCCTCGTCGCTGCCGCCGCCGCAGGCTGCGAGCAGGGCTGCGCACAAGACTGAGAGCACGCCCACGAACAACACGGGCCACTTGCCCGCGACAGGGTGTTTGGTGGCTTTCATGAGAGCTCCTTCACGGGTTCACTGCGACCGGGTCGTGGACATCGAGAGCCGCTGCTGTTCGCCGTTCAACGAAAGCAGCCGTGTGCGGGTCGCCGAGATCGGGTTCGACACGAAGCGACACAATGCGCCCGTCGCGAAAGTCGAAGGCGTGCCCACCCCGCAAGCGCGCAGCGCCCCCTTGGGGTTCGGCCTGCAACATCGTCCGCCATGCGTTCGCAAGGCCCGGCCGTCGCGGTCGCTCGCCGAACCGGCCGTTGCACCCCAGCGTGACGAGTTCTCATGCCCCCATCCCTTCCATCTCGATCCTCGAGGGCGCCCGCGCGGACGACTCGGTCTCGACGTCTTCAGTCTGGGTGAGATGGCAGGGCGGGCACAGTGTGCGAACTACGGTAAGGCGGCGGCGCCGGCTACGGTAGCGGGCTGTCCGCGCCGCCGCGCCAGACCAGCAGTGGCCGCGGGCGTGGATTGCCTTTCGGCGACTCCGCCGCGTAGCCCAGCACGATGGCCACCGCCGGCTCGGAGCCCTCGGGCAAGCCCAGTTCCTGCACCACACCTTGGCTCTGAAGCCACGGCATCGGCGCCCCGACCCAGCACGAACCCAGACCGTGGTGGTGTGCCGCCAGCAGCACGTTCTGCCCGGCGCGGCAGCAGTCGAACAGGGCCTCCGGGTTCTTGCTGCTCGAGCAGATCAGCAACAGCGCCGGCGCACCCCAGAAGACGCGGAAGTCGGGTCTGTCCGCCCAGGTCCAGGGCCGGCCCGGCGGTTGGTGTTCCTTCGCGTATCTCTTTGCCCGAACACCGTAGTCGTCGATGCGATCGATGCCTTCGAAGACGCAGAAGTCCCAGGGCATGTCGCCGCTGACCGGCGGAGTCGGTGCCTGGGCTGCGGCCCAGACGATGTCTTCGAGCACTGCCCGGTCGATCGGATCGGGCCGGTAGCTGCGGATGGACCGTCGTCCATGAATCGCTTCGATGACGTTCATGCGGCTTACCTCGATGACGTGGAATTCCAAGCATCGGCGATTCGCCGTTGCTTGTCATGAAGGAATCGTGAGCGAACCCGAACTGCGATCAAAATCCCGGTGCCGACCGAGGTCCGCCGGTCGGGCGACGTCATGACGAAACTGCTGCACCGAAGTTCCGAACTCGCCGCACCGCTTGTGGTGGCGGGCCGCATCGTGGATGTAGACGCCGGTGTCTTGCGCAGCGTCGACGGGGCCCCCGTCGGCTTGCGGCCGCCAGCGTGGGCGGTGCTGTCGCTGCTGGCCCGCCGTGCCGGCAGCGTGGTCACCAAGACGGAACTGTTCGATGCCGTGTGGCCAGGCCTCGCAGTGACGGACGCGTCGCTGACCCGGGCCGTCAGCGACGTTCGTGCGGCGTTCGGCGCCGAAGGCCACCGCGTCATCAAGACGGCGGCGCGCCGGGGTTACCTGCTCGTCGCGCCGCCGGTCGTGGCCCCCGATGGCCGCCTGCCGCTCGCGCTGTCACTCCCAGCCGCGCCCGGCCCCCTGTTCGGCCGTTCCGCCGAACTCGAAGCGGTGCGCACCATGCTGGCAGCGCACCGCCTCGTCACCCTCACCGGCGCGGGGGGCATCGGCAAGACGAGCGTCGCCGTCACAGCCGCGCGCAGTCACGCCTCCGAGGCACTTCAGGCCGCAGCCTGGGTCGACCTGTCTCAACTCGCTGACCCGAGCTTGCTCGTGGCCACCATCGCGCGCGCGCTCGGCCTGCCGGTAGCCCAGGGTGGCGAGCAACTGCCGGGCCTGTTGGCGGCACTGGCACCACTGACGGTGCTGCTGGTGCTCGACAACGCCGAACACCTGGTCGCCAGCGTGTCGCGGTTGACGCGGGCGATGCTCGACGCAGCGCCTGGCCTGCGCTTGATGGTGACAAGCCAGGCCGCGTTACGGATCGACGGCGAACAGGTGTTCGGGCTCACCGCCCTTGCCGTGCCTGCGACCGGTGTGTTGTCGGTGGCAGAAGCCGCCAGCTACGGCGCCGTGGCGCTGTTCGTCGATCAGGCGCGGGCGCTTGACCGGCACTTCGCGTTGACTCCGGCCAACCTGCCCCAGGTGATCGAACTGTGCCGTCGGCTCGATGGCCTGCCGCTGGC
>Ga0307516_10003140_pt1 | contig 21499 bp, 31 predicted proteins | sample 19_EM_MG_FD_203310 | JGI IMG/M metagenome (GOLD analysis project Ga0307516, IMG submission 203310) | Populus trichocarpa ectomycorrhiza microbial communities from riparian zone in the Pacific Northwest, United States - 19_EM | ecosystem: Host-associated > Plants > Roots > Unclassified | place... | reverse complement strand
GGGTACATGGTATATGTTGCAGGCACTACACGGACTCCTTCGACTCGTGTGCACCCCACCTATTCCCGAACCCTTCGCACGGTACATTTTCTTCCCTTTGAACCATCTTAAACCGATGTTACCCCCTTCGTCCATAACCCTATTATGCCCCCACTTGATACCCTCACCGCCGCGCCAGCCAGGTAGATACATGCATCTGCGGTGTTTTCAGCGGTTGTTTGTTTTTGTCTGTTGTACGATACCACATGCCTCGTTCGCCCTTTCCTTCACCCCCGATGTATTTTCGCCCCCACCTCGTTTCTGTCTGTTGTTATGCGCACAGCCCATTCGTTGCCTAGTTTTTCAATTGCGTGGAGCGGGAGGCATTGCTGCCCTCACTCGCGTCCGTCAGCCAGTTACAATCGGTCGATCCCACCCCCCAGCGCTCGCCCGTCACATGGCCTCCATTCACCCGTTGCTCCACATTGCCAAGCATCTCGCGGACCGACCCGTGTCGGGAAATGGCCGCGAAGTACCCAGCCGGTTTGGTTCTCCACATGAGGTTCGAACCCCCTCTGGATCCCCTTCGATGGGATGGTCTGCTGACACCTGCGCACTGGTCGATATGGGTGCGGTGGAGCGTTGCACATCAGGGGACCTCCACAAACTTCATTCCTTCCATCCTCAGCCCATGATCGGTGCTTCTCCTGTCCCCACCTACTCCACGCTCCATCGTTCCACATCCCCCGCCAATCATGCCGAGCAAATCAAGGTTTGAGCTGACGTACCCGCACATTGGATCCATTCTAATCACAACGACCCTCACACGCACGCAGCCGCATTCTCGTCACGGGAGGAACGGGTTTCCTAGGTGCTCATGTCGTCGATCTCCTGCTCGAACGTGGGATCGCGGTCGTGGTGACTGCCAGATCCGAGTCCAAGGCTAAGGATTTCGTGCAGGGGCGGTCGAGGTTCAAGGATCTGTTGAAGGTGACCATTACTGGCGACCTGAGCGCCGTTGGAGCGTTTGATGACCTCGCGAAGGACGTCGAAGTGATCGTTCACTGCGCGAGCGTGAGTCCCATTCCTGTCTCTCGATTTACTGCGTGTGAATCGTTTTGGAGTGGTCGAGCGCGATTCCGCCTCCCCTCGATTCGTGACAACTACACTATTCGTTCTCTCCCACGCCCGTGATTAGGAGTTTAACGTCCGATTCCCAAATCCTCAACACTGTCCCACTCTTTATGACAATACCCCTTACGACCCCCCGCCCTGCAGCCGCTGCCAAGCGAAGCGTCGTCAGGTTCAATCCTCTCCAAATCACTAATCGAACCCGCAATCCTCGGAACGCTCTCCATCCTCCAAGCCGCCCGAAAGAATCCTACCCTCAAACGCCTTGTCCTCACATCCTCCGTCGCTGCAGTACTTGATGTCACGAAAAAGATCAGTCCTGGGCCGGACGGGGATGCCTACACCGCGGATGATTGGAATCCAATCACGTATGAGGAGGGTGTGAGGGCTGATTCTCCTTTGGTTGCGTATAGGGTCGCGAAGAAGTTTGCAGAGTTGGAGGCTTGGGCTGATGTGGACCCTACGTCGAAGCATTTACGGCACTTGCAACTGTGGGTCTGTTGCGATCGCTATTAGATCTGGTGATCACTCAGTCTCAACCCCGATCCCGGTTATCCCAGGTACGGGAAAAACACCAAAAAGACTCCGAACACCTTGGGAGAACCAACCCCACCTCCACCCCCGTCCGCGGCCGGCTTGAAGCCAGGCGGCGGCACCTTCGACCTGATGGTGATCTGTCCCCCGCTAATCTTCGGACCCTGGGCTCACCCTCTCGGCCCATCCGGATCCGCCTCTCTAAACTACCCCAACAGCGAAATCAGGAACATCGTCCGTGGCGAATACCGCTCTTCTCAACTCCCCGGTGGTTTCTCTCCACACTGGGTAGACGTCAGAGACGCGGCGCTCGCCCACGTCGAGGCTGCTCTCCGACTGGATTCCGGCGTCTCGAATAGAAGGTATGTGACTTGTTCCCCGGACAAGTTTAATTACCACTTGGTAGGGGAGATTATTAGGGGGGAGTTTCCGGGGTGGGCTGAAGAAGTCCTCCCTCCTAAGGAGGAAATACCTCCGTTTAGGAACATCTCTTTGGACGGGGCCCCTGTGACGAGGGAGTTGGGAGTGGCGTATCGAAGTTTTAGGGAGTCCATCGTAGATCTCGTCCGTCAGCTCCGCGAAGAGGTCCAACGCGAAACGGAGGGAGATAGATCCTAATCGTTCGTTTATCACACAACTCGTAAGGAAGATGCAGCAATCATCTATTGGTATAATGGCTAAGACCAAAGAACGAAACCAAAGGCCCCGTGCATGCACGAGACCCCCAGCCCCGGGCTATAGGTTTCCACAATCAAAGTATACAATTTGAATTGCGATTGCTTGGAAAGGTGTGCACCAGTTGCAATGGTATGGATAATAAAAATGAAGGGTGGGGGACTACCAGTCTTCTCCTCCAAGAAATTCTCTTGAATCCCCAATATCGCATGACCTGTCATGAAAGTTTGTCGTGAGGATGAGGGAGCTGTTGATGAAACATCGCCGATGCCGGAGGGAGAAGATACGTCGCCACGAGGGGGAGATGAGGGGAGACGACTAGGGTGGAAGGGCCAGGCGTAACGAACGCGCTGAGCCCGGGTATACAAAGAAAGGGAGGGAGGAAAACCGACTAAAGGTCGGAGAGCATCGAGGCAGAACAACGCGAATCAACAACATCTAGCATATTGAACGGAGAGGGAACGAGAGACGACGGGGGGAAAGGTTTGCCTGGGCATGACCAGCGCGGCTGTCAACACCATAAAGGTCTTGAGCGTCTTAGAGGCTTTGTTCACGTTTAAGGTGGCGTTTGTGCTTGAAATGCCTAGAAACGAGCTCCTGACGCTTGTTCCTCTTCTTACACGGTTTTCTGGTGTTACAACAGCTCAGCGATTCCGATAATAAAAATAGTGAATAAGAAAATCCACCTCGATGGCGAGGGAAGGTGGTTGTTTGCGGTGTTGGTCGGGGTGTTATCCTTCACACCACCCTGCGGGTTACTGTTGAAAACCGTGAGATGGGGTTCGTTCGGAATGATTCGGTAGAAGGGTGACTCACCCGTTGGTAGGGGGCGAGGGCGAAGGAGAAGGCGAGGAAGGGGGCGAGGGGTTTCCGCCATCACCTCCATTTCCGTTGGATCCATTTCCATTGGACCCGTTCCCATTAGTGCCATTTCCATTGGATCCATTTCCGTTGGAGGGATTGCTCTGGGGAGGGTCACCAGGCGCAGGAGTTGGGGTCCCAGCGGGGGTAGAAGAAGAAGAGCTAGGCGTGGGAGTAGGGGTACTGGGAGTGTCGTCACGCTTTCCGAAGATCCCGTTCTGGGCGCCGTCAGTGAAACCCCACTCGCTGAAAACCAAAGTCAGAAAAGTATTTATTGTCGTTGGGTATTCGGGACTTACTCGAGATAGTAGGGGGGATCGTATTGGTCGTTGAACATCTACAGGAAATTCTCAGCGTTTCGTCAGGTTGGTGGGCAAAAGCGCGCACGTTGTTACCCTCGGCCTGGAACCAGTACAGAGGCTGCTGAGCGCCTTGGTTGCACTTGGAAAGATCACCAGTGCACCTAGACGGGTGAGTACGGGGTTAGATGAACATGGGGGATTCTGACGCTACCTCTTGGGAACCACGGGTTTTTGAACGGGGGTGTTTGAAGTCGAGCCAGTGACCTTGCATCGGAAGCCATTCATGTACACTGTAAGCCAGGTGAGCGGTGGTCGCGCGCAACATACGAGAATCTACGAACTCTGCGCAGAACCGCTGTCGACAGAATGGATCCAATGCCAAGCACAGATACAACCGCCGTCAGGGCAGGGAGGCATGTCCTTGGGGATCTCGAAGGGAGTGTTGACTTTCCAAACACACTCGTGATTAACACTGAAAATGGCCAAATCCTCGGGCTTGATGCTGTTCACGTCGGAGGTATACGCGATGGAGAGGGCGCAACCCTTCAAGTCATCGTGGCCCTAGGTGGAAATGAGTAAACGGGTCTTCATCAGCGGCGAAGTTTGGTTGAGACTCACAGTGGCTAAAGAAAGCGAGGTCGGGGGTCAAGTCCGTCTACAAAAATGGGAGAAAAAAAGCATCACGTACTCTGCGACACAAAGGGATGGGAACGATGATCAGCCATCACCGCGTCTATCAAAGAACAACCAAACTCACATGGAACTGGGAAAGCGGGTAACCTGGGCAAGGATAATCCCCCTGGCGCACATCAGTGGTTCCGTCGGAGTCGGCCCAGAACTTGGTGGCACCCGTGTTGCAAGCCAACTGGGACATGGCAGTACTACCGGCGGGGAGCTCAAAGAATTTATCCGCGGCGGGAGCATGGTCCAAGTGACCGTGCTGATCGTGGAAATTGGTTCAAGTTCGCTTTGATGAAATGGTGGGCACTCACAAACCACCACTGCTTGAAGGTGTACTGCTGGAGGGGAGCCTCGGGCCTGTTGTCGTAGGGGAAGTCTTCAGCGCGAACGTGATATCCCCACATCGAGGGGTCGGTGAACTCTTGGCGCGGGGTCAGTAAACGAGGGTTAATATTAGGCTTCGGCGAGGCACGCACTGATGTGAGCCCTCGCGAGGGGAACCGACGCGGCGAGAACGGCGAAGAGAACGCTCCGCATGTCTCAAGAAGAAAGAGTGTGCGGGTAGCTAAAGAGTGTGCAGAGCAGCAAGGAAACGCTGCAGCGAGACAAAACAAGCGATGGACAAGGGAGAGAGGGAGGAGCAGGGAGGACTGATGGGCCTGTTGCGAACTCGCCTCTCCCTTTACATACCCACTGTCGGAAGAAAATCCCGCTCAATATCCAAATATTTTTCCCCGATGGTTACGCGTGCACGTGACCCGATTGCGAAAGTGACGTCGGCACGAGGCGGTCCAGTCCAACCGTGGCACCGCTTCGGTTCGGAACCAGCTTTCACCTGTGGTTCCGCAGCAACACGGTGGTGGTGTCAAGGGAATAAAAGTCAGATATGGGTCTGCGGATGGGCCCCACACTCTCCCTCACCCATGACGACCCTCATCGCGAAGAAGACCGGCCTCAAGATCTTCGAGAAACACCTCCGGCAGTACGAACCAACCGACCCTCTCTACGAAACCTACGCCGATGAGAACGGCCGCCAGAGGCGCCGCAAGGTACATCTATACTACCCCCGCACTGGGTGGTTTCACGCCCGCGCATCATCAGATTGACCGCAAACAACGCCTTGTCCAGCGAGAAATTCCACCTGGATTGTCGAAGCGGGACGCCCGTATCCTCAAGTCCGTCAAAAAGCGCGCCCATCGCCTCGACACCGGTCTCAACGTCTGTGGCTTCAGGATTGGGTGGACGTTTTTCTTTGGTAAGTGGGACCATTTCCACACTCAAACGATGGTCTTGTTCAACCCAACTCACAATTTCGTCTCAAGGCATAATCCCAGGCGCAGGAGACGCACTCAACGCGTTCCTGGGTTACTACTTGGTCGTGCGAAAGGCCAGACAAGCCGAGTTGAGCGACAATCAATTGCTTCCGCCACCGTTCCTGAACTGATCATCACAATTTCGGAATCGCGTTTCAATTCAGCCTCCCGCCTTGGCTTTCAAATAGGATGCTCGGAAACCAGGCCATTGCGACCGTCATCGGTTTCGTGCCTCTCATAGGCGACATCGGCATCGCCGTTTTCAAGACAAACTCGCGTAATGCCGCTCTCCTCGAAGAATACCTCCGCGTCCGTGGCGAGGAGTTCCTGAAGTCCCAAGCCGATCAGGCCGAAGGTCCAAAGGTCGTCAAGCCTGGAGCTGGGGTCGAGAGCGGCGAAAAGGTCCCCGGGAAAGCCCCCTCGCAGAGCCGCTTTGGCTTCTTCAGCCGGTCGTCTAAGAGGGTGCCTACCGTTCAAGACACCTTAGCCGAATCCAACAACAAGGTTGGTTCAAAAGGCAAAAGCAAGGGGAAGAACCAATAAGGCATCCCCGGACAGCATTAGCGATGAACGGACGTTCCCTTGTACACACTTGGCCTGTACCAATACAGATTACACCCTATGTAGCCTTTCATACGATACCACACGAATAAGTATGTGGGTCGCACATGCCTACTCACACTTGATCGCCGCTGGAGCAACCAAGATAATAGTACACACCATCACCCCATCACCGCCGCGGAGGACTCCTCTCAGAGAGGGAAATCAAAGGGAAGCTCCTGAAAGGTAATTGACTCAGCAGAATACTATGGTTTCTGATGGAGGGGACGGGCGCGTACGAAAAACCGTCTCGTTAGGCGACGGGCGTATCGGATACGGGCGAGCACTTTGTAAGTTCCCGTTCGATCTCAAAATGTGCGCGGAGGGAATGATAAAGACTCCGATCTCCGTAGGAGTCGAAAATAGACAGGAGACTCTCGTCCTCTGGAGAACTCCTCGTGGTGGTGGCACTGACGGACGTCAAAGAGGCGCCAGTCCATTCAACATCGGCCTCATGGTCCTGTCGCCAATTCGCGTGCGCCGCCGCGTGTTCAACGTGCTACATGGGCGGACAAACGGTGAGCCTCCGGAAACGATTGAATGGGCGTTGAGCCGAGTTCTCAGCACTTACCGCTCTGAGTTCCAATGTGCTTTCATGATCGGTCCCGCAGTGCGAACAATAATGGTGCTTTGGGGATAACACCAGGTGCTGCCGATTTCGTTGTTCGTTTCAGCGAACCTTGAACTTCAAGACTTGAGGGGTGCGATACGCCACCTTCAGGTATGCCAGTCTGTCTGCGAACTTGCGATCACATTTCTCGCAAGATGGATGCCTTTCGTTCAGCACGAGGTGGGCGTCGAACGAGCGCTGGGAGGAAAACCACATATCACATAGACCACAGTAGGTTGGCTGCATGTTTAGAGCCGAGCACGAGCGCGGGGATAAGCGTGGGGGAGAAGGGGGATGAGAAGAAGCGGGGGGGAACGACCTCACGTCCTTTTATACTCAAACCCAAACGCTAAATAGCGAACGGTCACAAGTTTACTATTCGGTGAAACCGTCCCATATTTCTATCTCGGATGAGTGAGACAGTCAGTCGGCCCTAGCGGAGATGCGTGCAACCCGACATACTTTCAGAGTGTCCTGTGGCGATGGTGATTGCATCGAAGCTCTATCCGCTCAAGCGACTGATGTGGGGACGGTGTCCGTATGGCCGAGGGGATGTGCCATTCCCCTCTAAAACCTGCGTCGTTGCGTAACACCCAACGTGGCCAAGGTATGGTACGTACCAGGAACGCTGAATGGGAGAGGCCCAGAAGGCTAGTGAGGTCACCAATGAGTCCAGAAGGTTCACATTGACAGAGGACTTACCCACGTTACTTTCGGCGGCGGACTGGGTGTTCAAACGGGTATACGGGTGATGCACACAACTGAACACCAGTTTCATTTCATTCCTATAATCTGGATGAGTTGTACTGACGAGGAAATGACCGAAGGTGACCGGATGGTGGATTCGTGGATTTTCCCACGGATGGTAACTTCGCGAGAAGGACAGGACGGCAGAGACGAGCCCTGATGCAGATGGCTGATGAGCTCGGCTGGCATACGGTGGCGTTGGATCACCGCCAGCCTGATGATCTTCTCCTGCCTGACTTCGAGTTCGAAATCACGTAACTCTGGGGCTCTACAATGGGGAATTGGAAGCCAGTGTAGAAGAACCAAGATGCCTTGCGAGTGGATCGCTTCTTCTGGTCAGTCAGTATTGAAACGACAGCGCTTGCGACGCGCCTCCACTTCCACACGGCGCAAAATGAAACACCCGTGCACACCACCATATTCGGAATTTTGGGTTGCGGATTGGAAATCCCTCCATGATAATTTTGGTCGCCTTCCGGAGGGACCGACGGTGCACGGGTGTCTCCTCGTATTTCGAAAGGTCGGGAGTAACCGTCGGGTCCGCCAAGTCAGCCGCGGTGATTGTCGAAAAGCACATCTGAACGCTTGAGCAACCGCCCATGCACATAACGTGAGGGATTAGTTATTTTTGAGCGGTCTCATGAAAGAACCGGAAAGCGAAAACGTTCCAAGTCCTCCAGGACCCAGCGCTCAACACACGAGGCGTTGAGATCGTGGGAAACGATCCAAGTACTGTATCCCTTTCAAAGCGGCAACTCCGGTGATTAGTCTCATGAACGGATCTGTAGGGGCGTGCCTTGTGTCATGCATGCCTCTCCTGTGCTTCAATTACACCCATCGCCGCCGCGAGCAAGTCATTTAAGGTAGAACGCCTTCAATATTGACGGCCACGCGCTCTGGGCAAGTTCTTTCGTATCATGCATTGGCGATGAGCGGCGTGGGCTGGCCCCCTTTCCCCCGTTTTACGGGATGCCGAGCGCGACTTGCCCCCACCCAAGACGTTAGACTTCCCCTCGAACCCCCATCTCAGTGGAACGCTCGTCTCAACCCCCCTCTCGAGTGCCCCTCCCTCTTTCGTATTTTACCCGCCTGGGTTCCGGAGGATCGCGCCGCTTTGGACAGTTCTCGACAACGCGCAACCTCACACCCACGAAACACGGTTCCAACGCGATGGTTCCAACGATTCTCCTGTGGCTCTCACTCATTGCGTTTGTGAATGCACACATCGGTGAGCTGTACATGTCAGTTCTCAAGCCAGTGGGAGCGCTCACCCCTCGCATCATACGAATAGCGATCATTACCCCTGCTATGTGGGGGTTTAATGTCTCTATGGAAACCTTTCCGTACGATAATCGACCTGTGGCGCCCCTTGTCGACTATACCTTCGAGCAGTGGTGGTTCCACGGCCATCTCGCTCACCCACCCAACCCCGGGGATTTCTTCAAATTACCTGCCGGACGACCAGCGACTGCGGAATTGGCCTGTCATAAAGGCGCCACCTCGTACTGTGGATCCGCTGGTACCTGTTTCGGTGCGGATAATTACCCTTGTCCGGGATCCCCGATCTCGCAGTTTCATAGTGAGTGGGGTCTGTTCAATCTCCCAGCACCAGGCTGACAATCCGTTCGGTTCTAGCAAACGTAAGAGACTCTCCCTCGTAGCTCATCGCATTTCCCCGCCCACAGTTGAAATTCTGATCAACCTTCGAACTTTTGATGGTCGTCGATATATAGGGTTTATGGGATTTGAAGGGATGCGCCCTGGCAATCACTTACGAATCTGACGTCAACAAAGTCAAACCGGAAGATTTCACCGTCTTCAGCGTGAACCACACATGCGTTTGGTACAAGGACACCGATTTCCGAGTCCCTGCAAGGATGCCTCCCTGTCCTAAGGGAGGTTGCATTTGTGCTTGGTTCTGGATCCATTCCGAGAAGAGCGGAGGTGAACAAAGTATGGGGGTTTCCATCTCATAATTCGTTCCCCCCTAACGATTGCTATTTCTTTCACTCTCCCGCGAATAGATTACATGAACGGATTCAGGTGCAATGTTACAGGTTCGGTGTCAAACGTCGGCTTGGCACCTGCCAAATTGCCTCGTCGATGTGGTGCAGATCCAGAGAGGGGCGTTATGGAGGCCACGCCTGGGAACTGCACCTACGGTGCCAAGCAACCCTTCTACTGGTTCCAAAAAGAGAGGAACAATGTACGCGTTCCAGCCCGTCTCCGCCGCTCGGCCGAGTCGTTGATATTGTTTTCCTTCCGCGTAGATGTTCGAAGGCACCTATTCTCCGCCTTTCTACTTGGACCTCTACAACTTCAAAGACGGCGCGCAGGACGACATCTTCTCGGATTCGTACGCTTACCTTCCCACCCCCGGCGAGAGCCAGACTCAAGTCCCTACTCCCATCGATCATCCCGTTCCGACGGACACCTCCCGGCAATCTTCCGCGAGACCGGTGGGAGACCCGAGGTCGTTGGACACCTTGGTCATCACATTGTTCTCGGTTATGGCTTTGTATGCCGGTAATGTATTCTGATCTTCTCCAGTTTTCCCCATCCTATTCCTTTTGATCGATCTTTGCTTGCACCTTGATTTATTCGTGTTGCTGTATTGCTCCCATTCGCCTTGTTGCCTTCTGCCACCCCTATTCCGTGCATGTAGTTAATGTCCTGTTTGTTTTGCTTCCGCGCATTTCTTAGACAGCATAGTAGACATCGCTTCCGTTCTTCCTCATGTACATGTTATGTTACCCCATTCATCTTGAGTCCCACCTCGCATCTGCCTCATATGTGTATGTCCACTACAGATAATTTATCTCCCCCCTTGTTTATCGAATACTTTGTTGTGTGCCTGGCCTTGAGTCCACGGATCCTCGGATTGTCATCGATCCGACGTTGTGGCATCAATGCTGCGCGTGCAGCAGTCAATGCCCACTCAACGTCAAAAGGGTCAACATAAGGCCAAGGTCGCCCGTATCGATATTCAGGTGATTCGTGCGTATGTAGATGATACGAGAACGTAGATTATTAGAAGATTCGAGGGAAATAAATTCCGTAGCGATAGAAATGAGGAGTATAGCAGTGTCGGCGGAAAGCACACACGACGAGCGAAGGAGAGGATCAACGACAGATCTACGGAAGATATCAGGAGGACCACCAATCGTTGTTCTTGTCGTATCGCGTGCGTTATTCTGGCACCTCTTCTTCGTACTCTTCGATCTCTTCGGCCTCGACGGTAGCTTCTTGGTACTGATGGGGGAAGGCAAGGTTAGCGGGCCCCAAAGGCGTTAGGCTGACAGCCAAAGCCAGGTAATATACCTGCTGGTACTCGGCACTGTAACCGGGGCGTCAGCGACGTGCAGGTCAACTAGGGTGAACCGAGGACTCACATCAAATCATGGGTGTTGCTCTCCGCCTCAGCGAACTCCATCTCGTCCATACCTTCACCGATATACCAATGTATGTATGCGCGACGCTTATACATGGCCGCGAACTAAAAATGCGTTTGCCGTCGGTCAACCCGGAACGGGTCTGCAGGTGACGGACGGACAGACCTGGGTGAGCGTTCGGTTGAATACTTCCTGTATAGATGTGGAGTTCGACAGGCAAGTCGCAGACTATTCACCAAGATTTAGTCAACTTTTTTCAAATGACAGAAGCGGAGGTACCCACGCGTGTCTGGCCGACAGGAGGGACAGAGCACAGGGAAACAGAAACGTTATCCGGAATCCATCTGTCGAAAACCAAAATTGAGTGATGCAACCCCTAGTTTATAGGGGTAGGGTCAAAAAAGCGGAACCACTCACTCAACGAATCGAGAAGGGTTCTTCTGCTGAAGGCCCAACACCGTGTACTGTAGTCATGATATCGTTTAAATCAACGTCTTGATCGCAACAAAATAACCCAGAACACAAACTTGAACCTATTGTGAGTCAGCCGGGGAAAAAACTTTCAGTTCGTGACGGACTTCTCTGGAAGAGACGTTGCCGCGGAAGATCGTAGCTGCCGTCAAGTACCGTCTTGTATTGAAAACGTTAGTTTCTCCTGAATGCATTTTCGCAAAGTGAGCAGGGTGTACCCTTGGCGAGGATCACATGCAACGAGCAAGTTTTGCCTGTCGAAGACACTGAGAGGGGCATGTCAGTCTAAAGCGGGTGGAATTTGAGCGCAGGAACGCACGCAGCAGTCAGATCGGCGACGGTGGTCCGGGAGAACGATTCGGATCCAGCGGCATGGAATGGAGCGTAACTTGGCATCAAGAAATGGAGCTGCGAACTGCGTTAAAATGAGCAAACGACGGTCTATCTGTAGGTACCTACACGGGGGAAGGGCACAAGATTCAATCCAAGCTTGCGCAAGTCACTGTATGGGGTTCGTCAGCAATACGGTGATACGAAAAGGTGGAGAATCCAACCCATTCAATTGTCCGGGGAACCGAAGACTGGTGCTGACACCACACATGACTTGGGACACCAGCTACAATGAAAAACTGAGTGGTGCCCAGACGAACCGAACCTCTTGTAACATACGCTGTTCAGGTGTTCGAACTCTGGGTCCTTGACCTTGAGCGTGCGGGTAGTAATGTTATACCTGAGATCGCATGAAAGGGACAAGTGAGTGAGATCCCCATGTCGGTGGAGAGACCTAACACACAAAGCCTCGTTATCCAAGCAGATTGTAAGGTCACCGTTTTCCACCAATTGATGAAGTGACAGCATGGAATTATATGGCTAAAACAACCCGACTCAGTACACCGGAGGAGGGCGCCGCCAAAATACGCACCTCTACAATAGTTTCTGATACCTGGGAGAAGGTCGTAAGCAAACCACGGTTACTCGCAACATCCTACTGACCTTGGGGGAAGGAAGGATCGAGAAAGTGGAGAGCATTCGATCCGGGTACTCCTGGGGGTGGTGTCAGACTTAAAGATAATATGGTACAAGGAAGGAATGACCTCTCTGATCTTCGATAACAAGAGTGATCCAAGGCCAGCACCGGTACCACCTCCAAGCGAGTGCGTGATCTGGAAGCCCTGCAAAGCATCGCAAGCCTCCGCCTGCTTCTGTAAGCATTCTTGGATCGAATCGATCAACTCTGCGCCCTCGGTGTAAACTACACCAGTCAAAGTTAGCGCAAGATCACCACCGCAAACGGTCACTCACATCCTTTCGCCCAGTTGTTTCCGGCTCCGGAGGTTCCAGCGATGAACGTGTCGGGGCGGAACAATCCTCCCAATGTACCACTTCGGATCTATAGAAGTCAAGATCGTTTATCGCCATGGACACGGTCAGTTATCCCAATCGGTTGGCAGGATCTCCCCCCTTCCCGCGCACGGGGACCGGAACCGTAAAGGGAAGACAGATCTATTTCAAACGCAGACTTACTCGGCTGAGAACGCCATCCTCGAGATCGATTTGAACGCTCCGAGGAACGTACTTGATCTTGTCCCCATGATCAACCTCGCTGAAGTAGACGCCAACCTGTAATCTGTGGGTCAGCGTTCCCTGTTCTCGGCGCGAACAAGCACAGGCGCGCTCGGGTTTGCGCGTACCCGTTGGATCTGTTGTGGATCGTTCCCAATGTATAGCTATTGAAGAGCGAAGCACGCGTAAGCTTAGCTCCGAAGATGCGGATGACGGTGAAACGGGGGAAAACACTCTACCCCGTCATTTCCAAGACCGTGTTCCTTAAGGGCGGTTCTCCAGAAGTTTTCTCCAACCTGGTTGCCGGCCTATTCCGAGGATTGTAAGTGGGAAGACGGTGAGTTTGCCAGCGAAGAGGTATATTTACTTGGCCAATCTGCGGGATGATAGGGAGGTCGTGAGACACAGGCGTTTGGGGGGAGAAGAGGACATACAGAAATGCTGATAATCTCTCTTGCCATGGTGGTGGGGAAGAGTTTGGCTGAGGGTTTACTCTCAAGAAACGGAGCCTGTGGCGGAACGGAACGTGTTTTATGGATGGGGCTTGGACAGGTAGAAGTCAAGCGATTACGTAATTATAGGTTACACTCCTCAAAACAAAAAAGAAAAGAAACCGATAACCTACCACGAAGAGCCATGGAGAGAGAGAAAATGCATACATACATGGGATAAACAAAAAAAAACAAAAACAAAAACAAAACTGAATGGGGGTCGACATAATCAGGAGGAGAAAAATCGGGAATTAGGCGGTGGGCAAAGGGTACTGAAGCTCGTTTACGTCCACGCGTTGGCACACGTCTTATCCGGTCGCTTACTGTTCCTCCCCTTGCACTCCGCGGTCTTACCACAATCCTGGCAAGCATTTTGGCAAAACGCCCGCCCACCTTTACCCTTGCACTCGCTCGAACCGCACTTGGAACAATGCCGGATCCGTTTCGAGTCCGGGGACGCTTCCGTAGACTCGCTAGTGAAAGGATAAGACCGTTTTGCTGTGACTGACAGCTGGTTAGAAGCTCCTGCAACGGATGCATCAGGATTGTGTGGCGGTGGTATTGGAATGTATGGCAACCCATACGGGTACTGATAACCCCCCGTGCTGTATCCCATCTCAGAAGGCTGAGGTATCATCGGCATCGGCAGACGGGGAGCTTCACCATTATGCGTGGGCTGCGTTGGAGGGGGTTGTTGGTGGGGCGTGTGGGTCGCATGGGGTGTGTGAGGAGTGTGAGGCCCCGTCGATGTGGTATGCTTTGTTTCAGGCCGCCGTGGAGGATGGTATTCAGGCTTGGCGGCCTACAGCGGCCAATGCTCAGGTAGGAAAGACTGCAGACAAAACCAAGGCGTACCTCCTGACTCCCGTTCCGTTCCTTGTCCCAACGGTCCGCCTCTTCATCCTCGCGATCTTCCCGTTTCGAATTCGACTCGCCAGGAACACCTTCCTGGATCCCCCTGATGACTCGGAGGACGGTCTCCTTCCTCAAGCCCTCTTTGAGGCATCCTCGCACCATGTTCCATACGGCGTGAGAGACACCCATGGCCTGCCAGTTCCAAACGTCGGGACCGGATCCTAAATCCACATCCCCTTGAGCCAACCTGGCAGGGAACTCATTCTTGAGCGGAGCAGGCAGGGCCCCGAATATCGACGCATCTGTACTTGAAAACTTTCGCCCCTCAGGAGAGGCAGTGGTGACACACGAACCGCTGGTGCAAACGTACTCGCACCCGATGATGAAAAATGGTTGGTCGTTCAAATCGTGAATCTTCAACGGGCCACTGCGAATCCGCCCACGGTTGATGAGAGGTGTCGAGCAACTAGGACAAGCGATGCCATTGAACACCAATGGATGCGGGTCCCAATAGATGAACCTGTACTCATACGTGGTCCTGGAGTTCGCAGAGCCGGTCAAGGAGAAATAGGCTGGGGAAGACGGTAACCAAAAAGTCTTCAAGATGGCGTACAAATTAGGAATCGAAGGCGTGGTCTTGCTCGAGGGCGCGAGGGACGTCAAGTGAGATTTGAACGCTTCTTCAACGGTGGTGCCGGATGCGGAGATCGGGTTAGGCGATGACAGTGATTCGACCAGCTTCTTGAGGAATTTCTGAGGCTCCGTCGTGAGGAGTTGAGCCCATGAATCCTGCTCGAGGGCCGGATCAATGGGGTATCCCATCTCCTGGATCGGTGGATGCGGGATCGGCCCGGCGGTTGTGGTCCCCCCGTTCGCTCCCGGCGGCCAATGCATATACCCGAACGCTTGTGGTGGGGGAGGGCCCTAGAATTGAAAGAGATGAGGAACCACTTCACATGGTGACAAGAAAAATACAGGGCTCACCCCATACGGGAACATCGGGGCACCAGGTGGCTGCGGCTGCGCCGCGCTGGCATCTCCTGGAGCACCATTGAACGAATCTGTCTGACGCTTCCTCGGACGACCGACAGGCCGGGCAGACCGTTGAACCGAACCAGCAGGAAGACCATCTTTCCTCGGTCGGCCAACAGGTCTCTTCACCTTGGGTGGGGCGTTTGGATCAGGGTTCTTCTTCACACTTCCTTTGGGACGCCCAGGGGCGCGTTTCTGGGGCACTGGCTCCGTCGATTGTGGGTTAGGTGCAGCCCCAGAAGAGCGTGGATTGGTCGGAAGCGTGCTTGACATTGACTGTAATGAATTCTCATCCATCCTCGAGGCAACCACCCCTGCAGACACGCTGCATTGAAAGAACATATAAGTATAAGTGAAAATCATCAATAGGCAATCAAATTGAAGCATAAGTAAGATGCAAGAAATAGGGTAAAAAGGTGGGAAAAGGTGGAAAATATAGATTCTGGAAATGTTGCAACTTACATATTTCCGGAGAATATTATTACGATAACCAACCCGGTGGAAAGAGGGTTGTCTTTCGCTGGCTCTCTCTTCCTTCGATCCCGGCTGCTGCTCCCGTCGAAAGTCCCGTGGGTCGGGGGCCACTGTCGGTTCTAGACCTGGCGCAGGGACGCGATAACGGTATCGACGGCCAAAGGGGCGAAGGTCTGCGAGGTGGCAACGCACTGCAGGCGCCAAGGTTCAGGCGGAGTTTGAATCGCCTTCTTCCCTTCGTCATCCTCACATAAGCCTCTCAAAAACTACATCATCGGTGAGTTCCCTGTGCCTCTTGCTCTTTCATCTTGTAGCGCACACGCCCTGGCGTACGATCCTTGATGATCACAACCATAGCAATTAGGAAGTGCCGTCTGAACGCGTCCAAGTGACACTACAAGTCGATACATGGTTCTCTGACCTTTCCTTTCCTTTTTTTTTCCGCATCCGAAACCCCCCCGGAAAATGACTGACACAGATTCCCTTCTCAGGATCGACCGAAGACACATCGTTAAGTTGTACATTACATACAATGGTTGTAAACTGCTCTCGTGGATAATCCTACACGTTTCCCATTCTATCGGCTCGGTCAGCCCGCCTACTTTTGCGCCAACTGCTTGATTTTGGCGGCGATCGCTACACAGGAGTCAGAGCCCGGTCGAAACACACGGCATACGCCTACTCACATTCGGAATCCAAGCCCTGGAAGGGAACCTGTTCCTGCAGACCACCGCAGCCCTCCTTGTGCGTCCCAATGTACGCATACTTGGGGGTCAGCCCACGTTCAAGCAGCCAAGTGCCATACTTGGAGCCCAGCTAGAAGTGATAGAATGTCAGCCAGGATACTTGGCGGGGGGGGGCGGGACATACGCCGGTCTTCCGGTTCAAGGTCTCGACCACCAGCACGAACGGGGAAGATCCGATCTTTTTGGTTGTCTCCTCATCCACGATATTCAAGGTCGGCTTGTTAATCAAACCAACATCCAGTCCCTGCTGACGAAGACGCAGGACGGCATCATAAGACCTGTACAGCACGTCGCCAAAGGTCACGACATATCCGGCGGTACCCTCGAGGATAGTCTCGTCCTTTCCGGGAACAAACTCGTAACCGTCCCCGAAGAATTTGGACCCGTCGACCTTCAAGATGTATGGAACCTTGGAACGAGTCGAGAAGCTGGTCGTGAGAGGTAAGCCTGCTAGCCAAGGGGGATCGAAAGCATCACTTACACAAATCGGATGCCGCGCTGGAAGAAGACCTTTTGGACGACCTTGGTCATCTGAAGAGGGTCGGCGGGGAAGTACAAGAAGGACTCGACGTCCGAGAGGCCGTTGTCAGCGAAGAACGAGTTGATACCGAAGTGGCAGGTGTTATCGGCCATCTCGTCAACTGGGCGCGTGAATCAGCCATGGGTCAGCCAACTCTCAGAACGCCAAGCGAAATCACCTCCGGAATGGGAAAAGTGGGATAGCACGTTGCAATTGTTCAATCGGGCCATGGTGAGTTCGGAGATGATCATCTCCAAGAATGCAGAGAAGGTCGAGAATACGCCGAACTTCTCAGGGTCGAAACCGAATCCTAGAGACACCAATGAGTAACCTCCTTGCCAAACTGGGGTTCGATCCCCAGAACCTACCTGCGGCGGCGGAGAAGTTGCCCCGCTCGATGATACCAGATGGAAGGAAGACCTCGGGGTGCTTAGCATGGATGACCTTCAAGCCGGTCGATCCCTCCAAGTCGCCTGTTCGAGATTGTCAGGAGGATCGCGAGCCTCGACTTTGCACGAAACTCACTGTCAACGACCAGGACTTTCCTGGCAGCCTCCTCCTTTGACAGAGTGTCGAGAACAGAGTTGACGGCTTCACCGAAGACAGCACGGTTGGCGGCGGTTTCCTTCGAGGAACCAATGTACTCGTATTGGAAGACACTTGGTTTGATGGCATTCAGGACATCACCGGCGACGTTTGGATTCCAACCGCGTTTCTCGAAGTATTTCAGAGCAGATTTGACGGGAATGACATCGTGGGCATGACTGGTACCCTCGACATCAGGAAGTCCCTGGGTGAGCATGTCATTGTAAGTGACAGGCATTCATGCGTTCCAGAGACACTCACGGGACCCATAACGCGCTTGGCGACGATGGCAGCCGGTCCGTCGTGGTTGATGACCTCGACCAAACCAGCCCAGAGGGCATCGATGTCCTCTCCTTGGACAGTCACGACCTTGAGGCCGTGACCCTCGAGAGTCTTGGTGAGATCGTATCCTTTGAAGTACTCCGAGGGGTGACCGGCAATGGTAACGTCATTGTCGTCAATGAGGAGTTTGACGTTGAGGTTCTGAGCGACTGCCAGCCTGGCGGCCTCTGCGTCGTTACCCTCCTGTTGCGATCCATCAGAACCCAAGCAGAAGACGATCTTGTCCCGGTTGGCCAGCGCAACACCGTTGACCATGGGCCACATGTGCCCAAGACGTCCGGAGGAGAATTTGACTCCAGGGGTCAAACCCAACTCGGGGTGACCGGGAAGCTTGGAGTAGGCAGCGCGGTAGTTGAGAAGGTGCTCTGGAGTAATAGCCCCCTCGAGGGCGGAGAGCAAGTACTGGGTAGCGACACGATGACCTAGATAGAGATGAAACGCTTCAATGCATTATTCAGGGCCATCGGGGAGATGTCGCACCAGCTTCGTCGAAAAAGATCTTAACGTATTTGTCCGAGCTCTCGAATAAGGAGAGCAAGAGTGTAACTTCCGGGATGGTGTCATAAGCGCCGCCGGTGTGTCCACTGACCCCACGAGCGGCTGCGGAGGCGGTGAAGAGAACGATTACGTCCCTCAAAAGCTGGATGTTGAACAAGAGATCCTTCCTCTGCTCATCCGTCAGCTTCGGGTTCGCTGGGTCGAGAGAGACCCTAGGTGACGACTGATCAGAACACAATCGAACACTTGAGCCTCTGAGAGGACACAAACTTTTTGAACTGTTTGAGGTCGATTGGGAAAGTCATGGCTGTAGGTCTGACGAGTGAAGCTTGAAGGGTGTAGTGGGAGGGAGAGTGATAAGGGCTCCGACTTCGAACCACCGAACGTTTTTGTACGTTGGGGCGAATCCACGTGCGTACATAATCAATCTCACGTTGCGGCCTTGACCCCGAGCAGCTTACTCTGGGACCACATTTACTTGGGAATTGGCTGCGAGCGAACCGTAAATGCGCGGACGGTCGTAGGCTAATTTGGGGGGGAAACCCGCCACTAGCCTCCCAGCGGGCCCGCTCTTGGTGTATGCCCCCGAGTGGAATTCCATCTTATGACCACCCTCACTACTTCCAACTTACTTCCGCGAGCTCACAGACCCACGGCCTAGCACCCGACGCGTTCGGGAGACATCGATCAAACTACACGTTGTCGTGCCCGTACTCGAGCCAAAGTCTAACGGTATATCTTGTCCTCCGTGCGGTGGCGGTTGGATCGGCCACCTTAACTTTCATGCGAATTCAGTATCGGCCACGCGTACTTCGACTGGGAATCATCCGTGCTTTGAGTAGCAGTCCGAGATGACGGAGTAACATCGGTGTCTCCTGTCGTGATTGCGTAGAACTGGAAAAGAACGCCGGTCGGAAATACGCTCAGCTGTTCAACTGGAGCCCTGTCTAGCCCTGTAAATCATGATGAGCGCCTCGTGGAAGAACACTACGGTACGTCCTATCTGTGTCGCGGTCGGAGGATCAAAGAGACTGTCAGTGGATGAGCCACACCGACCCTTGGCGACAGTGTCCGTTCGTCCGTGGACAGCGGGGAACCAAGATACGTCACGAAGAGCGTTTCGAACTTCCGCCAAATGTTCGGCGCGCTGGCGTATGACACTTCGAGTTCTCAGTTCTCAAGTTCTCATTCGTCGGCGGTAGTATCTCCACCTTCGATGACGGATGGCGGGAGGAAGGGCGCGAGTTACATAAGCACCCCCCTCCCCATCTTTTACCACCACCCGGTCCGGCCGTGCGAGCCATGATTTCCATCCTCAGGTGGATCACAACGCGCCTCTCTTCGACGCTAAGGCCTGATAGTCCGACTCAACAATGACGCTAAGTGCGCTCCTCTAGGCGCACTACCCCGGTGCTACAAACTCCATCAGCATAGCCTTTGCGTTGGAGCGCTGCGCCGTGATGAACCGTGTTTCTCCATGTCGACGCGCTAGCGTCCCTGCAGCGCTGCTGAGGCGCTTGGCCTACACTGACTGCCAGACTCCGAGTCGCCGACGAGCACTGTTCGACTGAAGGTCGCCTTGAATCTCTCGCCCGGTTACCCTGGACGACCGTTTCGTGGCCACTCAACACAGTAACGGGCAATATGGATCAAAAAGCCGTAAATGAGGTGGTCCATGAACATTCAATTCGGCCTCCTACCGGTCAAAACATAAAATTTTGGAACACGGTTCAATATCCGATCATCTCTGTGTACTAAAAGGTCAAACGCAATTTCATCATCGATGGATCTGTATTTTTCCTCCGTGATATGACCCTGGCAGGACCGCGAGCAACGGACCTTCTCGACCACGACCCATTCCATCGTTTTACCAGCCTAGCGACGGCGGCGAGTAACGCCCGGGGTTCATATATCTGGGTCCAGCTTCATTGCCTTGCTGCTTGTATCGACAGCCCCTTCTGTCCCCGCGCGTTCAGGGTTTCCCTTCCTTTGCGACGTACGCCACCTACGAAGACCATGCCCCGCTCCAAGTCCACTACCTCCGCGGAGTCTTTCTTATCCTCGGTTTCTTCGTCCTCCTCTGCTTCCGAGGATTGTGAATGCTTGGAGTGCGAGCAAAACTGCCCTTCACCTCACAGGCTGTCACGCTTCCAGCGTTCCTTCCCACCGTTGAGCAAGCTCCAAATCCCTACTACGCCCCTGGTATAGCTTGTCTACCTTTGTTCGAGAACTTATGGGCTTACCCACGACAGCACTCCACCCTGCCCTCGTCAACCGCGCTTCAAAAGCAGAAGGCGCAGATGAGCTCTATGGGGTATAGCAAGCTTTTCAACCTTGGGTACTTCTCGGCCACGGTGAGCCCTCTCACCCACTTCCCTGTCCTCAGATGAACTAATCCATTTGTACCACAGGGGGCGCTTAGGTCTCCGGGTTAGGCCGCGACAGCCGCTCGCATTTCCCAAAACGTTCGGAACATCCTACCTTCATCTAATTTATGTTATCCCGTACTTCTATTGAGCAGTGCTCTGGCAGCGATCGCCTCAAGCCGCCGTATTTCCTCTGGGCCTTGGATCCCTTCGAGCACATTATATCTATTTTCTATCTAGACGAGCAAGCGCTGTACCACCACTGTGACATTAGAGGCTTCGGCATCACACGCATGTATGTACACTGCTTCAGAAACCAGAAAACCACCAGACTTGCAACATCCACTGGGTTTCAAATCCGGGGTGGTTCCGCAATCGGACCCCCGACTGGGTTCTTGGAATTCGAAGATCACAAAATATTTTCAGGGTGAGGCAAGTGGATGGAATTAATAGGGGTAAGTATTACGTCGATCTTACCCAAGGTACAACAAGCTCGGGGCGGGGGAGAAATGCCCTACATGCCCTACACAATAAGACAACAGTTCGGTGTCGAGAGAAAGATATACGAAAATAACGTGAATAATATACTACGTAGTGAAGTAATGGGAACACGAAATTTCCGTCACAAGAAAAGGTCAGGCAGATAAACAGGCGAGTGGCTGATGGTTGGCCACCATCCGCAGGCAGGCAGGGAGAGAAGTGACGGGGAGTTGAGTAAGAGGGCATCAACT